>ERZ1292633.3430-Hain-H41-02um-R1-3430-length-15441-cov-18_pt1 | contig 15441 bp, 10 predicted proteins | sample MGYA00564406_ERZ1292633 | MGnify/ENA primary metagenome ERZ1292633 (study PRJEB36523, sample SAMEA6512639) | groundwater metagenome | collected 2019-01-08 | study: AquaDiva: Metagenomics assemblies of 32 groundwater samples
ACGATTTACGGGATATAATTAAGGAAGAGGAGGACATGAAGAAGTGGTGGAAGACGGGGGAAATGTAATTCGGTATGGTGTCCCCCGAACTTAAAGACCTACCGCGGCCGGATTGACGGCGCAGCGCTCCACCAGGCTCTTGGTAAACTGATGTAATTCCTGTAAAATAAAATATTATTTCCCTTGACATTTTAACAAGTAATTATATAATAACCGTTAATTAAATTAATCTGATTAATTTGATTCTGCATCATTGATGAGCACCTTGTAGATTTAGCCGCAGAATCTAATAAGGAGGATGCTATGCAAATCATCAGACACCTTACGAGAAACCTTGGAATCATTGGATTAACCTTCCTGTTTATTGCCCTGGCGCAATCCAGTGCCTTTGCCTATTCTGGTGAGCAGGTCACGGTCAGAGAGGATATCCCCAATGCCTTTGTTATTACCTTAACAGTTCCCTTGCTTACCGTTCCGGGTGAGCAATTCCCGGTGAAGGTTGAAGGCAAGTCGCTTGACCCAACGGCTTTTACCACACAGTGGAATCTTTATGAAGATGGCGTCTCTGTGGCTGGCAACGGCTTCGCACCTCTGGAATTCAGTGTTATCGTATACCGCACTGCATCAACTGGCCACAAAGAGTATAGTGCTCGGGGCCGTTCTGTCGGCGGAGCGCACGGCTGGCCGCCTTATGCATATACAGACCATCTTCACACCCGTTACCAGCCGAACATGGGCGAGACCAAGACGCCGTATGATGCCACGGTCAAGGGCAGTACCATAAATGTCAGCAGTGGCAACGTGAATCTGGCATACGACCTGACCAACGTTGTCCCGACCGCGGGCAATAATCTGCCCCATAATTTCAGTATCTATTACAATACCCTGGAGACAAACCAGATATCCTCGGACTGGCCCGATTCCTACCGACCATTAGGTCTAAACTGGACCCACAACTTTAACCAGAGAGTTAGTATCCAGGGTAATTATATCGTTTATATCAATTACGATGGTAGTCGGGTCTTTTATTACTTTGACCCGGCAAATAGCGTCTACCGTGCTTTCCCGCAATACGGTGATTATTCCACCATCTTATATGACGGCAATACATTTACCCTGGCCCGCAAGGACCGGACAGTCCTGACCTTTAATAATTCCGGCTATCTGACCGGCATCACTGACGTCAACGGTAATTCGGTCGGTCTTATATATAGTCCCACCGGTTTAACCATCAACCTGCCCAATGGAAACGCTATCGGACTGGGATATGATGCCCAATGGCGCATCGCCACGGTGACCGACCCGGCATCCAATCAGGTTACTATTAATTACAACGCCACTACCGGCCTGCTGGAGAGTTTCACCAGTCCCGGAGCCGCGTCCTGGCAGTTCGGATATGTCACCATAACCGACCCGATTACCGGCACCAATCTGGTCACCTTGGTAACCAATCCCCTGGGTGGAACCGAGAGCGTACAGTATGATATTAGAAACCGGGCGCAGTATATCACCAAGACAATAGAGACTATTCCCTATACTCGAACCATTATCTATGATGATATTAATAATGTAGTTACCCTGACCGATTACAGCGGACTGGGCTCAACCGCCGAGCAATATAATTACGGTCTTAATGCCTGGAGTGTCATAACGGACGCGATGGGGTATGCTACGGTCAATACCTTTGATGCCAATCGCGACCTGCGCAGCCGCAGGAACGCCCGCGGCTATACCACTTCGTTTACCTACTTCTCAGAGGGCCGGGTGGACACCATTACCGACCCGCTCTGCACCACGACCTACCGGTATGAAGACCCGGCTAATCCGGACCTACCCACCCAAATCACCAAGGTTGAGACCAATATCTCTACCCTCTTTGTCTATGACAGCAACGGCAATATGCGTTTCAGGGTTGAGGGCGTGGGTTCTAATCCCGATATCTCAAAATATACCGAATATGTTTATTACCCGGATGGAAAACTCTGGAAGGAAATCCGCGACCCGCAGATACCGGGGAATCCATTAGGGCTTAATGTGGTGACCGAATATTTCTATACAGATGGTTATCTGACCAAAAAAATAGTGGATTCCGGCAACCTGAATATCACCTCTGAATACGAATATAATCTCCTGGGTAAGATGACCCGGGCATATAATGCCTACCAGCCGCCGGATTCAAAGAGTGTCTATATCGGATATTCATATACAGACGGACGCAGTAACCTCACGGATGTTACTGACCAATCAGGCATCACTAACCATTTTGTCTATAACATAATGGACAGCGTTATGGAAAAGACCGAGGATTACGGCGGCGCCAATAGCGTCCTTACCGTTTATGGGTATGATAACTTCAATCGCCTGACCTCAAGTGTCGTGGATGTTGGCGGATTAAATATCTCCACCGCAACAGGATACGATGCCGACGACCGGGTGATATGGTCCCGCGACCCTGTGAATGTAACCACCGATTATTTCTACTGGCCCAATGGACGCCTCCAATATACCCAGAAACCGCTGAACGGGACTGAGATTGCCCGGACTTATTACTGGTATGACGGAAACGGCAATGTCACGGCTGTCCAGGACCCGATGGGGCCGACGCACACCACGACCTACGAATATACCGAACTGGATAAACTCAAGAAGGTCAATGTCCCGCGGAACGGAAGCATAATTGACACCACGGAGTATATCTATGAGGACTGCGGCTGTTGCGCCGCGGCTACGGTCAAAGACCCAAAAAATAATGAGACCTACACTAAATATGACGAATTGAAGAGGGTCAGGTTTGTGCGCGGTCCGGCCCCGGATTATATCACCACGGCATATCAATACGACCGCCTGGGCCGGGTCTATACCGTGACCGGCCCATGGTATGATACCGGAACAACTAATGGCGCCTATGATACTGGAGAAAGCGTCAATCCAACCGGCTATCCTGTCAAGGTGCCGGCTATTAGATACACGGTTTATGACAATGCGGATAGGGTTCTTCAGACCTACGTCAATGCACCCGGCCGTCTCCAGAATACCTATACCTATTTTGCCTCAGGGAATGTGGCGACCGTTACAGACCCGATTAATACTGTCACATCATACCAGTACGACATCAATAACCGCATTCAGATGGTTGCACTTGACCCGAGCGGACTCAATGAGCGGACCTTCTATGTCTATGACCGCCTGGGCCGGCAGAACCAGGTCACCGCGGCCTATGGCACAACACTGGCTACTACCACCTATTATGAATATTACAATACCGGCTGGGTAAAGTATGTCAAGCCCTATGTCAATAACCTGACCTATGCTACCTATTATATCTATAATAATCGGGGACAGGTTTGGAAGACCTATGACGCCGAGGGCTTAGTCGCAAACTATTGGACTGAAAGTATATATGATTTGGGCGGGCGGCTGACCAGTGTAATCAATGGCAATGGCTATACAACCGGATACGGATATAATCTGGACGGCTTACGCACTTCTATTGCCTATTACCGCGATGCCACGCTTATCTATACCAACTATTCATATTATCTGAATCACCTGTTGGAAACCACGGATTTGCCGGGATTCAGCGGCAGAAATACCACGACCAATACATACGACGGCAATGGCAATCTGGTTACTAAACTTGATGCCAATGGTACTCCCATCTCTTATGGTTACGATAACAACAACCGCCTGACCGGCAAATTCTATACCGGCTATTCAGCAAGTTTCGTCTATAACGCCACAGGCAGTGTCCTGGCTACCCTTGACAATAACACTAACCTGACGAATCAATACGATGACCTGAGCCGCCTCATAACCACGACTGATAATACCTATACACCTGCTAAGGTAATTGGTTATGCCTATTATCAAGACGGGACGCGTTTATCAATGCTTGACCCTGAAAACAATCTGATTGAATATACATACGATAAGGCAAAACGATTATATCAGGTCAAGCGCAACGGTTCAACCATCGGCACTTACCTATATAATGCATTGGGCTTGAGAACCCGGCTGACCAATGGTAATTATTCCTGGACTGAATATGGATATAACACAACCACCAGATGGCTGACATCTGTAATAAACAAGCGCTGGACTGCCCACAACATCATTGCATCCTCTTTCACCTATACCCACGACAAGGTGGCCAACCGTAAGACAATGGCGCTCTACGGTGGCGATGTTATAACGTATACTTATAGTACAATTTATCAACTTACCAATGAACTTCGCATCGGAGGCACGGCATATCAACGTGCCTGGACCTATGACCAGGTTGGGAATCGCCTGACCCAGTGGAATGGCTCAATCACTACAACATATACCTGTAATGATGCCAATCAATTAGTTAATGATGGGGCTAATATTTATGAGTATGATGCCAATGGCAACCTGATTACCAAGACCCAAGGCGCAAATATCTGGGTCTATGGTTACGATTGGGAGAACAGACAAATCTTATATACAGATGTAAGCACGCCTACCAATAATGCAAGTTACGGATATGATGCATTGGGCAGAAGGGTTAGTAGAACAGTCAACGGGGTAGTAGAGAAATATTTACTGGATGGCGCTAACGTGGAAGCGGACTACGACGGTAGTAATGTTTTGCAAGCAAGTTACGTAACCCCGTTCTTAGACGACAATCTTCTGATGGCACGCAACAGCAACACGTATTACTTCTTCCATGATGGACTTGGGTCAGTGCGTAGTTTGATTCGCTCGGACCAGAATGTCTTTGACAAGTATGATTATTACGCCTTCGGTGAAATGTTGTCAGAGACCGGAGGTGTAACGAACCGCTACAAATTCACTGGAAGGGAGTGGGATGGTGAATCAGCTAATTATTACTACCGAGCCCGGCATTACACGCCCTCCAGCGGTAGGTTTAATCGTAGAGATCCTATTGGATATTGTGACGGACTGAATCTGTATAGTTATGTTAGGAATAATCCAGTAAATAAAATAGATCAATTCGGATTGTATGAAGCAACACCTCACGTAATTAAAACAACAGGTTGTGACCCGGCTCAAATCGAGAGAATAGATGATGCTGTTGGAAGAATATATCGGCAGTGGGGTAAAATGAGTGATTGTTTTCAAAGAGCCGCACAACAATATTGTCCAGGAGTAGATATTAACAGTATAATTAATGATTTGCAAAATAGATTGAGCGGTATTGATTCGGAAATAAAATGTGAAAGTAATGCTTCATATCCTTGCAATTCAAGGGAGCAACCTTCTGGATATCATTGGCCTATTGGAGGAGGAACTATTCATATCTGTGACCGAACTCTAGTTAATAGTCAAGGTCAACCAAATCCAAATAGGACAGCTTATACCGTACTACACGAGTTCCTTCATTCAATAGGGCAAAATCCAGATTCAACACCAGGGGCATATAGCGGGGAAGGGAATTGTGCTTGTTATCTTATGCGGGAATGTGTTGTTACTGTCTTCCCTTATAGTATAGAGCCATGTGATAGCGGTACTCCTCGACCTCATCACTGGTGGTTACCTTGGTAAATAAAAGTAAAAATACTTTTTAGTATTTATGCCATTAAAAACCAATTAGACATAAATGAAAAATGATTAACTTGTTTAAGCGAAATAAACACCTTAGAATAATTATAATCGCGTGTATTCTTTTAATTATCGGCGTTTTTATTTGCTTTAAAATAGTCACAAGCGGTATTCATGGGGAGCCAATAACAGATGAAGGCGATAAGATATCAAAGCTGTTTTATGAAATTAATAAATATCAGCAAGGGTTTTTTATTAGGAATAACAGATATGGAAGTTGGCAGGAATTAGGACAAGAATACTTCTCGCCGCAAACGTTTCAAGTGATTAATAGTTTTAAAATATTTAAGATAGTCTTATGGGCTGATAAAAAATCGTTTCAATGTGTTGCTGGTGCGCCCTATGTTGTATATAAGATTGATGAAACAAGTGTACTAAAACAAAGGTTAGATTTTGGACGTGGCTCAATAATAACATATTTTAAACCAAATCATCAAGCAGGATGTTATGATTTAGAAAACCCTATCGAAATTGATAAAACTAATATGAGTGACATTATCCCGAACTCTAAAAAGTAGTGGTAATTATGCAAGTAATCTGGAGTGTGCCTGTCAAGGCTGTGCTTGTCAAGGCATATCTTGACCACTAAGAATTATATGAACAAGGCCAAGCGGCTCAAGACCGTCAAACGTAATAGCGCTACTGAAGCCACCTACTATTATAATGCACTTGGCTTGAGGACCCAACTCACCTATGGCAACTGGGCATTTACCCAATACGGATATAACACGACCACCCGCTGGCTTATCTCGGTTGTGAACAAACGTTGGACGGCCCACAATATTATCGCATCATCTTTCACATATACCCACGACAAGGTTGGCAACCGTAAGACAATGACCCTTTTTGGCAATGATGTGGTTACCTATACCTATGATAATATTTACCAGTTAAAAAGGGAGCAGAGAACCGGCGTAACATCCTATGATATAACCTGGAATTACGACAAGGTGGGTAATCGGATAGACCAGACCAAGAACGGTATCCTGACAACTTATGTCTGCAATGACGCAAACCAGTTAATCAATGACGGAACAGGTGTTTATGAGCATGATGCCAACGGCAATCTGATTACCAAGACATCTGGCGCGGACATATATGTTTGGGGGTACGATGGCGAGAACCGCCAGATTAGTTATGACGCTCCGGGCACGGTCAATGACGGGACATACACTTATGATGCTATGGGCCGCAGGATAGCCAGGGCAGTAAATGGTGCGGGAGAAAGATACTTTTTGGACGGGGCCAATACCATCTGTGATTATGATGGCTCTAACAACCTAACCGCCTCGTATGTTACGCCATTCTTGGATGATAATCTCCTGGTTGTCAGAGGCACGGTCAAATACTACTTCTTCCATGATGGACTTGGTTCGGTGCGTAGTTTGATTCGTTCGGACCAAATCCTCTTTGACAAGTATGATTATTACGCATTTGGTGAGATATTATCCGAGACCGGAGGCGTAACAAACCGATATAAATTTACAGGCAGGGAATGGGATTTAGAGAGCAGTACGTATCATTACAGAGCGAGGCAGTATAATCCGAGCAATGGCAGGTTTAATCGTAGGGACCCGATTGGATATTATATAGCAGGCATTAATTTGTACTCCTATGTAAACGGCAATCCCATAAATAAAATTGATCCCCTTGGTAAATTCCAAATAGATTCTGATATAGCAAGAGATATATTAGAAGAAGCTCTTGCGCTTGCAAAAGGAGGGTGGGGAAACCTTGGATATGCGGCTAAATTTTTAGACAACGCATTAAATGGAGCAGGAGCTTCTGTCGTTTATGATGATAGTTCGGATATCGCAAATGACATAAGAAATGATCCTGATGCAAAAAAGGCAATAGATGCCGACATTAAAAGCCAGCTAAAATGTAATATACCATGCAACACCAGTTCCTCAGAATTAATCGCCAATACAAACTCAAGTCTTGCTAAAGGAAAGACCGGAATAAATCCTGGATTTAAAGCGAACCAAAAATTGAAATTTGCACTCGGGGATGCTTATTTACAATATAGTGGCCTTATTCGTTTCAATAAACGATGTACTCCTTGTGGTATGTGCATTGATTGTCCGTATTCGGGGAACCTTTCAATAACAATAACGGATAGGTATGATTTTACTGTGCAAAAAGCAACAAATATCTCCGGAGGAAGCGTTGAGTCGATATATAATTGGGGTTGGCCTTTGGGCGCAGATGCTGTGCTAGGTTGGTATAAAGTGGGGGGTGATAATTTTGCAAATGTTTTAAACGATCTCGGATATTCTGCTCAAAAAGGCAATAAATTAACGCCTTTTTCAATAACTATAAACCTCATTATGCAAATAAGTGGAGACTTAGGATGTCAATAAAAATGGATATGAGGGATGGAAGTTTTAAATCGTTATGGAAAAAATAATTACATATAAGCAAATCTTAAAACGTAGTTTTATATTGGGCGTTACATTTTTCGCCTGTACGGTTTTAATCATGGTAGTAGGCATGCTATTTCGGAAAGCACATATTCATTTGACGGGACCATTCTTAGATATAATTATATTTAGTATATTTAATGGCTGTAGCTGTTGCTTACTATTTATTTATGCTTTTATAGGAGGACCTCCTTATTTAGTCGTCACTCTAGTTTTCTCTCCTATAATTATTTATTTATTATTAGGAAATGCTCTTTTCCTGTTATTAAAAAAATATAAATGGTTAACCCTACGAAAATTCACTGTTATTTTATTGGTGGTTTATGTATTTGTCAATACAACCTGTGGAATAATCTTTTTTATTTGGCTATCATCAGATTGCCTACCCCGTATGAATTGACCTCACGAGCGGGACACTTCGCTATCGCGGTCTCTGCTGAGTTCCCACCAGAGGAAGTGGGCTATTTCATTGTGATATAAGGCATAATGAATAGAAAATCAGTTACCGGGAACGGTTGCCTTTTTAATCACCCATTATTGACACGTCTGTAATTAAGTTTATAATCTATCTCTATGATTAAGGTTTTATGGTATTTCATAGCAGTTTTCTTTCTGTCCCACATAGTTCTTTATGCCGAGCCATTAACATTTAATCCGCCGGAATGGAATCTGGGCGACGTGGCTATCGGCGAGACCCATACCAAAGAAATCAAGATAAAATCTACTACTGATATAGAAATAACCAATGTCAGACCGGCGTGCGAATGTCTCAAGGTGAAAGTGCTAAGGAGTAAGATACAAGATAATAGTGAAGGAGTCATATCGGCCACGCTTCATATTGATAACACCCTCAATGCGTTCTTCAGGGTGTTTTTCTATGTCCATACCTCCGACCCTAAAAACCCGTTCACTAAATTCTATGTCACTGGTCACGTAAAAGGCAAGGGTTTATCCGATTCCGAAATAGTAATCTTCAGGACTCCGATGGCCAGGGATTATCAGGAAATCCAGAAACGTCTTGAAGAGATTAGAGCCAAAAACCCGTCCCTGGTAATCAAGGAGTATCTGGCCCAGGATATAGATAGCACCCGCCTGCGGGCACAGTTTGAGAAACAGTATTCGCTTAACAGGTATGCGGACGTGGAGATGTTCAAAGGCAACGGTTCATTTATCGGAAAAGATGCAATAGTCAAAGAAATAACCAGAATGTTTAATACAAAGAATTCTACAACAGGATTAAACAGGATTAATCCGATTAATCAGTTGAATCCCGTTGTCACAGAATTGCTGTTCTTCTATACGGTTGGCTGTCCGGGTTGCCGCGAGATAAGAGAAGAGTTATTCCCAAATCTGAGAAAGAAGTTTACCGATAAGATTGCCATCATAGAATATGATATTACCGAGATTGAGAATTATAAGAAACTGATGGCAATAGAGGAGACGTTGCATATCAAATCCAATGTGCCGGTGTCGCTATTTATAGGGCAAAAAGCGTTATTGGGTTCTAAAGAGATTCTGAGTAAGACCGAGGCGGTGATTGCTTGTGAGATTCTTCGGGGGGCTTCCCGAAATAATCGGGACTCCGTTGCGACTTCGCGCAATGACAATATCCCGGACGGGCAGACAGGCAAACCGGTAGACCGTATACAGGAACGTTTTCTATCGTTCAGCGTCCTGACTGTCATCGGAGCCGGACTGATAGACGGTATCAATCCCTGCGCATTCGCTACCATTATCTTCTTTATATCATTCCTGACATTTATGGGCCGGAGCAGGAAAGAAATTATTATCGTTGGTATCTTTTATACCCTGGCGGTGTTTGTCACCTACCTGCTTTTAGGCATAGGCGCTTTCAAGACATTACAGACATTATCCGCATACGCCATCGTTGCCCGGATTATTCTGTATCTGACTACCGCCTTGGTCTTCTGTCTTGGTGTCTTGAGTTTATACGACTTGATTAACTACATCAAGACCAAGAAAACCAGCGGTATGACACTACAATTACCATTACCCCTGAAGCAAAGAATACATTCAATCATTAGATTCGCTCCGCTCACTACAAGCAGGGTGAATGTAGGGACAGGCGGTCTGGTTGTCGGCGCGCTGGTAATCGGATTTCTGGTAACGCTCTTTGAGGCGGTCTGCACCGGACAGGTATATCTGCCGACCATAGTATTTATGCTTAAGGACGCCCAATTAAAGGCCAGCGCCTTGTGGTATTTAGTGCTATACAATCTGATGTTCATTGTGCCGTTGGCGGTGGTATTTATCCTGGCGTATTTCGGGATTGGCTCGCAGAGATTAGTGGAATTCAGCCGCCGTCATCTGGTTTTGAGCAAGGCATTTCTTAGCGCATTCTTTATCGGTCTGGGCGTGGTGCTCCTGATAATATAACACAGCATTCTGCTAAATTTCATCTCCATATATTTTCAATCTCTCTGATTTGCCAAGCGGATAGGAGCCGAGACGCAAGGGATTAGGGGTAGAGATAGAAGGCATTAGGGATAACGGCTCAAGGCATTATGGGTAAAGACGCAAGGCAATAGGGAGTGAGGCAGAGCGCAGCCTCCCGTCAGGCGCAAGACAATAGGGGGTTAGACAAAAGGCAATAGGGAGTAAGGCACAAGATGGTATGTGGTTAGACCAAAGACAATACGGGGTAAGGCGCAAGACAGTATAGGGTTAGGCACAAGGCAATATAGGGTGAGACGCAAGGCAGTATGGGGTTAGGCTAAAGGCAGTAGGATGTTAGACACAAGATAGTAGAGGGTTAGACGCAAGACAGTATGGGGTTAGACCAAAGGCAATATGGGGATAGACAGAGCATAGCCTCCCGTTAGGGACAAGGCAATATGGGGATAGACACAAGAGGGTATGGGGTGCGGCCATAGAGGATATATATCCGGGGGGTAGAGGGTATATTTGCCCTAACCTATTGTCAGGTAAAGGTCATCATTCCCTGAAGGTGTGAATGGCTATTCTTTTATGAACGGTTTTAAGCCCTGTTTTCTATACAGGTAAATGTTCCATCGGACAGTATCGTAATGGTAGTTGAGCCGCTTGGCAATCCGGGCAAACTCTATCTTCTGGTCAGAGAGGTAAAGGATTTGCAGACGCTTACGCTTTTGGTATTGGTGGCTTACGGCATATCGCTCCAGCCAGAACGAGACCTGTTTTCGCTCCTCTGCAGTCAGTGTAATAAAGGTATGAGGATAAGGCATATAAAAGATTCCCTTATTACTGTTTGGCTACCGAACCTTATTAATTAAACATTTTGCATAATACCTTTGTTTTTAAGTAAGTACTTCACCCTATTCGTTAACGAGACAAGTTGCGATAATGGCTTGGCTGGTGCAAGTACACAGACATTAACTTGCGCCATCTGGGTAAACCCCTTACTTGTAGGTTGCACTATTTCAATAATTACAATACCTATTTCAGAGTACAAATCGCCTCTCCCTGGAAAATCATAAATACGATTTAAGGTTCGAGGTGTAGAGCCACGGGATAGGATATTATTTAAATCACGGTTTCTCCCATCTATTACAACAAGTAATACAAGATATGTCTTGTAAAATCCCATATCCCTTGAACCATTTGCCTGCAGAACACCGTCTGCAATGTCTGCGATTCTTCTACTAACCTTATCCTTTCCCATATCAATCGCTGTTACTTTTATCCTTTTGCATTGTATTGCAATCGATTGATCCGGCCTCTGCTTTTCACATATAAGAATATCTATATCTCCAGGTTTTTTATGGGGGTTGGTAATAGGTTCGGCAATTCTAAAATCATACCATATATTTTGGAGAGGTATTTGTAACTCGCAAAGTATCAATTCTTTAACCGGGTTTATACTAAACAACCAGCGAGCTATTTGGTCTTCAATTCGTCTTGTAATGCTTTCACTATTCAAATTAGGATTATCCTCAAATAATGGAAATGAAGACACATTCCCTTGTAATTGAATAGTGTCAAAAGTTATAGATTTAAATTCTAAATATTCTTTCATCTTATTTGACGATTATTTTTATCCCCTACTATCCTTAGGTCTATCCGGTATCGGCATAATAATATCCGGCCTTATGGGTATCTTGAATATGCCTGTTTCCGGCCGGGTCGGCAACGGGATGGAGTATTCCGGCCTTTGCCTGACTATCTCCAGCACCAGTTTGAGCTTATCCTTGAGATGCTCTATCTCTTTGCGCAGGTCTGTAATCTCGTCCGCTTGTTTATCCCGCAGGGATTTCTTTTCGGACTTGGCTTCACTGATTGCTTTTTCTATCTCTTCAACCGCCGCTTCTATCAGGAGTTCTTTTTCAGCCCGGGCCAAAAAGTCCATCACGGTCGCATCCCTGGGCTTGAGTTTAAGCGACTGCCGAAACTCGGCGATGGCTTGTTTTAGTTGACCGTCCCGGGCATAAAGCATCCCGCGGTAAAAATAGCCGTCCCCACTCTCGGGCTCTAATTCTACCAGTTTATTGAAGTCGGCCATTGCCTGGTTAGTATCGCCCAGTATGGCGTAACACCTGCCCCTAATCGTGTAAGCCGTTGTCTCATTAGGAGAGAGTTTGATTGTTTCGTTGCAGTCCGCAATGGCCTGTTCATTCGCTCCGCTCCGGTTGGTGCTCACGGTCTCTGCGGAGTTCATTCCCAACATTTCGTAACTCATTGCCCTGAGGATATAGAAGTGGGCATTCAGGGGCGGAATCTCCAGTCCTTTGGTGGCATCAGCAATAGCCGACTTAAAGTCGTTGATAGTAAAATAGAGCAACCCCCGGTCCAGATATGCCTCGGTATAATCCGGGTTATTCCGAATGGCCAAGGAATAGTCGTCAATGGCGGATGGCATGAGTCCGAGCCGGGCATAAACCACGGCCCGATGATAATAGGCGTCCGCATCAAGCGGCACATATTTTATTGCGCTGGAGAAATTATTGATTGCCTCTATGGGCTTATTGAGTTTCTCATAACACAGTCCCAGGTGATAATAGGCATCGGACAGGATTTCGGTATCATCCTCGGATAGTTTCTTTTTAGATGATAGAATCAGGACGATAGAATTAAAGAGTTTTCTGGCATCTAAATATTTACCCTGATTATACAAAGCGATACCTGACTTAATAGTGGCACGAAAAGCAGAACCGGATGTTGGTCGTTTCATATCAAGCTCCTCTTAGGGACTGTTAGCGACAAAGAAGCGTTACAGTCCCTTAGACCACGCCGAATGGCGGGGTTTCATTATTACCATCATATCTGGATTCCCGCTTTCGCGGGAATGACAATCAGGGCAAGAATGCTACGGTTTCTTTCGTAGCCATTTAGCAACTTCCTTGTTGCGTTTTTCCCATACCTTGCGCCAGGCCTGACCAAATATTGCCCGGAGGTTGTCCTCGGTCTTGTCCCTGAAGAGCGACTCGTCCTGCAGGATGGCCTCGTATTTTCGGCCACGGCTTACGAAGCAATACCAGAGCCGGTATTCCTCGCCATTCAGGACGGCCAGGATTCTGCCTAAAATCTCCATTGCCTCGGCGACGTCTTCGTATGCGCCGGCGTATGTTATTTCACTGTCCTTGTCCTCAACCTCAAACCAGAGGAGGTCAGAATCGTCCTGCCCGGCCCGAACCATCTGCGAGGTGAGAATAAACCTGTTGCGGCTGCGCTCACGTTGTATATTATAACATTCATTCGTGCAGACCCGATAGAGATAAGATGAAAATTTCCGGGTATTCTGGATATTATCCAGGTTCTGCCAGGCCTTAGTCAGGGTCACCTGGGACGCATCCTGGGCATTCTGGAAGTCGTTGACCTTCTCCTTGGCGAACCAGGTCAGGCGTTCGCGGTAACGTTCGTCCAGCCGCTCAAAGACCTTTGTCTCGCCTGATTTATAGGCGGCCATCAACTCCACATCGGTCCTGGTTTCTGTAATCATCAGACGGCCCTTTCTTAATTCCAGGCAATCCAACTCTGTCTATAATAATTATACCCATAATATATGCGAATTCAAGTGAAATCTGAAACAGCCGGCTTTCCCTTAAGATTCCCGTCCTGTAAGGCATTGCTGATATTGAAGATATGAGAATCTGCAAATAAATATACGATTTTATGCAACTGGGGGTGGGGGGTAGTACGTCCTAATAATAGAGGGAAGCGAGGGCTGAAGGCCCGGCCGGAATCACCCTACCGCAACCCCTGTAGGGTGACAGGGGAAACGGTTTCCGGCGGGGTTTGAGGCCCTTGCCAGCCCTCCCGTTGCTCGTTATTCGTTATTCGCGGTTCGGATACACAAACAACGAAACATTAATAATCAACTGCGAATTGGGAGAACACTAACATGTTTACCAAGCATTTTGAGCTAAAGCTCTATGTGCCGGCAACCTGGGAGGTCTCCGGTGACATGCCGTTAAGGTGGAGGGATAACCTGAAGAACGCGGCCCAGTATCTCTTCGACCGCCTGACTGCCAAGATACCTGATGACGGAACCTACATCAGCAAGATGGCAACTCCGGCCGGCAAGGCATACCGGTCAATCCTGAACCCGACCTATATATCCAAGAGCGGGCGGACGGCTGATGATATCAGCAATACGCAAGCCACGAATATGGGCCGTAAGTTCAGCCAGTGGCTGACCAACCTGACCAAGGCATTTGCCACGGTTGATGGCATCCAGGCCAAGTCCTTCAAGGATAAGGTTGACGCGGCCATAGACCGATGGGCGATAGAAGTAGGCGACAAGACCATCCGGCTGACGGGTGACAAAATCCGCGGCCGCTCGGTGGCTCCAGTTGCCGTTCATTATCTGACCGGAGAGGAAATGGCTTCGGGCTGGATAAGGGAAGGCGATATGGCGGACGGCACGCCCTACAATATTACCACGGACCTGCAGAGGACTGCCCTCAGGGCGGCGGTAATGCAGAGGATTCTCCAGGGCGGGATGATGGTCATCAACTCTGAGAATAACCCGGCGGTAATAACCAAGCAGAACAGCACCAATGCCGAACTCCTGACGATGTTCAGGGACCCGGTTAAGTGCGATGCTTTTGTAACGGCTCCGGCCGTTGACAAGTGCTTCTGCGCCTGGGCTTTGGACGGCTCATACCTGTACCTGCACATACAGGTCGGCGTGACGACACCGTAAGTTCGTTAAAGTAACGGGGCGTTTCTGTTCCCTGCGGGGGATGGGGCGCCCCGTCTTTTTTTGTTTCTGCGCTATTACTAACCAGCCGGTTTAGTATGATTTGTTTTGGGTCTCTGAAATAACATTCCTTAATGGCACACCATATTTTTCAGCGGCTTTACGGCAATCCTCATATTCGGGTGAAATGTGTTTGGCTTCATCTCCGAGATAACTCACCTTGACCCTGATAGCGCCGAACTTGGTTTTGACGGAGCGCATCTCTCTTCTGAGTTTGGACCGATGGCATAGATA
>ERZ1292633.3431-Hain-H41-02um-R1-3431-length-15438-cov-9_pt1 | contig 15438 bp, 12 predicted proteins | sample MGYA00564406_ERZ1292633 | MGnify/ENA primary metagenome ERZ1292633 (study PRJEB36523, sample SAMEA6512639) | groundwater metagenome | collected 2019-01-08 | study: AquaDiva: Metagenomics assemblies of 32 groundwater samples
GCGGCCGAGCTTGATGCATTTCACCATTCTTGCCATTGCTGCAACTCCTGTCGATGATTGGCGCCATTTTATCCTATTCACACTTAAATCCCGATAGATGACTGCGATTGATCGCGGCTGCGGTTCCACAGCTTCAAATATGTGTTACTTTCGCAATCAGCTTTCGATTTATCGTCCTCGACGCCCCATGAACCTCCACGCCAACGCCAAGCTGTTCGCATCCTGCCCGCGCGGCCTGGAAAACCCGCTCGCCGCCGAGCTCGCCGAACTGGGGGCGGGCGGCGTGCAGACTGTCGCCGGCGGCGTCGGCTTCGAGGGCGACATGGGCGTCATCTACCGCGCCAACCTGGAAAGCCGCATCGCCACGCGCATCCTGCTGCGGCTGTTCACCGTTCCGTACCGCAGCGAAGAGGACATCTACCGCGCCAGCTATGAGTTCGACTGGCCGCAGCGATTCGACGTGGGCCGCAGCATCCGCGTCTACCTCACTGCACACCGCTGTCCGCTGAAAAGCCTGGATTTTCTCACCCTGCGCATCAAGGACGCGGTGTGCGACCGCTTCAGAAGCGCCGTCGGCAGCCGGCCGAACGTAGACACGCGCGCGCCGGAGGTGCGCATCCACGCTTTTCTCGACGCAACACAGTTCACGCTTTATCTGGACACCTCGGGCGAGCCGCTGTTCAAGCGCGGCGCGCGCGCGGCCCAGGGCGAAGCCCCGATCAAGGAAAATCTTGCCGCCGGCATTCTCAAGCTGACCGCATGGCGGCCCGGAATGGCGCTGCTCGATCCCATGTGCGGCGGCGGCACCTTCCTCGTCGAAGCGGCGCAAATCGCGCTCGATATCGCGCCGGGCAGCGCCCGCAGCTTTGGCTTCGAAAAGCTGAAAGATTTCGACGCGGCGCTGTGGCACAAGCTGCGCTCCGAGGCTGAGGCGCGGCGCAAGCCGGTCGTGCCCTTGCCGATCTACGGCAGCGAGCTCTACGGCGATACGCTCAAACTTGCGCACGCCAATCTGCACGCGGCAGGCCTGGCGCAAGCGGTACAACTGAAGCAGGCCAACGCGCTGGAGATCTCCGCGCCCGCCGAGACCGGTGTGCTGGTCACCAATCCGCCCTACGGCGAGCGCATGGGAGAGCAGCAGGAACTGGCCGAGCTCTACCCCAGATTCGGCGATGCGCTGAAACAGAAATTCGCCGGCTGGAACTGCTACATTCTCAGCGCCGACATGAATCTGCCCAAGCTGATCAAGCTGCAAGTGTCCAAGCGCACGCCGCTATTCAACGGCGCACTGGAGTGCCGCCTGTTCGAGTACAAGATCGTGGCGGGCAGCATGCGCGCGCCCAAGCCCGCCCAAGGGGACGACACCGTCCGGCGCGATCGGAGCGGCGCGGCCTAACCGGTTGCGGTCTTGCGTGCCTTGACCGACTTGGCGCCGGCCTTGGCGGCAGTCTTGGTGCCAGTTTTGGCGGCGGTCTTCGCGGCCGCCTTGGTCGCGGGCTTGATCGCGCCGGCCTTCGCCTCGGTGGGCTGGGCCCCGGCCTTGCCCGGCTTCGCCGCTCGCGGCGCGAACTCGAAGCCGACCTTGCCGTCTCCGCCGCGCACCAGAAAGGCCGAGAACGGCCGGCCCTTCTTGGAAATGAAGCGGTGCAGCAGATCGGTCCTGCCGGTGGCGAGCAGCTTTTGCATCTGCTCGCGCTCGATTGGCCGCTGCAGGATGATACGGCCGGAGCGGAAGTCGCAGCTCTTTTCCGGGCCCAGGCTTTTCTCGCACACATAGGCCATCGGCTGCTCGAACACCCGTGCTGCGCACTTCGGACACGGGCCGAGCGGATCGAGGCCGGAGAAATCCGGTGCTGCCTCGGAGCCGTCGGCCGACTGCCCGAAATCGAATTCCGCCTTGAATTCGGGCGACAGCCGCACTACCGCGGCGAAAGGCTTGCCCATGCGGCTGCGAAAGCCCTGCATCGGACCGATGCTGTGCTTGGCGATCAATTCCTCGATTTCCTCCGGCGCGAACTCGCGGCTGGAGACGACTTTCCAGATGTTGAAATCGCAGGCCTGGCACTGGAACTTGCGGTAGTTCTCCTGCACCGTGCCGCCGCATTTCGGGCACGGCGCGTTCAGCGTGAGAAATGCGGTGTCGGGAATATCGCCGTTCTTGATCGCGGAAACCAGCTCGCGCGTGGCCTCGACGATATGATCCATGAACTCCGCCCGATCGAGCTCGCCGTGCTCCATCTGCTTCAGCTTGAATTCCCAGTTGCCGGTGAGTTCGGGCGAGGTGAGCTCGGTGATGCCGAACTGGCGCAGCGCGAACATGAGCGAGAACGCCTTGGGCGTGGGCACGAGCTCGCGCCCGTTGCGGTGGACGTAGTCCTCGAAAATGAGGCCCTCGATGACGGCGGCGCGGGTGGCCGGCGTGCCCAGGCCCTTCGCGCTCATTGCCGCGCGCAATTCCTCGTCCTCGACCAGTTTGCCCGCGCCCTCCATGGCCGAGAGCAGCGTCGCCTCGGTGTAGCGCGCCGGCGGCTTGGTCTGGTTGGCCTTGACTTCGACTTCGGTCGTCTTGACTTTCTCCCCGCCCCCGATCGCGACCATCAGGGCGTCGTCTTTTTCCGTGTCGCGGCCGTAGATCGCGAGCCAGCCCGGCTTCACCATCACCCGGCCCTCGCTCTTGAACGGCTCGCCCTCGACGCGGGTGATGCGCGTGGTGACGAGGAACTCGGCCGCGGGGAAGAACACCGCGAGGAAGCGTTTCACCACCATGTCGTATAGCTTGGCCTCGGCATCGGACAGATGACCCGGCGCCTGCAGCGTGGGGATGATGGCGAAGTGGTCGGAGATCTTGGTATTGTCGAAAATGCGCTTGCTCGGCTTGACCCAACCTTCTTTCAACACCTGGCGCGCGAATGGCGCATACGCCGCGACGCCCTCGCTCCTGTCCTTGCCCCTGGCTTTGCCGGCGAGCATTTCCATGGTGGATTTGACCGTCGGCAGATAGTCTTCCGGCAGCGCGCGCGCGTCGGTGCGCGGGTAGGTCAGCACCTTGTGTTTTTCGTACAGCGCCTGCGCCAGCGACAGCGTGGTGCGGGCGGAGAAGCCGAAGCGCCCGTTGGCTTCGCGCTGCAGGCTGGTCAGATCGAACAGCAGCGGCGAAATTTGGGTGGTCGGCTTCGCCTCCTCGGTGGCGATGCCCGGCTTGCCCGCGCATTTTTTGCGCAAGGCCTCGGCGCGCGCTGCATCCCACAGGCGCTCGGGCCTGGCTTCGGCGTCCTCGTCCTTCGCCGCCTTGGCGAACTTCTCGTCGAACCAGCGCCCGCTGTATGCGCCTGCGGCGGCGGCGAAGCCGGCATGCACTTCCCAGTAGTCGCGCGACAGGAACTTGCGGATGCGGTCCTCGCGCTCGACCAGGATGGCCAGCGTCGGCGTCTGCACCCGGCCCACGGTGGTCTTGTAGAAGCCACCCTCTTTGGAATTGAACGCGGTCATGGCGCGCGTGCCGTTGATGCCCACCAGCCAGTCGGACTCGGAACGGCACACGGCAGCATCGGCCAGCGGCAGCATCGACTTGTCGCTGCGCAGGGCACCGAAACCCTCGCGGATCGCACCCTGGGTCATCGATTGCAGCCACAACCGCTGGATCGGCTTCTTGTTGCCGGCGTGCTGCATAATGTAGCGGAAGATCAGCTCGCCTTCGCGCCCCGCGTCGCAGGCGTTGATGACGCCGGTGACGTCCTTGCGCTTGAGCAGTTTCAGCAGCACCTTGAGCCGGTCCTCGGTCCGCTCGATCGGTTTCAGGCCGAAGTGCGGCGGTATTACCGGCAGGTTCACGAAAGACCACTTGCCGCGCTTCACCTCGACGCCCTCCGGGGCGACGAGTTCGAGCAAATGGCCGATCGCCGACGACAGCACATGCTCGTCGCTCTCGAAATAATCGCCATGCCGGGTGAAGCCGCCCAATGCGCGCGCTATGTCGTTGGCGACGGAAGGCTTCTCGGCAATAATGAGTTTCTTGGCCATAGGGCTCCGTCAGCGAGCGGGCGCGTGCTTGTAAATTCGGTCGCGCGCTATGTCGTTTGCCACCGGTGGCTCTTCAGCAATGAGGAATTTTTCGGTCATGGTCGGGTGATGGCCGCGTACCTGCGCGCCGCGATATTGCCGCGCGCTACGCTACAAGCCGCAGCATGATAAGTGCAAATTGGAGCGCGAAGCAAGAAGGCGATGTTTTGCGGCGTGACAAAATTCCGCTGAAAAACGGCCTAAGAGCCTTAATGCATGAGCAATTGCGCGCGATCGGAGAGCAGTTCTTCCAGGATGAGAGAATTGATAGAATGCTGTTGGCTCCACAAAACCATCAGCACGATCACCTTCAATTTCTCGATGCTTACGCTGTCTTCGGATAGCGCCATGGCGCGCTCGATAATGATCTCGCGCAGCAGCGGCGTCAGCACTTTTGCGCCCTCGAGGAAGGCGAGGAACCCACGCCCTTCGACACCCAGTTTGGTGGACTCCACTTCGGCATAGCCGCGAAACGCTGTGCTCTGCGCCAGAGAATCGGGAAGCGTACTTGCCTCAGGAGCAGAAAGCCCTTGCAGCCAAGTGAGCGCGTCGCTGATGTCGTCGTGCTCGAAGCCGGCGGCGGTAAGCTTGCGCGCCAGCGCATCTTGATCGGGATAAAGGTCGGACTGGTAGTAGTTTTCGAACAGGTAGACGAGTATGTCGAACATTCTTGTGGGCGGCCTCTTAGGAGGTTCTTTGGTACAACCCGCCGGGCAGGCTCTCGACCTTGCCGTCCAGCTCAAGTTGCAACAGCATGGCCGATACCGCGTCCGCCGTCAAGCCGCTTCTCGCGCACAGCGTGTCAATATCGCAGGGGTCGTAGCCCAAGTCTGCGAGCAAACCGGTAAGCACAGGATTATTAGCCGCAGTCGGTGCTTCAAACCCTTCCATTCCAAGTTCCTGCAGCAGATCCTGCGCGCTTTCCACCAGTTTTGCGCCTTGCTTGATAAGCGCGTGGCAGCCCTTCGTGTGCGGCGAATGTATCGACCCCGGAATGGCGAACACCTCGCGCCCCTGCTCGGCAGCAAGCCTGGCGGTGATGAGTGAGCCCGAGGCGAGTGCCGCCTCCACGACCAGGCAGCCGCGCGTAAGACCCGAGATAATGCGGTTGCGCCGCGGGAAATTACTGCCATGCGGTGGAGTGCCGAGCGGAAATTCGCTGATTATCAGCCCCTCGCGCGAGATGCGCTCACCCAGAGCCCGGTTGCGTTGGGGATAGAGAATGTCGGCTCCGGTGCCGAGTACGGCGATGGTGGAGCCCGCTCGGTCCAATCCGCCGCGGTGCGCCGCGGCGTCTATGCCCAGCGCCAGGCCGCTGACGATGGTGAGTCCGGCCGCACTAAAACTGCGCGCAAATTGTTCCGCGTTGCTCACTCCCTGCGGCGTGGCATTGCGGCTGCCGACCACGGCAAGGCCGGGTCGCGCGATCAACTCGCGCCGGCCGCGCAAGTACAGGAGCGCGGGCGGGTCCGGGATTTCCAGCAGCGGCCGCGGATAATCGCCGTCGGCAAGCGTGAGGACGGCATGGCCCTCCACCGCAACCCATTCGAGGGCGGCATCGACGGCAGGGGAATCAAGGTCGGAGAGTATGCGCCCGGCAATCTCCACGGAAACTATCCGCGCGAGTGCGGCTCGGCCGGCGGCCAGAACCTGCTGCGGCATCCCGAAGGCGGCGAGGAGTCTTCTCAGGCTTTGGCCGCCCAGCCCCGGTACCAGACTGAGCTTGATCCACGCAGCGAGCTCAGCATCGGGCTGCATTGTGTTTTGCTCAGGCCAAAGCTTGGGGTTGAGAGGAGCGCGGCCCCTTTGCCTTACCGCCTCTCAGGGGGTGGTTACCACGTCGCCGATCTGCACCGGGCGGCTCGCTGACATCACCAGGGCGTAGGAAACCTGGTCGAAGACGCGGAACACGAAGACGAGGCCGTAACGCTCGTCCGGCAGCTTGGCGGCCTCGACCTTGTCGGCGCCGAACCATTTGCGACCGGGTGTCGTCTCCAGATTGGTGCGGCCCAAGCGCAGGAGGGCGAGCACATGGCCGGGCTCGAGTCCATTGCTCTTGCCCTGGTTGAGTGTGACCACGTTTTGCGGACCGGTCTCACGCAAACCATCGCGGGTGGCAATGATACGACCTTGGACAGACACCGCGGGCGCATGCGGTGCGTAGCTATTGAGTGTTAGCGGGCCAGCAGCAATCAGCCGGTCTCCCTTGCCGATTTCCCGCTGGGCGCCAAAGATTTGTATGGTTGCCGGATCGCCGGTCTTGATCACCTTGCTGTCGCCAAGAAATATCGCTTCGTAACCAAGCGTCTTCTGGCCCTCAGGGTCGATGAGCGGCTTGCCCGGGCGATAGATCTGCCACAGGCTGTCAATTTTTGCCTCGCTGATGCCGCTGACGTAGGCCACGTCGCCCGAGCCCAGATAGACGCGGTCAGCCTGCGCGGCGACGATGCGCGGCGCCTTGTTCAGGCCATCGGGCTCGATCACCAGCGGCCGCGTGAGGAAAGGTTCGATAATCCTGGGCGGAATGCTCGGGATCGCCTGCTTGCTGGTGTCTTCGCTACGCACGCGCGGCGATAGTACTACCGTGTCGCCCATTTTGAGCTCAGGCTGTGCTGCGGAGCGCTCGAGCACGATGACATCGCCGGGATAAATCCGATGCGGGTTCTTGATCTGATCCCGGTTGAGTTTCCACATTTCCGGCCAGCGCCACGGATCCTTGAGAAACTTGGCGGCGATACTCCACAACGTATCGCCCGGCACGACGACGTAGCGATCGGGCGCGTTGTCCTGCAGCTTGATGTCCGATCGCTGCTGGGCCATGAGGGGCGCGGCCGCCAGCGCGGCGGCGAGTACGGCGAATATGATAGACTTGCGCATAGAAGCCTCGAACCTGTCTAAATAGAGGGCTGAATCATATAAAGTCTAGCACGCTTTTTATAGACTTCATTAAATTTAGCACCTAATCCGTTCAATTAGCAAGTTTTTATGTCTCGCCTACACATCCTGCGCTATCCCGATGCCCGCTTGCATAAAATCGCAGCTCGGGTGGAGGAAGTAAGTGAAAGCATCCGCACCCTGGTCGCAGACATGGCGGAAACCATGTACGCCGCACCCGGCGTGGGCCTTGCCGCCACGCAGGTAAACGTGCACAAACAGGTCATTGTCATCGATGCATCGGAAACGCGCGACAAACTTCTGACCCTGATCAATCCGGAAATCCTCGCCGCTGCCGGGGTGGCCGATTGCGAAGAGGGCTGCCTGTCCGTGCCCGGCATCTACGAGAGAATCGAGCGCGCCGAACGCATCACCGTGCGCGCGCGAGCCCTGGACGGCCAGAGCTTCAGCATGGAGGCCGAGGGCTTGCTCGCGGTTTGCATCCAGCACGAGATGGATCACCTGAAAGGCCGGGTCTTTGTCGAATACCTGTCGCGCCTGAAGCAGACACGCATCCGCGCCAAGATGCAAAAGCTGCAGCGCCAGAGCGCGTAGCTTTTCGCCAACCTCTTCCCCGATGCGCCTCATTTTCGCCGGCACTCCAGAGTTCGCTGCGCGCGCCCTGGCAGCGTTGCTGCATGCGGGGCATGACGTCGCGCTGGTGCTTACTCAGCCCGACAGGGCCTCAGGCCGGGGGCTTAGACTCGTGCCCAGCGCGGTAAAAGCGCTGGCGCAGGAACGCGGTCTGCAGGTATATCAACCCACAAGTTTAAAAGACGAAGAGACGCGGGCGCACCTGCGCTCGCTCGGCGCAGACGCCATGGTGGTCGCCGCCTACGGGCTGATTCTGCCCGAGTCAGCACTCAGCATCACCCGTCTGGGCGCAATCAATATCCACGCTTCGCTGCTGCCGCGCTGGCGCGGCGCGGCACCCATTCAGCGCGCCATCCTCGCCGGCGACGCGCGCACCGGGATATCCATCATGCAGATGGACCGCGGCCTGGATACCGGTCCGATATTCGCCGCCGAGTCCGTAGCGATTGCAGCAGAGGACGACAGCGCGAGCCTGCAAGACAAGCTCGCGAAGACCGGCGCGCGCCTGATCGTGACCGTGCTCGCCCAACTCGAGCGCGGCCAGTTGAGCGCCGAGCCCCAGGCGGCAGCGGGCGCAAGCTATGCCGCAAAAATCACCAAGGCGGAAGCCGGGATCGACTGGAGCGAGGCTGCGGCTATCATAGAGCGCAAGGTACGCGCGTTCAATCCGCTGCCGGGCGCATCCACTATGATCAGGAGCGTGGCACTGAAAGTCTGGCGCGCCAGTGTGAGCACTGCCGAGGGCACCCCGGGTACCATACTGGAGACCGGCGCCAAGGGTATCGTCGTGGCCTGTGGCGCCGGTGCACTCTCTGTACAAGAGCTGCAGCGCGCCGGCGGCAAGAAACTGACGGCGGCGCAGTTTCTTGCCGGTTTCCCCCTCGCCCGCGGCGATCGGCTTGAATTTTCTGCGAAGACCACCATCTAAGGTATCTGGACAACAACCGCAATAAGGAAACCCGGAATGTTCGGAAACTGGCTCAAGACCACTATTCTGATGGCCGGCATCGTGGCGCTGTTTGGCGTCGCCGGTGCCGCATTAGGAGGCGCAAACGGCATGCTGCTCGCGCTCGCGCTCGGTGGCGCGATAAACATTTTCGCCTACTGGTTCTCCGACGCGATGGTGCTGCGCATGTACAACGCGCGGGAAGTCGACGCCGCGAGCGCGCCTCAGTTCTATAGCGTGGTGCACGAATTGTCGCAGCGCGCCGGACTACCCATGCCGCGCGTCTATCTCATAGACGAAGCCCAGCCCAATGCTTTTGCCACCGGGCGCAATCCCGAGCATGCCGCGGTGGCAGCGACCACCGGCATTCTGCAGCTTCTGACGGCGCGCGAACTGCGCGGCGTGATGGCGCACGAGCTGACGCACGTGAAGCATCGCGACATACTGATTTCCACCATCGCCGCCACCGTGGCCGGAGCGATCTCCTCCATCGCCCAGTTCGGTTTCCTGTTCGGCGGACGGGGACAGGGCGAGCGTGCTAATCCGGTGGTCGGGCTGATCGTGATGATCCTGGCGCCCATCGCGGCCATGCTGATCCAGATGGCGATCTCGCGCGCGCGCGAATTCGAGGCTGACCGCGGCGGCGCCGAGATCTGCGGCGACCCGAACGCGCTCGCCGACGCGCTGGCGAAAATGGAGCGCTACGCCAAGGGCCTGCCACTGGAAGCGGCCGAAGCGCACCCGGCAACAGCGCAGATGATGATTATCAACCCGCTCTCCGGTGGCGGCATGCAGAACCTGTTCAGTACCCACCCCGCCACCGAGGAGCGCATCGCTCGCTTGCGCGCGATGGCCTGATCCATCAAGCCGGTTCTCTCCGCCTCGCACCCAGTGTAGGATGCGGGGTTCGTCCATAACTACTGTGGCGCTGCAGACTTCGCGACTGCGATGCCGCCTCATCCCTTGTCCAGATCAGCCAATCTCGAGCTAGCGCTATACGCCGCCGGCGAAGCCATCGCCCAAGTGCGCGCCGGCCGCAGCCTGTCGGACGCGCTTGCGGGCCTGGAGCCAGGCTCCAGCCTGCGCGCTGCGGTGCAGGATCTGGCCTACGGCACGCTGCGCAATCTGGGCTTGCTCGATGCCGTCCTGGCGGAGTTGCTGCGCAAACCCGTCAAACCGGCCCTGCATGCACTGCTGCTCGCTGCGCTGTACCAATTACGCGCGCGGCCGCGTACCAGCCATACCACGGTGGATCAGGCGGTGCGCGCGGTGTCGCGCCTCGAACCCGCGGCCAAGGGCCTTGCCAACGCCGTGCTGCGCAATTATCTGCGCGAAGCGGACGCGCTCGTTGCACGCTGCGACTCCGACACCGCCCACTACTCCTACCCGCAATGGTGGATAGACCGCGTGCGCGCGGCCTGGCCGCAAAACTGGGAGTCGGTACTGAATGCCGGCAACCTGCACCCGCCGATGACCTTGCGCGTCAATCGGCGCCGCCTCACGGCCGAGCAGTATCTGGCCAAGCTGGGCGAGCGCGGCCTCGCCGGCGAACTCATTGGACCGCGGGCGATACTGATCGAGCGCCCGGTACCGATAGAGTCGCTTCCCGGTTTCAGCGCGGGCGAGGTGTCGGTACAGGACGCCGGCGCCCAGCTCGCCGCTCCCCTGCTTGACGTTCAGCCTGGCATGCGGGTGCTCGATGCCTGTGCTGCTCCGGGTGGCAAGACCGGGCATATCCTGGAACTCGCCGATTGCGTGCTCACGGCACTGGACAGCGACCCGGCACGCCTGCCCCGCATCAGCGACAACCTCGCGCGCCTCGGCTTTTCCGCGCGCGTCGTCCGTGGCGACTGCTCGTCCCCTGCGGGCTGGTCGGACGGCGCGCCTTTCGAACGCATTCTGCTCGATGCGCCCTGCACCGCCTCAGGCGTGGTCAAGCGCCACCCCGACATCAAATGGCTGCGCCGCGAAAGCGACATCGCCCAACTGGCGGCGACCCAGAGCCGGATGCTGGATGCGCTGTGGCAACAGTTGGCGCCGGGTGGTAAATTGCTGTATGCGACGTGCTCGGTATTCCCGCAGGAAAATGCACAAACGATCGAATCCTTCCTGGCACGCAGCGCTGGAGCCCGCCGCATGCCGCTGGCGGGACTCGAGGGAGGACAGCTCCTGCCCGACGCGCGGCATGACGGCTTTTTCTATGCGCTGCTGGAAAAACATTAGCACATGAGCCTGCGGCTGCTCGCTTCACTGCTGCTCGCGCTCGCGCTCGGCTGGACCGCGCCGTCGCGCGCGAGCAACATTGAAATCAGCCACATCTCGCTCGAGGGCAACGACGAAGGTTACGCTCTGGATGCCGATTTCGAGATCGAACTCAACCCGCGGCTTGAGGACGCCATCAACAAGGGCGTGGCGCTGTATTTCGAGGTCGAATTCGAGCTGACGCGCAAACGCTGGTACTGGTTCGACGACAGCATCAGCCGGCAACGTATGTTGCGCCTGTCCTATCACGCGCTTACCCGTCAATACCGAATATCGAGCGGCGCCCTTTATCAGAATTTTTCCACGCTGACCGACGCGCTGCGGGTGCTCTCGCGGGTGCGCTCCTGGCAGGTGCTGGAGCCGGGACAGGTAAGCGCCGGGGCCGATTACCAGGCGGCGCTGCGCATGCGGCTCGACGTGACCCAACTGCCCAAGCCGTTCCAGGTGAACGCGCTCACCAGCCGGGAATGGAACCTCGCGTCCGACTGGCGGCGCTGGCCATTCAAGATCAGGGCGCCGGTGACGGAGATGGCGCCGCAATGAAATACGTGCTCATTTGCAGCGTGGCGCTGGGCGCGATCCTGTTGTTCCTGCTGGCGGCGGCGAGCGGCAACACCGCCCTGTTCTCCCGCCACTACGCATTGCTGCTGGGCCTGAACGCGGCGCTGGCCGCGGCGCTGCTGGCGTTGATCGGCTATCAGTTGTGGGTACTCACCACCAAGCTGCGCACACGGGTGTTCGGCTCGCGTCTGACGCTGCGCTTTCTGCTCATGTTTCTGCCCATGGTAATCGTCCCCGGAGGGCTGGTATATGTAGTGTCGCTGCAGTTCATGGCGAAAAGCATCGAATCCTGGTTCGACGTGCGCGTGGACAACGCGCTGGAAGGCGGGCTCAACCTCGGCCGCACCGCGCTCGATCTGTTGCTCACCGAACTCAAGGACAAGGCGCGCCGCATGGCGCTCGAGCTTGCCGACAAGTCGCCGGCGCAGCAGGTCGTGTTGCTCAATCGTCTGCGCGAACAGGCGGGCGTGGACGATGCGCTGCTCTTGTCCTCCGGCGGCAACGTCATCGCCAGCGCGAGCAAGGGCGTGGGCAAACTCCTGCCCGACCTGCCCAACACGGGCATCCAGCGCCAGACGCGGCAAAGCCGCGGTTACTCGGCGCTCGAAGGCGCGCCCGACAAGGGGTTGAGCCTGCGCGTGCTGGTTCCGGTAGCTGCGCTCAGCATCGCCGAAGACGAGCGTCTGCTGCAACTGCTGCAACCGGTGCCGCCGACGCTGGCGCGCGACGCGGAAGCGGTGCAGGACGTGTACCGCGACTACAAAGAACTGTCGCTGTCGCGCCAGGGATTGAAGGAGATTTACATCCTGACGCTGACGCTGACGCTGCTGCTGACGCTGTTTTCGGCAACCGCTCTCGCCTTCCTGCTTTCGGCGCGCCTGTCGGAACCCCTGGCGCTGCTCGCCGCGGGCACCCAGGCGGTGGCGCGGGGGGACTATAGCCGCCGCGCGCAAGTCACCAGCAGCGACGAACTGGGCATTCTCACCCAATCGTTCAACAGCATGACCGAGCAACTGGACGACGCGCGCAGCGTGGCGGAATCACACCGTGCCGAACTTGAAACGGCAAAGGCTTATCTCGAGAACATCCTCGCCAATCTGTCTGCCGGCGTGCTGGTATTGGATGAACAACTGCGGCTGGGCACGGTAAATCACGGCGCCGGTGCCATCCTGCGGGAAGAATTCGACGGCTTGAAAGGCCAGGCCCTCGCCGATTGGCCGCGGTTGCAGCCGCTGGCACTCGCCATTGTCGAAGGCTTCAAGCGGCACGGTGCGCAGACCTGGCAGCGACAGCTGGAGCTCGCCGAGCGCATGCTGCTGGTGCGCGGCTCGGTGCTGCCGCACGCGAGCGGCGGCGGCTATGTGGTCGTGTTCGACGACGTCACCACGCTGGTCCAGGCGCAGCGGGCCACCGCCTGGGGCGAGGTGGCGCGGCGCCTGGCACACGAAATCAAGAACCCGCTCACGCCGATTCAGCTCTCGGCCGAACGCCTGCAGGCGAAGCTCGCAAACAAGCTCGCGCCCGAGGATGCGGCGACGCTCAACCGCGCCACCGAGACCATCATCAATCAGGTCGCGGCGATGAAGGGGATGGTGGACGATTTCGGCGAATATGCGCGCACGCCGGCGCCAAACCTGCAGCCGCTGGACCTGAACGCGCTGGTGCGCGAGGTGCTCGGCCTGTACGAGCATGCCGGCGCCCTGCTGCGGCCCGCTTTGCAGGCGGGGCTGCCGCGGGTGGCGGGAGATCCGACGCAACTGCGCCAGGTGATACACAATCTGCTGCAGAACGCCCAGGACGCCCTCGCCGGCAGCGCCGGCTCGCGGATCGAGGTCGAGACCGAGCGCGCGGGCAATTTCGCCTGCCTCAGAATCAGCGACAATGGCTGCGGCTTTCCCGAGGCCATCATGACGCGCGTGTTCGAGCCCTATGTGACGACCAAGCCCAGGGGCACCGGGCTGGGCCTCGCGATTGTGAAAAAGATCATCGACGAGCACAACGGCACGGTCAGCGTGGAAAACCTGCCCGGGCGCGGCGCCCGTGTCAGCGTCACGCTGCCGCTGCAGCACGAATCGGCGAAGGCAGCCTGATGTCTCGGATACTGGTCGTCGACGACGAGATCGGCATCCGCGAGTTGCTGTCGGAGATTCTCGCCGACGAAGGCCACACGGTGCAGCTGGCGGAAGACGCAGCCCACGCGCGTGCGCTGCGCAGCGCGGAGCGCCCGGACCTGGTGCTGCTCGACATCTGGATGCCGGATACCGACGGCATTACCCTGCTCAAGGAATGGGCGGCGAACGGCCAGCTCACCATGCCGGTGGTGATGATGTCCGGACACGGCACCATCGAAACGGCGGTAGAGGCCACCCGCATCGGGGCCATCGACTTCCTGGAAAAACCAATTGCACTGCAGAAGCTTCTTGCCACGGTAAAACGCGCACTGCGAAATGGCGGCGGCCAGGCGCAGGCGGGGCTCACGCTGCTGAGCTTGGGCCGCTCGGCGCTGCTGGTCGATCTGCGCAAGCGCCTGGCGCGGATCGCCACCCTGTCGGTGCCGGTGCTGCTGCGCGGCGAGCCGGGGGTCATGCCGGAGCTGTTCGCGCGCTATCTGCACCAGCCCAATACTCCCTGGGTTGTGGCAGACGCGGCATTGATCGACACGCCGCAGGGTTTGCTCGAGCAGGCCGCGAGCGGCCTAATTTTCGTCGAGGAACTAGCTGCGCTCACGCGCGCGCAGCAAAAGAATCTGGCTTTCATCCTAGGCAAACAGGAAAAAACCAAGACGCGCGTCGTCTCCTTCACGGCTGAGGAGCCGGCGCGCCTCGCCGCCGAGTTCGGTTTCGACGCGGCCCTGCTCGCGCGCCTGTCCGAGCTGTCGCTGGTGCTTCCGGCGCTGCGCGAGCACGCCGAGGATATTCCCGACATCGCGGCCATCCTGTTGGCGCAGTTGGTGGAGGCCCGGCATTGCCCGCCGCGGCATTTTTCCACTGCGGCGCTCAACACCCTGCGCCAGTTCCATTGGCCGCGCAATCTGGAGGACCTGCAGGGAGCGGTAAAGAATCTGGCGCTTACCGCGCTGGAGGAGGAAATCGGCGCGGCCGACGCGGAGCGGGTGTCGGCACAGTTCCATCCCGCTGCCGGCGCGCAGGTACCGCTGCCGCTCGAGCTGCCGCTGCGCGAGGCGCGTGAAGCGTTCGAACGCGCCTATTTCGAACAACTGCTGGCGCGCGAAGCCGGCTCGATCGCACGCGTGGCCGAGAAAAGCGGCCTGGAGCGCACCCACCTGTACCGCAAGCTCAAGGCCCTGGGGATCACGGCCGGCAAGAAGGATGAATAGCTTATAGCTTTGCGTCGCAGCAAAAAGGCATAAAATGCGCTCCATCCGATAGGTATCGTCCGCGTCCGCATGGGAAAGCCGAGTTCGCGGCAAGCGGGACTCAGAGGGGCAAAATTGAAAATCATCATTCTCGGCGCGGGCCAGGTCGGCACCAGCGTGGCCGAAAGCCTGGTTTCCGAAGCCAACGACATCACCGTGGTGGACATCGACGGCGCGCGCCTGCGCCTGTTGCAGGACCGGCTGGACTTGCGCACCGTAACCGGCAGCGCGGCGCATCCTTCGGTTCTGAGAAGCGCCGGCATCGAAGACGCCGACATGCTGATCGCGGTAACGCAAAGCGACGAAACCAACCTGGTGGCGTGCAAGATCGCGGCGCACCAGTACAACGTTCCCACCCGCATCGCGCGCGTGCGCGCGCCGCAGTACCTGGCCAACGAGCAGTTGTTCGCGCCCGACTGTTTTGCCGTGGACTACGCCATCTGTCCGGAGCAACTGATCACCGAATACCTGGTCAAGCTGGTGCAGTTTCCCGAGGCGCTGCAGGTGCTGGAGTTCGCTCACGGCAAAGTAAGCCTGGTGGCGGTGCGCGCCTTCGAGGGCGGACCGCTGGTGGGCCACCAGCTGCAGGACATCCGCAAGCACATGCCCAACGTCGACGTGCGCGTCGCCGCCATTTTCCGCGGCGACCGACCGATCGTGCCCGAGGGCACGACGGTGGTCGAGGCCGGCGACGAAGTGTTCTGCC
>ERZ1292633.3433-Hain-H41-02um-R1-3433-length-15434-cov-9_pt1 | contig 15434 bp, 19 predicted proteins | sample MGYA00564406_ERZ1292633 | MGnify/ENA primary metagenome ERZ1292633 (study PRJEB36523, sample SAMEA6512639) | groundwater metagenome | collected 2019-01-08 | study: AquaDiva: Metagenomics assemblies of 32 groundwater samples
CGACCAGGACTCCCCCCAATCCGTACCGAACTCCCCCCAAATTTCAGCGCCCGTCCTATCGGACCATCTGGAGGGCCTCATCCCCATCGCTGAGATTGCGCGGCGTAGCAAGAGACTACCTGCCCCTCGGATGCGCGAGTTGATCCTCGCGCTGTGCCAAGGACGTTGGCTATCGACCAATGAGATCGCCGCGCTGGTCGCGCGGGATCCTGACAAGCTGCAGACCCGTTTCCTGACGGCGTTGGTTCGCGAGGGTCTGCTTGAATGGCGCTTCCCGGACGTGCCCAACCGCCCCGACCAGGCGTATCGAACGAAGGACACATGAACGGCGCCACCATCGTTCAGAAGCTCTCGAACTGCTGCAATGTTCTGCGCGACGAGGCCGGACAGCAGATGAACAGGACGCCAGCGCTACCGCCCGCTGGATGACCGACATGGACGCCCGCGGCGCGCTGGCGCGCTATTTCGCGCCGCCGCTGACGGACTTGGAGCGCGCGACGGCCGAGCGCGAGGGCTGGATCTTGGGGGTGATGTGATGACCGGTGCACAAGGCGAGTCGCGCAAGTACTAAGCCGCCGGCCCGCAAGCCGAGTTCGAACCGGGCTCGCGGTTTATCGCCCGGACTTGGAAGCGCGCTGCTTCCAGTAGTCGATGAGCGCCGAGGTGGTGGGCGTCTTCAACGCAGACGGCCCGGCGGCGAACGGCTGGCGTATGCCTTCGACGGCGGAAGACGTCTTGGCAGACACCCACAGAGCGTAGGCGGCGGCTTTGGGCGAGCGCAGGAAGCGGTTCGACTTGATGAGCTTCATACCTCGTATTTTGCGCGCTGGACGCGCTGCAACCAATAGAAAATGAATCCCGCAAACGTCTTTCGCTGCTGGCGCATTAGCGGCACAATAGCGCTTGGAGGCAACAATCATGGCTAACGAAACGACTATCGATCTGGCTTCGCTGCGCTTTGACGGTGAGCGTTTTGCCGGGCATGCGCTCGACGTGGATTGCGTTCAGGAGCTTATTGCCTATCGCAACATCATCCTCGAATGCGCCAAGGAACTATGGAAGCGGAAGCATCCTGACCGGGTCCGGCTTCCGAAACGGTTTGAAGAAGGCTTTCGTCTTCAATTCGATCGCATCGACGAAGGGTCCGCGGTCGTGCCTTTGCAGCGTATTGTCCCGACTGACCAGGGTGAGCTCGATTTGGGTACTCTGGACGAGTTCGATGAGGCCGCCGAGCTTGTGGATGCCGCCATCTCGGCAGCGAATGAAGATAAATTACTCCCCGAGGCTTTGCCTGCGAATGTCGTGCCGCTGTTTAGGGAATTCGGCAAAACGCTTCGGGAAAACGAGGTGCTTTTCACGCACGCGCGTCACAGCAAGGTGGAGGCATCTTATTCAGCCACGGCGCGTAAGCGTCTTTCGGATTGGGTCGGCCCTGCATACGAAGATGTGATCGATGTTGTGGGTGAGGTCAGTATGGCCAATGTGCGTGGCACGTTCTCTTTGACATTGCGAGACTCGGGCAGCATCGTTAACGGACGTTTCAGTGCCGAGCAGGAGGAACTGGTGCTCGAGGCGTTGCGCAATCACCGTACCGCACGGCTGCGAGTAATCGGCGTGGGTGAGTTTGATACGCACGACCGCTTGCTCAAGCGTTTTGCACGCATCGACGATGTTCAGGTCGCAGGTGCGAACGAGGCGGCGTTCGTCGAGGATGCGCCCCCTATCTGGGAGCAACTGGCCGTGTTAGGCGAATCCGCGCCGGCAGGTACTTGGGATCACGTGCCCGCCGACCTCTCGAAGCGGATCGACGATTTGATTTATCGGCGGGAACAAGACCCCGCATAAAGACGGTATTCGCGGATACGGGATATTGGGTTGCGCTGCTCAATCCGCGCGACCAATTACACGGCAAGGCCAAGAGTGTTTCGGCTTCTCTTGGGCAAACGCGCATCGTAACCAGCGAAATGGTGCTTGATGAGCTGTTGGCCAGTCTGTCGGCGCCGCCTGCTCGCGCAACCGTTATCAGCGCAGTGAACAGCATTGTTTCCAATCCCAATGTGGAAGTCGTGCCACAGACCTCGTTGCAATTTCGCGAGGCGTTCGACTTGTACAAGACCCGAACCGACAAAGAATGGAGCCTCACCGACTGTGCCTCCTTCAATCTGATGAAGGAACGTGCTATCACCGAGGCGCTGGCCCATGACGAACATTTTGAGCAGACAGGGTTCGTCGCGCTGCTGCGGTCTTAATGCCGGATTCTTATCACATCCGCAACGCCGGCACCCGGCAGGCTTCGCGGTGGGTGCTGATTAAACAAAGCAAACAATGAAAAAACAGCGCCTGAATCAATGGCAGCCCGGCGCTACGACGGAAAAATGCTATTGCGACAATCAGTTGGCTTTGTTTAATGGGTGCGGAACCGCGTCGTTTGCAGCGCTGGGCCCGGTCAAATGTGCGGCAGCTTTGAGCTTGGTGTAACCTGCCCACTCTTGTCCATGAATCGTGGATGTTTATAAACTATGGACGAATAGGGCGCTGTACGGCGAAAGTGTCCTCAATATGTCCATTATTGACGTTTGTCCACGAATACTGGACAATGTTTACAAATGAACACCCAAACCCAACCCGCCGATCGCCACCTGCTCGATGCCGCGCTTGACGTGGCGCGGGCGCTCGGCCTCACGGCAGAACTCGTGCAGGAAGAGCCCGCGCTTGGTCGTACCCGCGCGGATGCGCTGGTACGCCTTGCGTACGGCGCGCACGAGGCTCTGTACGCGGTCGAAGTGAAGCGGGCGGTGCGACCGGCCACGCTCGGCACGGTGCTGCACCAGTTGGAACGCTTGGGGCAGCAAGCGCTGCTCGTGACCGACTACGTCACGCCGCCGATGGCCGAGACGCTGAAGGCGCGTCGCGTGCCGTTCCTTGATGCGGCAGGCAACGCCTATCTGGAGCACCCCGGCGTGCTCATCTGGGTGAAGGGTCAGAGGCCCGCGGCGCCGCTGGTGCCGCCGGCGCTTGGCCGGGCGTTTCAACCCACAGGTTTGCAGGTGTTGTTCGCGCTGTTGTGCAACCCCGAGCGGATCAACCGCCCCTACCGCGAGCTGGCGGCGCTGGCGGGCGTGGCGCACGGCACCGTCGGCTGGGTGATCCCGGACTTGCAGCGACAGGGCTTCGTCGCCGACCTCAAGGGCAAGCGCGGCACGCGGCGGATATTCCAGCTCGATCGACTGCTCGCGCAGTGGGTGGATGCCTACACGCGCCAGTTGCGCCCGCGCCTGCTGCTCGGCCGCTACTACGTGCCTACTTTGGAGGGCTGGCGCGACTGGCCGCTCGCGCAGCACGGCGCGCTGTGGGGCGGCGAGCCGGCGGGCGCGCTGCTCACAGACTATCTGCGCCCGGGCGAGCTGACCATTTACGCCGATAAGCTGCCGGGGCCGCTCGCCGCGCAGCAGAAGTTTCTCAAGACGCCCGAACCCGGACACACCTCGGTGGTGGAAGTGCGGCGCAAGTTCTGGAACTTCCCCGGCGATGCGGCGCATCCACATGCGACCCCGCCCATTCTGGTCTATGCGGACCTGCTCGCCACGGGCGATGGCCGCTGCATCGAGACCGCGAAGATGGTGTACGACGAACATGTCGCTCGACTTCTCGACACAGCCTGAGCTTCGCGGGCTTGCGCGCGTGGTGGGCGCGCTGCAGGCGGTGGCCGCGCCGCTTGGCGTCGAGTTCTTCCTCATGGGCGCGGCCGCGCGCGACTTGATATTGCGCTACGCCCATGGCATCGAGGCGCAGCGTGCGACCGAAGATGTGGATTTCGCGGTGATGGTGCACGATTGGCACGCCTATGACGCGTTGTGAACCGCGCTAATTGAAAGCGGCGAGTTTTCCGCGCGCCCGGGGCCGGCCACGCACCGTTTACGCCATGCGAGCGGCTTGCCCCTCGACATCGTGCCTTTCGGCGGTGTCGAGCGCCCGGGCCGCACGTTTGCCTGGCCTTCGGAACGCAGCACGGTGTTCGACTGCTTCGGCGTGGCCGAGGCGTTCGCGGCAAGCGTCACGGTGCGCTTGCCGGATGCGGTGCAGCTCAGGGTGGCGCCGATCGCAGCTCAAGTCGTGCTGAAACTCGCCGCATGGCAGGACCGCAAGTACACGCATCCCGGACGCGATGCTCCGGACCTGCTGCTATTTCTCGGGCGTTACATGGACTGCGGCAATCTCGATCGCGCGGCCTCCGCGCACCGCGATCTATTCGACGAGGAGGATTTCGACTATGCGCAAGCCGGCGTGCGGCTGCTCGCCCGCGACATCGCGCCGCTGGTCGACCGCGCCGGCATCGAGCGCTTGTTGACGATCCTCATCCCCGAAGCAGACGAAGCCGGCAGTCTGCTGCTCGCCCAGCAATCGGGCGTGGACCTCGAACGCGCGCGCCGACTGCTCGAGGTGCTATGCGACGAACTTGCGCGCGCCATGTGAGAATGTCCGTATGAACTCCGCCACCATCGTCCAGAAGCTCTGGAATTACTGCAACGGTCTGCGCGACGACGGCATGAGCTACGGCGATTACGTAGAGCAGCTCACCTACCTGCTGTTCCTCAAGATGGCCGAGGAGCGTTCGCGCCCGCTGTACAAGCAGGCGAGCCTCATCCCCGAGCCCTAAGCCAGGCCCGCCTTTCGGGTGATCGCGTATCACATCCGAAAACGGAAATCCTCTATAACGCCATGTCAATCAATAGGTCGCAATCACAATGGCTAGTAAACAGATGGCGCAAAAGCAGGCGTCCGTGGCGGTGGCGGAGCAGGCACTCATACAGGAGATCGACGGTTTAATCGCCGAGGCTTGCGCGAGTCTTTTTGATGGCGGCGGAGACGGCCAGTCCCATTAGGTCAAGGGGCTGTAAAAGCCGAACGAGACGCCAATAAATATTGACATAGTATTGATTTTAACGTACTTTCGCATTTCGCGAAATACGAATATTCCTAAACCCAGCCCGACATCATGCCCCGAATCGCCAACCGCCAACCGGCTCTCAAGGCGCAGGATTTGTACCTCCTGCTGGCGCTGGCGGCTTGGCGCGCCGAAAGCATTACCTACCCGGAGCTTGCCGCCTTCGCCGGATTGTCGATGTCGGAAGTGCATGGCGCTCTCAAGCGGGCGGAGCAGGCGAGGCTGTTGTTCTTCGACGCGAAGCGCCCGACGATCATCAAACCGGCATTTAAGGAGTTCCTCTTTCATGGCGCCCGTTATGCTTTTCCGCCGGCAAGGGGAACGATGGTGGGCGGAATCCCCACGGCCTATGCGGCAGCCCCGCTCAAGGCCCTTATTGCGCCTTCGGCCGATCCGCCGCCGGTGTGGCCTTATGCGCAGGGTAGCGAACGCGGCATCGCCCTGATTCCCCTTTACCCTTCGGCGCCCGCTGCCGCCCTGCGCAACGCGACGCTCTATGAAAACCTGGCCCTGTTCGACGCGCTGCGTAGTGGCAATGCGCGGGAGCGCACCCTGGCGCAGAAGCTGTTCGAGGAGCGCTTGTGAATCCCGGTGATCCCAACGTGGCCCGGGTCGAGGTGGTGGCTGAGGCGCTGGGAGACCTGTGCGAGGAACTGGTGTTTGTCGGCGGTTGTGCGGCCAGCTTGTTGATCGACGCTCCGAGCGCGCCGCCGACCAGAGTCACCTACGACGTGGACGTGATTGCGGAAGTGGCTGCACTCAGTGGCTATTACGCCCTGGAAAGGCGGTTTACCGAGCGCGGCTTTGCTCGCTCGCCGATTCCGACAATCTGCCACCGCCCGACGTGATCGCGCAGGAAATCGTCGACGATCTGGAAGCGGCGCTGGAGCAGTTTCGCTTGATTGCGGGGGACCTGGGCTCATCGGCGAAGTGATTCCGGCTGCATGGGCCGCCCATGTTCTTCTGGCGCCGGCTTTCCCGACAAAGCGCGATTGTCCGGTCACCGACCGGAAAATCTGTCGAGGTCGCCAGAACATAGGACATTGTCCGGTCACGGTGGAGCTGATTCTCAGAAAGATTGCCGAGGGCGCGACCGAAGATATCCTGCTCGATGCTTACCCGACGCTGAAGAAAAAAGACATCAAGGCGGCCATTGTCTACGCGGCCGATACGCTGGCGCACGAAGAAACGTTGCTCGTGGGCCGCAGGAAGTAGCATTCCGGACGGAAGGAGCGTGGCGAGCCGCTGTTCGGCACCTTCGCGGTGGTCGAGCCCGGACGAATCCGAATCGGGCGCACGCCATAGCAGGCGAAGCGAGGCCGTCGAGCGGGCGTCTATCCCTTCACGCACACCACCTGTTTCAACGTGTGCATCACATCGACCAGATCGATTTGGTTCGCCATTACACTATCGATGTCCTTGTAGGCGCCGGGAATCTCATCGACCACGCCCTTGTCCTTGCGACAGATCACCCCCTCGGTCTGACGGACTAGATCGGCTGCCGAAAACTGTTTCTCGGCGGCGGTACGACTCATTTTTCGACCAGCGCCATGGGCGCAAGAGCTAAAACTCTCCGGGTTCCCCTTGCCGCGCACGATGTAGCTCCTCGTTCCCATGCTGCCGGGAATGATGCCCAGATCACCCTCGCGCGCGCGGATCGCGCCCTTGCGAGTGACCCAGACATCCGCGCCGTAGTGATGCTCGACCGCCACGTAGTTGTGATGGCAGTTCACCACTTCGCTGGTAACGTCAAAGGCAGGCAGGTGACGCTTCAGCGCTGCCAGTACTAGATCAACCATCTCGCGCCGGTTCTGCATCGCGTATTCCTGCGCCCAAGTCACTGCCTCGACGTAGTCCCCGAAATGCTCGCTGCCTTCCGGGAAGTAGGCGAGATCGCGATCAGGCAGTTGAATCATCCAGCGTTCCATGTCCTGCCGGGCCAACTCGATGAAATAGCTGGCCAGCGCATTGCCGATACCGCGACTGCCCGAGTGCAGCATCACCCAGACCTGGTTCGACTCATCCAGGCAAACCTCGATGAAGTGATTGCCACCACCCAGAGTGCCCATCTGGTTCACCCATTTGGAGAATTTGCCGAAGGCCTTGAGCAGTTGCGGATGCTTCTGCGTCATGGCGTCCAGTCGCGAGGCGAATGGCGCGGCAGCCTCGACGAGCGCACGGTCGTCGCGATGCTGGTCACGCCCCACGGGGACATCGCGGCTGATCTGGTCGAACACTTTCTTGAGCGATTTCTCGTCCAGTTCGTTTCCCGTGATAGAGAGCCGGCAGGCCACCATGCCGCAACCGATATCGACGCCCACGGCGGCCGGGATGATCGCCTTGTGGGTGGCGATCACCGAGCCGATGGTTGCGCCAATGCCGAGATGCACGTCAGGCATGGCGGCGACGTGATGGTGGATGAAGGGCAGGCTGGCGATATTGGCCAACTGTTGCTTCGATTTCTCATCGACATCGTCCGTCCAGATTTTGACGGGAACGCGCTGCGAGGTCAGGACTTTCTTGATTGGCATGGCTTGCTTCAATTCCTTTGTACACTCATGGTAAGCGCATTGTGTCGCTCATTCAGTTCACCCTGTGCACTACGTCAATTCAAAATCCGGCTGTGTCGTGGCAGTCGCGCCGCCAGAAAATCCATCTGATCAGCCAGGATTCCACGCGCCGAGAGAATGAAATGCTCCCACAGGCAGGGCGCGTAGGGCACGAATAGCAGCCGCATACTCCGCGTCTGTTCCGGCCGACGACCACCCTTGCGTTGGTTGCACGCACGGCAGGCCGTGACGACATTGGTCCAGACATCCTTTCCGCCTTGTACGCGTGGCACGACATGATCTCGGCTGAGATCCTTCGGCGTGAATCCATCCCCGCAATAGGCGCAGGTATGACGGTCGCGACGAAATAGCAGCGCATTGGTCAGCGCCAATTCCTCGCGCAGCCATGCATACGGCTTGCGGCCAGCCAGGGCGACGATCGGGCGCAACTCTATGCTCGAGCGTATGCCGTCGCGGTTCCAACCGCCACGAAAGACGATGGCTTTATCGCCCCACTGCCAGGCGACGCCACCCGTTGCAGCGGCCGTGATTGCCTGTTCCGCCGTGAGCCATTGAGCCGGATTGCCGGCAAGGTCGAGTCCGAGAATCTGCGCCATCGTTGTCACCCTGTTGCACGCCTTTCCGGCGTGAAGTAATTCGGATACGGTTGAGAATGGCATGCCCGGCAGGGATCGAACCTGCAGCTTCCGGTTTCGTAGGCCGGCGCTCCGATCCGTTGAGCCACTGGCATAGGCTTGGTGCCGGCCCCGAGAGTCGAACTCGGAACATCCTGCTCCTAAGGCAGGCGCGTCTGCCAATTGCGCCAGGCCGGCATAAGGGCTTGGGGTGTTCGACCGGTATCGATCCGGTACCTTCTGGGTCACAGCCAGAAATGCAGGCCACTACGCCCCGAAGGAAGTCCCCTTGGGGGACACTACGAACACCATTGTTCAGTTTGGACGTGCAGGACGGATTCGAACCGTCGTGGGCTATTGCCTTCAGTTTTGTGACCAAAGGGAATCCCCGCGGGACAGACTGACGCCTTCGACCGCTCGGCCACTGCACGATTATTCTGGTGCCTCCCCGCCGAATCGAACGGCAACCTCCTGCTCTTCAGACAGGCGCGCAGACCACTTACGCCAGAGAGGCAATTGCTGCTGGCACCCCGTGACGGAATCGAACCGTCACCGAGAGTTTTGGAGACTCCCGTGCTGCCACTACGCCCCGAAGGAAGTCCCCTCGGGGGACACCAGCGAGGCAATATGGTCAGGGTGGCTGGTCTCGAACCAGCGACCTCCTCGTCCCAAGCGAGGCACGCTACCAACTGCGCCACACCCTGATGGGGCCGAAGCACTCGCACAAGCGCACTCGATGGATGTTCGCTTATGCCAGTGCTCCGGCAACTGCTTCACGACTCGGCACAGCACCAGCTTGTCCTGCCGGCGCTGCGCTTTGGCGGGCTTCTCATGTGGCCCGGCCTTGCGGAATTTCGCGCTTGCCACGTAGGGATTGCGCGGTTTGATTCTGGATTTCATAGTTCCATCTCCTTCAAGGTTTCCTTTGCGGCGATTTCTCGCCGCAGTTGTTTGATCTTGATCCCACAGCGAAGCCGCCTCCTCATCGAGCCTACGCATGTGCCGTGCCTGCGGCGCAAGAGAAAGCAGCTTCGCTGTGGTGCCGCTGTTCTCCATATTCCTGTAGGAATGAACAGGCCAGCGGCGCGCCTGCTGGCTGTCGAATGTCAATACCGGAAGTGTGAGGGCATCTGGTATCAGCACCCGACAGTTCAACCGTATCCGAATTGTTTAAGAGCAATCACATCGCCATCGTTGGCTTGAATGCGAACCTTCCGATCGCGGAAGGATTTCCTGAATCGAAAAAAGACGAAGCCCGGATTCCTCGCGGAGATCCGGGCTTCGGCGTTTGTTTCTGCCGGGGACGGATGGCTTAGGCCATTTGTCGTCCCTCCCGGACGTTCCTTGTTCCCAGATGCCACGAAAACCCGCGAACTGGATGGCCAAAGTACGCACCATGAAAAGAGGATCGCGGATCGAATTCGGTCGTCCCCTCGACGCGCGGCAGGCCCTGGCCGATGGCCGTGGCGGTACAGGACGGTATGCCGGCCTTGGCCGGATTCCGTCGTGTAGCAATCGAGGCGATGAGTTTCGTGTTCATGCTGTCTGGTTGCGGGAGATGGATTTGAACCACCGGCCTCCGGGGTATGAACCCGGCACGCTGCCAACTGCGCTATCCCGCGTCTGTTCCTTTTATTTGTTTGCCTATTCGGTCTCTGTATCTCGAATGGATGCGCAGTATGCCTACTTGATTCGCGAGAGTCAATCATCTTATGAAAATATTTCTTATTTCGCGGTTTTTTGTTACACTGGCACAAGCAGCGATCTCGCTGATCCGTTTTCGGACCCTGTCGTTTTGTGAGGATCGACATCATGTCCCGATCTACTCCCGCCGAGGGTGGCCCGGCCACGCTGGCGTTTCGTATTCGCGTCGTCATGGCCGAGCGCGGCATTCGTTCCGTTGCCGCGCTGCAAAGGATGCTCAAAGCCATTGGCGTCGAGATTTCCGTACCGCAACTGATTCGCATCGTGGATGGCCAATCCAGCCATGTTTCTACCGCCGTGCTCGGTGGCCTGATCGCCGTGCTTCAGTGCGGGATCGAGGATTTGATTGCGGTCACGGAAACCGGAACGAGGAATTTGAGTCGCATGCCCGAACCAGCATACTGATTGGCCCCGGCGTTTCCTGGTCGGACATCGGTGTCGCCAAGATCGTCTAACAATACGCGGTGACACGTACCGTCGGGTGCGCTCCTTAGCAGGCCAAGCGAGGTCGTCGAGAAGGCACTTATTGCAAATTCGCCACTACGTGGCTAATATTCAGCCATGTACCGGCGATTAATCGAAAAAAGGCTTCAAGCTGCCCTGGCTGATACCCGCGTGGTGCTGTTGAATGGCGCCCGCCAGACCGGCAAGAGCACGCTGGTGCAGCAGGTGGCTGCGCAGCGCTGCGGGCAGTATCTGACACTGGATGACCCGGCCACCGCCGGCCTGGCCCGTTCCGACCCGTCCGCGCTGGTCCGGGGGGCGGGCGCTTTCATGGTGATCGACGAAGTGCAGCACGCGCCCGAGCTGTTCCCGGCGATCAAGCGGGTGGTGGACGCGGATGGCCGCCCGGGACGGTTTCTGCTTACCGGCTCGGCCAATGTATTCTTGCTGCCCCGCTTGGCGGAGTCGCTGGCGGGGCGTATGGAAATCCTGCCGCTGCACCCCTTGTCGCAGGGGGAACTGGCAGACAACGAGGCTAACTTGGTGGACGCGCTGTTCGACGCCGCGCCGTGGCAGGCCGGCTCGCAGACGCTGGACCGAGTGGGCGTATGCGAGCGCGTGATCGCCGGGGGCTTTCCCGAGGCCGTGGCGTGTGCGCCGGGCGAGCGGCGCGATGCCTGGTTTCGCAGCTATATCGCCAGTCTGCTGCAGCGCGATGTGCGCGACCTGGCCAACATCGAGGGGCTGACCGACATACCGCGGCTGCTGGGGCTGCTGGCGGCCCGGTCGAGCGCGTTGATGAACATGTCGGAAGTCTCCCGCGCAGCGGGCATTGCGCACTCCACGCTGCGGCGCTATCTCGCGCTGCTGGAGGCCACATTTATTTTCCAGCCGCTGCCTGCATGGTCCAACAATATCGGCAAGCGCTTCGTGAAATCGCCCAAGATTCATTTGCTGGATTCGGGCTTGGCCGCTCATCTGCGCGGCGATGTGGACGCGGCCGCACTGGCGCAGTCGACCAATCTGGGACCGTTGCTGGAAACCTTCGTCGTACAGGAAGTTCGCAAACTTCTGGGCTGGAGCCGCCATGGAGCCACGCCCTATCATTTTCGCACCGCGGCCGGGCAGGAGGTGGACCTGGTGCTCGAAGCGCCGGGTCAGCGTATCGCAGGCATCGAGGTCAAAGCCTCTTCCAACGTGAACCAGGGCGACTTCAGCGGCTTGCGCGCGCTCGCCGAAGCTGCCGGCGACAAATTTGCGGGCGGCGTGGTGCTTTATCTCGGCGAGCAGCGCTTGCCTTTCGCCGACAAGCTGTGGGCCTTGCCGATCGCGGCATTGTGGGAACCAGCCGAGGCGACGCCGGCCTTGCGCTCGCCTGCGCCGGACTATGGGTCAACGTTCGCGTCCAAGGGGGCAACGTCCAAGGGGTCAAAGCCCGCTTCGGAGAAGCTGCGCATCTCCCAGATCAAGCTCGCGGCGCTGTGCCGGAAGTACGGCATCGCCAAACTGAGCCTGTTCGGCTCGGCAGCCAGAAACGAGCTGACGCGCGAGAGCGATGTGAACCTGATGGTCGAATTCTCGCCCGACAGCCGCGCCTCGCTATTTGACATCACGGCGATGCAAGACGAATTTTCGGCTGCGTTCGGCGGCCGCAAGGTGGACATCGTCACGCCGGAAATCCTGGGTAATCCGCTCCGCCGGGATTCCATCGTCCCGGACCTGAAGCTGATCTATGAAGTCTAATGCCATCTCAACCCCCACCTAAAAATATTGTCAAATTTGACACGTCAGCGTACCGATGAACAAGGTGCTGCGCCAATAACAGAAAAATAAAGTTAAAGATTGTGGCGCTGCACCCACTCAATCGACGCTCGCCCCGGTCTGCCTGATCACCTTGGCCCAGCGGTCGCGCTCGGAGCGCATCAGGTTGGATAAACCCTCGGGCGCGGTGCCGACCGCCTGGAAATAGATCCTCAGCATTTTCTCGCGCACGTCCTGGCTGTGGATGATCGCGACCAGTTCGTGGCTCAGGCGATCGATGATGGGCTTCGGCGTTTTGGCCGGCGCGACCATGCCCAGCCAGGCCCCCGACTCGAAGCCGGGGAAGCCCGACTCGGCCACCGTGGGCAGATCGGGCAACACCGGGCTTCTCGCGCTGCTGGTAACGGCAAGGGCTTTGACCCGGCCCGACTGCGCGAGCGGCATGGCCGTGCCGGGCACGACGAAGCCGGCCTGTATCTGGTTGGCCAGGATGGCGGTGTTGACCTGCGGGCTGCCGGGGTAGGGTACGTGCACGATATCGAGGCCCGCCTGCATTTTCAGCAGTTCCATGGTGAGATGCGAGGCGCTGCCGTTTCCGACCGAACCGTAGTTGAGCTGGCCCGGCCGCGCCTTGGCGTAGTCGATGAACTCCTTCACCGAGTTCACGCCCAGGCTGGGATTCACGATCAGCACGTTGGGGCTCAGGGCCACCAGCGTGATTGGCGCGAGTTCGGTGAACGGGTCGTATTCCATTTTCTTGTAGAGGACGGTGTTCACTGCCAGAGGCCCGGGAATGGACAGGCCCAGGGTGTAGCCGTCCGGCTCCGCTTTTGCCACCAGGCCGGTGCCGAGGTTGCCGCCCGCGCCCGGCTTGTTCTCGACGATCACGGGCTGCCCCAGCGCCTGCGCGAGCTTGTCCGTCAGCATGCGGGCGATTAGATCGGGCGAGCTGCCCGGCGGGAAGGGCACGATGATGTGGACGGCCTTTGCGGGCCAGGGTTCGGCCGCCACGCCGAGGCTGCTGGCAAGTGCCAGCGAAAGGGCGATCAGGAACTTTTTCATTTTTTCTCCGACTAGAGTCGATTTCAAAATGCAGATGTGATTCCGAGTGCAGATGTCATTCCTCGCGGAGCGAGGAATCTGCTGTCGAATTCGGCCAAAAACGGATTTCTCGGGCTGCGCCCTCGGAATGACGAATATTGCTTGATCACGTCACATCGCGGCCAAGATACGCGCCGTCGCGCTCGAGCCGCGCCTGCAGCGATTTTACATCGATCTCGCGCGGTTTCAAGTTCTGCGCGAACGCCATGGCCGCGGCGGCACCCGCGGCCTGGCCCATGACGAAACACCCGCCCGTCACCCGCGCCGCCGACTGGCCCGCCTGGGTCATCGAAGCGCAGCGGCCGGCGACCAGCAGGTTGTCAATGCGCAGCGGCAGGATCATGCGATAGGGCAGCTGGTTGAAGCCGCGCGATTCGGGTATCTGCGGCCAGCTCCAGTGCACGTCGCCGGCGAAGTGCTGCTCCAGCGGCCAGCCGTTTACGCCGATGCTGTCGGCGAAGTCGCGGCATTCGAGCACGTCCTCGCCCGAGAGCAGGTACTCGCCCGTCACCCGCCGCGTCTCGCGTATGCCGACCTGCGGTGCGATGTCGGATACAGTGCTCGCCTCGAAGCCGGGCACGCGCTCGCGCAGGAAGCAGATGTAGTCGCGGATCTGGCGCCGGCCCTCGATCTCGCCCGCCGAGAGTTGCGCCGCGTCGGTGCCGTCCATTGCCAGACCCTGCCGGTTGCGGATCTGGGTGACATTAGCGCGCCACTCGCTCGGGTTTTTCATCGGGCGCACGATCGCGCCCATGCGCGCGAAGCGGTATGCGCGGCTGGCCTCGGCCTCCCGCATCAGCCGCGGGATGTCCTCCACCGCATGCTTCGCCTTCTCCGCATCGACGCCGTTCAGCTTGAACATCAGCGTCGGGTAGAACAGATGCGCGCTTTTTTCCCAGGGCGCGCCGGCGAAAGCAGCCAGGTCGCCGTCGCCCGAGGCGTCGATGAACACGCGCGCGCGCAGCGCCCGGCGCCCCGAGCGCGTCTCGATCAGCAGGGCGTCGATTTCGCGTTCATGCTTCATCGCCACGCCTACCGCCTGCGCATGGAACAAGAGCTTCGCGCCCGAGGCCAGCAGCAGGTCGTCGGCCGCGCACTTGTAAGCCGACATGTCGTAGGCCTGCGCGCGGGTCTTGCCGAAAATGAGATGCGGCGCGCTCAAGCCGCCCAGCGCCTCGATCCGGGCCAGCAGTTCGTCGGCGATGCCGTGCACCACGCGGCGGATGTCGCCATGCACGTTGGCGTACAGGCCGCAGAAATTGGTCACCCCGGCCGCGGTGCCCATGCCGCCGAGAAAACCGTAGCGTTCGATCAGCAAGGTGCTCGCGCCGGCGCGCGCGGCGCAGGTGGCGGCAGCAATTCCAGCGGGTCCGCCGCCCAGTACGACCACGTCGACTTCATCCAGTAGCGGAGTGCGTCGCGCCGGTTCGTCGAGAAACGCTTCTTTGGAGCTTGGCATGGGTAACATTGTTTGGTGTGTTCACGCGCAGGAGCGGGGCACTCGGGGTAATTATAATCGCGCGCCGAGGGCGGCAGGGGTGCCTGAATCAGGCGAGCAGTCGCTCGATGAGCTTGCGCACCGGCACGGGTATCGCCGCGCCGTGCGCCTCTTCCAAGCTCAGCCACATCTGGCCCGCTTCGCGTGCCCCCGGGGTGAGCTTCTCGACCCGGCACAGGAGCGGTTGAATAATCAGCTTGAAGTGGGTAAAGCCGTGCGCGAGCGGGGCCAGTACTTGCGGTGCGGCGATGCTGCAGCCATAGTTCGTGCGGCAGTGCGCGCGTGCGCGGGCGCCGTCCGCGAGTTCGGGCAGGCTCCACAGTCCGCCCCAGATGCCCGAGGGCGGGCGTTTTTCCAGCAGCACCTCGCCGCCTCGGATGAGCAGCAGCATGTGCGTAGCGCGGGTGGGCACCACCTTCGCCGGGCGCGGCGCGGGAAAATCCCTGACTCGGCCCAGCGCAAGCGCCTGGCAACTTTGCGCAATCGGGCAGTCGCTGCAGGCGGGCCTGGCGCGCGTGCACAACGTTGCCCCCAGATCCATCATCGCCTGGGTGTAGCGCGCTATGGCACGCAGCGGCAACTGCTCCTCGGCGATTTGCCACAGGCGCATTTCGACGCGCTTCTCGCCCGGGAAGCCGGCAACCGCGAAATGCCGCGCCAGCACGCGCTTGACGTTGCCATCCAGAATAGCTGCGCGCGTGCCGTGGGCGAATGCGGCAATCGCCGCCGCGGTCGAGCGCCCGATGCCGGGCAGCGCCTCGATCTCATCGAGCGCGCGCGGAAACACGCCGCCGTGG
>ERZ1292633.3434-Hain-H41-02um-R1-3434-length-15431-cov-6_pt1 | contig 15431 bp, 17 predicted proteins | sample MGYA00564406_ERZ1292633 | MGnify/ENA primary metagenome ERZ1292633 (study PRJEB36523, sample SAMEA6512639) | groundwater metagenome | collected 2019-01-08 | study: AquaDiva: Metagenomics assemblies of 32 groundwater samples
GCGTTCGCCTTCGTCTCGACCTGCGCCTTCACGAGCAGGCGCAGGTCGCTGGCGATCTTCGAAACATCGGCGGCGAAGACGCGCAGCATCGCGTGGAACGCCGCGACGTCGCCCATCGACTGCATCAATTGCACGCGGTCCGCCCCTTCCCGCACCGCGAGCCCGGTGTCGGTTCGCAGTTGCTGCACTACGCGCGCCGCGTAGCCGGGCTCGGTGTTCACGCCGGTGCCGACGGCCGTGCCGCCGATTCCGAGGTCGCGCAGGTCGTCGAGCGCGCGGGCGAGCCGCTGGCGCGAACGCGCCACCGTGCCGGCGTACGCGGCAAACTCCTGTCCCAGCCGGATGGGCATTGCGTCCTGCAGGTGCGTGCGCCCGGCCTTTACGATGTCATCGAAGGCACGGGCGCGCCCGGCCAGTGACTGCTCGAGTGCGGCAGCCGATTCGTCAAAGCCCTGGAACGCCGCCAGCACCGCGAGGCGGATGGCCGTGGGAATGACGTCGTTGGTGGACTGCCCCTGGTTGACGTGATCGTTGGGATGCACCGGAGCGTAGGCGCCGCGCGGCGCGCCGAGCAGTTCGTTGGCGCGGTTGGCCAGGACCTCGTTGACGTTCATGTGGTGCGAGGTTCCCGCGCCCGCCTGGTACGGATCGACGACGAACTGGTCGAGGTGCTGGCCGGCCAGCACCTCGTCGGCCGCGCGCACGATCGCCCCGGCGCGCTCGTCGTCGAGCGTGCCGAGCGCCTGGTGCGCGAGCGCCGCGGCACGCTTGATGCGCACGACGGCGTCGACGAAGCCCGGCAGGGGGAGCAGCCCGCTGATGGGGAAATTGCGGCGCGCCCGTTCGGTCTGGATGCCCCACAACGCCGCGACCGGCACCTCCATGGTGCCCAGGGGATCGCGTTCGATGCGAACGTCGTCGGTCATGGAGTCACCCTAGCCTACGGCGACGGAGGCGTCGGAATCTCATACGTGGAGATGAAGTCGAAATAGCCGCCCTTCGAAACCGGTGCGACGTAGGTGCGGACGCGCGAGGCAACCCACGTCTTCTGCGACGCCGACACCCAGGAACTCACGAACCGCGTCGGGATGGAATCGGCGCCGTCGTCGCGGAACTGGCAGTAGATCTGCGAGCTGAGCGACGAAGCGCCCGGCGTCGTGTACCGAAACGAGAAGACCATCGTCGCGTTGTCGTCCTGCGCCGCATTCCACCGGACATCGATGCGCGACCCGACGGCCGGAACACCGAAGTCCTGCACGGCGAAGGCCTCGGCCGTCTTGGCCCTGAACGATATAGCCGGGAAGCCACGGTCACCGCCGGCCCCCGGGATCACCACACCTACTGAGTCGCCCGGCGTGTACGGGATTCCGCTGCTCGTTCGCGGCCTGTACTGCGTCTCGCTGCCGCTGGTGACGGGGAAGAGCGAGTCGGTGCGCGAGGGCAGCTTCAGCTGGATTGACGTTCCCGCGTCCATGGACGGGAACACGCTGCCGAGTCCGACTGCCGGCGCCGCCGTGTACGCCTGCACCCGGCACGAGTCCCACGGCGACGTGGAAGTGGGGACACCGAGTCCGCTGGCGCTGTAGAAGGTCCCGATCGGTGACGCGGTGTGGCCGGACGTCGACTTCTGCGCGACGAAGGTGAGAAACCCGTAGGGCACCGACTGCAACTCGGTGGAGCCGGAGCAAGCGACGGCGAGGCTCGCCAGCAGGGCGAGAGCGAGCGGACGAGCGCCGCGCTGGGTCATCGAGCCACTCCGGACGATTGGACACGGGATACGGTGGCTCGCGCGAGCGTCACGAGCAAGGCGCCGAGCGCGAGGATGGCGGCGCCAAGCAGCGCCACCGAGATGAAGTGCAGCAGGCCGAACAGCGCGCGTCGCGGATCGCCCGGGGAGAGCTGGTCGATGGGAACGACCGCCACGAAGCGGACGGCGGCGATGCGCGGGTTGACCACCGCCAGCGCGACCACCGACGACAGCATGGACAGCGCACCCGCGGACAGCGCCGGCACCGAGCGGCGCACCGAGGGCACGAGCCAGAAGACGAGCGCCGGCACGACGATGGCGCCGGCGAAGACGACGGGAAGGACCCGCCCCACCATGTCACCGGCCATTGCGCGCGTGGGAAGCACCGCGAATGCGCCCGGCGCGACGACGGTGACGGTGAGCAGCGCCGCTCCCAGCCAGAGCGCCACCAGCAACGCGCCCGCCAGCGGTCGCGTCACCGGGCGATCAGGCGCGCCGCGCCGGTCAGAAACGGGTTGGAACGCCGCTCCTCGCGAACCGTGGTGGCCGGACCGTGACCCGAGTAGACCACCGTCTCCTCCGGGAGCGCCGCGAAACGCTCCAGCGACCGTGCCAGCGCCACCGGATCGGAGAGCGGCAGGTCGGTGCGCCCGATCGATCCGGCGAAGAGGCAGTCGCCGCCGAACACGACGCCGTGACCAACGAAAGCCACGTGCCCCGGGGAATGCCCGGGCACGTGAATGACGCCGAACGACAGCGCGCCGACGGTCAAGACGTCCCCTTCGGCCAGGTCGTGATCGGGCGGCGGTGGCGTCTCGATGCGGAGGCCGAAGTGCTTTCCCTGCTCTGCGGCGCGATCGTAGAGCGCCCGGTCGGCCGGATGCAGGTAGACCGGCACGTCCGCGTGGCGCTTGATCGCGGCGATGCCGCCGACGTGGTCAATGTGACCGTGGGTGATCCAGAGCGCGTGAAGCGTCCATCCCTCCCGCTCGATGGCGCCGATGAGGCGTTCCGCTTCGTCACCCGGATCGATGAGCACCGCCTCGCGCGTGGCTCCGTCGCCCAGCAGATAGCAGTTCTCCTGGAACGGCCCGACCGTGAGGGTGTGAACGATCATCCGTGACGCACCAGCATCGGCAGGGGCGCCGGCGCCGGCTGTCCGGTGCGCCGGGCGGTGAGGTACTTCTCCACGGCAATGGCCGCGGTGGTGGCGTCGCCCACGGCCGTCGTGACCTGCCGCGTGAGCTGCACGCGCACGTCGCCGGCGGCGAACAGCCCCTCGATGGACGTCATCATGTTGGAGTCGGTGAGGATGTAACCGGCACTGTCGTGCTCGAAGTGACCGTCGATGACGCCGGTATTCGGCGTGAAGCCGACGAAGACGAAGCACCCGGTGGCCACCAGGTCGCGCGCCTCGCCGGTCTTGACGTTGCGGATCTTCGCGTGCGACATGAGTCCCTGCGCATCGCCGTGGATCGAGTCGACGACGGTGTCGAGGACCGGCACGATCTTGGGATTCGTCAGCGCGCGCTTCTGCACGATCTTCGACGCGCGGAACTCGTCGCGGCGGTGCACGAGATAGACCTTCTCGGCGTAGCGCGTGAGGAAGTCCGCCTCCTCGAGCGCGGCGTCGCCGCCGCCGACCACCATGATAGTGTGTCCCTTGTAGAACGCGCCGTCGCAGATGGCGCAGTACGACACGCCCTTGCCCGCATACTCGAGTTCGCCGGCGACGCCCAGCTTCACCGGCGTGCCGCCCGCGGTGACGATGACCGCGCTCGCGCGGTAAACGTCGCCCCCCTCGACACTGACGGTGAAGGTGCCGTCGGGCTGCTTCGTGACCTTCTCGACGCTCACAAAGGTCCGCAGGTCCATGCCGAACTTCACGGCATGCGCCTGGAACTTCTCGGCGAGTTCGGAGCCGAGGATGGACTCGAATCCGATGTAGTCCTCGATCAACTCGGTATTGAGGAGCTCGCCGCCGGGTATCCCCCGCTCGAGCACCGCGGTCTTGAGCATCGACCGGCCGGCGTACATGCCCGCGCAGAGGCCCGCCGGGCCGGCGCCAATGATCACCACTTCAAAGTCGTGCGTCGCCACGTTTCTTCTGCGGATGGGGTGGTGAGTGGTCAGTGGCGGGGTGATGGAAGTGCCCCCGCGCTCCCTGAAAGATCAACCAGTCGTCAAGCGCACTGGAAGGGGGCATCCGTCGAACGGGAAGACACCGGCGGCGGCGCGGCGCGCCGTCCGTCGCTCATCGCAGGTGCCGTCCGCCGTCCACGAACAGCACTTCACCCGTGACGTAGCTCGCCGACGCGAGATACACCACGGCATGGGCGACGTCGTCGGGAGCGCCGAGCCGTTGCATCGGTGTGTCGTCGATGAATTTCTGCCGGGCCGCCGCCGGCCATCCCTCCGGTGCGAGCACCGCGCCCGGCACCACGGCGTTGACGCGCACCCGAGGGGCGAACTGCGCCGCCAGCTGCCGCGTCATCGTCTCCACGGCGCCCTTGCTGATGGCGTGCGGCACCAGGAGCGGCCACGACTCGTGCGCCAGGTGATCGGCGATGCTCACGATCGCGCCGCCGCGTTCGCCCATCACGCGCGCGGCGGCCAGCGACAGGAAGAAGGGGGCCCGCGCATTCACCGCGAACGTCTCGTCCCACTCCGGCTCCGTGACCGTCTCGAGCGGCAGCCGGCTCATGACGGCTGCGGAGTTCACCAGCAGGTCGAGCCCGCCAAAGTGCGCCGCCACCTGTTCGACGAGCACGCCTGGCGTGCCCGGCTTCGACAGGTCGGCGGCAAAGACCTCCGTCTCGACGCCAAGCCCGCGCAGCGCGGCCGCCGTCCGGCGCGCACCGACCTTGGACGCGTGGTAATGAACGGCCACGCGGCAACCCTCCGCACCGAGGGCCAGCGCGATGGCCTGCCCGACGCGCCGGCCGGCGCCGGTAACGAGCGCGATCCGTCCCGCGAGGCCGCTCACTCTTCGTTCACCGGCACCGCTGAGCGGCGCATGGCCAGGCGTTCTTCGTGTCGTTCGAGCCATTCCGGGGGCAACTGGAGGGCACCAAGCGCTCGCGGCCCTCCCATCGCGCCGTGCCAGTCGGAGCCACCGCTCGGCACGAGATGGAAGAACTCCACCAGCGCGCCGATGCGCGCCACGTCACTGGCGTCGTGCCCCGGGTGCCTCACCTCGGCGCCATCGATGCCGGCCGCCACCAGTCGTTCGAAGCGCGCGCGGCGGCCGTCGCCGCCGGGATGCGCCCAGATCGCCAGACCACCGGCCCGGTGCACCAGTGCGACGCCGTCGGCGACTTCAAGACGCGGCTTTTCCACGTACGCCGGACGGCCCGCGCCCAGCCACTTGTCGAACGCCTCGCGCGAGTCGGCGACCCAGCCGCCGGCAATCAGCGCGCGCGCCACGTGCGGTCGCCCCACCGCACCACCGGCCGCCTGAGCCAGCACCTCGTCCATCGTCACCGGGATGGCGTGGCTGTTGAGCACACGCACCATCGCCTCGGCGCGCAAGCGACGCCCGTGCTGAAACTCGACGAGGGCGCTGGCGAGGGCCTCGACGTTGGCGAGGTGCAACCCCAGCAGGTGCACTTCTTCCTTGCCGTCCATCACACTGAGCTCGACGCCAGGCACCACGCGGACGCCGAGCGGCGCAGCCGCGGCCACGGCCTCGGCGACGCCGTCGACCGTGTCGTGGTCGGTGAGCGCCACGACGTTCAGCCCGGCCAGGGCGGCCGTCTCGACGAACTGCGTGGGCGACGCCGTGCCGTCGGATGCCGTGCTGTGCGCGTGAAGGTCAATGCGCAGAGCAGCCGCCGGCGCACTGGCGCCGTGCGGGCTCGTCACTTGGCGTAGCCCGCCTCGGGCGACGTGTCGCTGCGCTGCGACTGGGCGAACAGCACGCGCAGGTCCGCGTCCGCCATCTCGGCCAGCGCCTGCTCGCGCGAGCGGGTGCCCGTGGGCGAGAAGCGGGTGACGCGCACTTCACGCGCGTTGCCGCTGCCTCGCACGAACAGCAGGGCGAACTCGTCGCCGTCATACTGCGTGACGTAGCCCGACGGTGAGACCTGCCAGGCAGCACCGTCGATGGAAAGGCTGCGGGAGGGCATCAGGGAAGCTCCACGAGTGAATAGATGCGTGACGGATCGAGGGGCGGTTCGGAGGCCGTGGCATGCGCGCGTCGCAGGGTGGCGATGTCGGGAGCTTCGGTGAACTCGATGAATGCACCCGACATCGCCGCCTCCTCGAACACCCAGAACTGGCACCCCGCCGCCGTGTAGTGCGACTTCCGCGCCTTCATCCGCTCGAAGAACCTGTCACGGTCGCCCGGCGTGACGACGGTGCGTTGCATGCTGAGGGAGCGGGGCATGAACGGGCTCAGAACCCCTGCTCGGGAATCTGCTCCAGCGTCTGCCTGAGGTCGGCCATGAAGCGGTCGGCGTCGGCGCCATCGACCACCTTGTGGTCGAAGGAGCAGGAGAAGTACGCGCAGGTCCGGATGGCGATGGTGTCCTCGCCGTCGGGGCCGGTGATGACCTTGGGACGTTTCTCGATGGCGCCGACTCCGAGGATTGCCGTGGTGCCCACGGGAATGATCGGCGTACCCATGAGCGAACCGAAGACGCCGGGGTTCGTGATGGTGAACGTGGCGTCCTGCACTTCGGCGGGATTCAGCCGCTTGCTGCGGGCGCGGAGGGCGAGGTCATTGGCCGTCTTGCTGAGTCCGGACAGCGACAGGTCCTCGGCGTTCTTGATCACCGGCACGATGAGCCCGGTGGGATCGAGCGCCACGGCCAGCCCGATGTTGTAGCGCTTGCGCAGGATGAGCTCCGTGCCGTTCACCGTCGCGTTCATCATCGGGTGGCGCTTGAGCGTCGCCACGACGGCGTGGATGATGAACGGGAGGAAGGTGAGCTTCTGCCCTGACTGCGCCTCGACGTCGCCCCGCAGGCGCGCGCGCACACGGGCCACGCGCGTCAAGTCGATCTCGTGGAACGTGGTGACGTGCGCGGCGACGCGAATGGCCATGGCCATGTGATCCGACGTCAGGCGGCGGATCTTGGACATCGGCTCGACGACGTCACCCGGCCACGGCGTGGCGGGCGGGGCGTGCGCCCCGTCCATCGGCACCATCATGCCGCCCGAAAGCCCGGCGGGCATCGCCGCCGGCGCGCGGACGCCGCTCTCGAGATACGTGACCAGGTCCTTCCGGGTGACGCGCCCCGCAATGCCGGACCCCGAGAGCACGGCAATCTCCACCCCGTGCTCGGCGGCCATGCGGCGAACCAGCGGTGAGCTCTTGGTGCGGACGCGCTCCTCGAAGGAGTTGCCGGTGCGGGTCGGCGAGGACGGAGGACGGAGGACGGAGGACGGAGACGCGGGCGCGGCCGCGGCCGGTGGCGTAGAGCTTACAGGTGCTGTACCGACCGGAGCCGCGGCGGGAGCAATGCTTGCCCCTTTCTCCGTCTCTATCCGCGCCACGATCGTCTGCACCGGCACCGTCGTCCCCTCGGCAACCACGATCTCGGCAATCACGCCGCTCGTCGGCGACGGGATCTCCGCGTCCACCTTGTCGGTGGAAATCTCGAAGATCGGTTCGTCGCGCTTCACCTCGTCGCCCACCTGCTTCAACCACCGCGAGAGTGTTCCCTCGGCGATGGACTCGCCCATCTGCGGCATCACCACGTCCACACGAGCCACCGGAGTCTCCTTACGTATTCGGGCGCTTGGGCGAGCGCAGCGCCCACATGACGAAGGCCGGGAGCGTGATCATGCCGATCGCACCTCCGACCACTGTGAATTCCAGCCAGTTGCACGCGGGAACGCCCTCGCAGGCCTTCGCGCGTGTGACGTACGCCAGCAGCTTCGAGGCGAACGCCGCGATCATGCCCCCGGAAAAGAAGCCGATTGGCGCCATGAAGCAGCCGATGGCGATCGTCCGCGACCACGGGGCAGCCTGCGCCTCCGGTGTTTCCATACCTGTATCCATCTTAGTAGCTCACCAGGCGTTTCACAGCCAGGACGATATCCGGAGTCTGGGGGAGGACACGGTCCTCGAGTGACCGGGCGAAAGGTAATGGAACGTCGTGCGCCGTCACCCGGAGCACCGGCGCGTCAAGCCATTCGAAGCAGCGCTCGTTGATCCTGGCGGTGATTTCACCGGCCAGGCCGCCGGTTCGCGTGTCCTCGTGTACCACGAGCGCCCGGTGCGTCTTCCGCACCGTCGCCTCGATCGCGTCGTCGTCGAGGGGGGCCAGCGTCCGGAGGTCGAGCACCTCGGCGGAGATGCCGAGCAGCGCCAGTTCCCTGGCCGCGTCGACGACCTTCCAGAGCGCCGCCGCGTACGTGATGATCGAGACGTCCGTCCCCTCGCGGGCCACGCGTGCCTTGCCGATCGGCACCACGTGGTCGCCGGCGGGCATGACCCCCTTGATCCGGCCGTACAAGTCCGCGTGCTCGAAGAACAGCACGCAGTCGTCGTCGCGGATTGCCGCCTTCATCAACCCCTTCGCATCCTCGGCGGTAGCCGGGTAGACCACCTTGAGGCCAGGGACGTGGACGAATCCCGCCTCGGCGCTACGAACGTGAAACGGCCCACCGCCATACCCGCCCGCGTGTCCCCGCACGACCATCGGGCACGACAGGCCTGCCCGGTAGCGCGCGGTCGCCACGTAGTTGGCGAGCATGTCGGACGCGTTCGCGATCGAGCCAAGCGCCGGCAACTCGACCACCGGACGCATCCCCATGTGCGCGGCACCGGCCGCCGCGCCCACGATCGCGATCTCCGACAACGGCGTGTCGATGACGCGCGACGCCCCGTAGCGGGCCAGCAACCCGTCGGTGACCTTGAAGGCGCCGCCGGCCGCACCGATGTCCGCACCCAGCAGGAAGACGTCGGGATCGCGCGCCATCTCTTCGTCGATGGCCTCGCGAATGGCCTCGAGGTAGCTGATCGCGGTCATCCTGGCGGGTCCGCATAGATGCCCGAGAGCGCGTCGCTCGCGTCCGGCAACGGCGACGCCTCGGCGAGCGCGGTGGCTTGCTCCACCTCCGCTTGCACGCGCTGGTCAATGGCCCCGAGTTCCGCCGCGGGCACCTTCTCGCGACCACTGAGAACACGCGCAAACCGGTCGAGCGGGTCGTTTTCCGAGGCCCACGTGTCGATTTCGCCGCTCGGCACATATGACTGGTCGTCGTGCCCGGCATGGCCCGCGCGACGGTACGTCAACAGTTCGATGAGGGTGACGCCTTCGCCGGCGCGCGCGCGATCGACGGCGCGCCTCGCCACGTCGTAGACGGCCAGCACGTCGTTCCCGTCGGCCTGTTCACCCGGCACGCCGTAGCCGGCGGCTTTGTCGACCAACTGTCGCGCCAGCGACTGCCTGCTGGTCGGTGTCGAGTAGGCGTAGCCGTTGTTCTCGACGACCACGACGAGTGGACACTTGTTCACCGCCGCGAAGTTGATTCCCTCGTGAAACGCGCCCGTGCTCGTGGCGCCATCGCCCACGAAGACGAGCCCTACGCGATCCTCGCCGCGCAGCCTGAACGAGAGCGTCCCTCCGGCCATCACCGGCACCATGTCGCCCAGCGGCGAGAGCTGCCCGATGAAGCCGCGGGCGAGGTCGCCGAACCGCAGGTTGCGCTCACGGCCGCGCGAAGGCGCGTCAGCCCTGCCCAGATACTGCCTGAGCACTTCGACGGGCGTGGCGCCCTTGACCAACATCGCGCCGAGGTTCCGGGCGAGCGGCGACATCACGTCGCGGCGTTCGAGCGCGAAGCAACTGCCCACGGCGTCGGCTTCCTGACCGAGCGAGCGGAACAGTTCCCCGACGACCTTTTCCTCGCCGGAGAGCGCGACCAGCCGCTCCTCGAGCGAGCGGGTAAGGCGCATCCAGTAGTAGAGCTCGAGCTTCTGCTCGCGGCTCAGGCCGGCCGACGGCGCCACGCCACCCCGACGCGCCACCGCCCGCACCGGCGCCTTGTCGCGAGGGGGCATGACGTCAGTAAGCGGCCGACATCGCGTGCCGCGCATCCACCTGACGGTGGAGCCGCACGAAGAACTTCTTGACGTTTCGGTCCAGGCGGCTCTCGCCCATCTGGTCGGTGCTTCCTTCCACGAAGGTGTAATGCCCGCCCTCCATCTTCACGGAGAGCACCAGCGTGGCGCTCACCTCCGGCGTTCCCACGATGCCCTGGTAGGTGCGCGAGCTGTTGGTCGTGTGCGTCAGGGCGAGGCCGATCGTCGGGAAGAAGGCGTCGGCCTCGGCAAGGACCCTGTCGGGAAGAACGGAGGTGCGATGGAAGTGCTTCATGATGGGGTCAGGGCTTGTTGGGTTCGCCGGGCTCGGCGCCCGTGAATACGGTTTGCCGCCAGTTTTCAGTCTTCTGCAGGAGCTTCGTGGAGTCGCGACGGAACTGAATGCCCAGCGCCCATTCGCCGGAGGCGGGGAACATCAGCGTGGCGTGATACGTGCCCACCTCGGGACCGTACTTGAAGCCGTCCCACTTGGTGAGGCCGTCCGCATTGGTAACGTAGATGCGTCCCTGCCCGTCGGCGATGGGTTCCCGGGTCTTCTTGTCGCGAACGAAGATGGTGTAATGGATGGGCTCGAGCGACACCGGCGGGGTGACGTCGCTCCACGCGCGGATCTCGAAGTCCGCGGTCCACAGGCGGATGTCGGTATTCGGGCGGTTCGGCGGTGCGCAGGATGTGAGCGCCCCCGCGACCGCCAGCAGTACCAGGATGCGGTGTGACGTCATGCGTAGTACTCGAGGCCCAGGTGGGTGATCTGCTCCTCACCCATGAGGTGACGGAGCGTGTTCTTCAGCTTGGTCTGTTGGATGAAAAGATCGTGCTCCGGCTGCAGTCCCGCAGCGGCCATCGGCGACTTGTAATAGAAGCTTAACCATTCCTGAATCCCCTTCATGCCGGCCCGGCGGGCAAAGTCGCTGAACAGCGCCAAATCAAGCACGATGGGGGCCGCGAGAATCGAGTCGCGACAGAGGAAGTTCACCTTGATCTGCATCGGGTAGCCCAGCCACCCGACGATGTCGATGTTGTCCCACCCTTCCTTGTTGTCGCCGCGTGGCGGGTAGTAGTTGATCCGCACGACGTGCGAGAAACCCTTGTAGAGGTCGGGGTACGTCTCGGGCTGCAGGATGTTGTGGAGCACGCTCAGCTTCGATTCTTCCTTGGTCTTGAATGACGCCGGATCATCGAGCACCTCGCCGTCCCGGTTGCCGAGGATGTTCGTGGAGTACCAGCCGGCGAGGCCAAGCATGCGCGCCTTCAGCGCGGGCGCGATGACGGTCTTCAGCCAGGTCTGCCCGGTCTTGAAGTCCTTGCCCGAGATCGGCACACCCTCGCGGTTGGCGAGGGCGATGAGCGCCGGGGTGTCGACCGCGAGGTTGGGAGCGCCGTTGTTGCACGGCACGCCCTCCATGATGCAGGCCCACGCGTACAGCATGGACGGCGCGATGTCCGGGTGGTTGTCGAGCATGCCCCGCTCGAACGACTCGATGCTCTGGTGCACGGCCGAGGGCTTGATGAAGATCTCGGTCGAGCCGCACCAGACGGCCACCAGCCGGTCGCAGCCGTTGCGGGCCTTGAAGTCGCGGATGTCCCCGCGCAACTGCTCGGCGAGGTCGCGCTTTGTGGCCCCGGACTTCACGTTCGTTCCGTTGATGCGCGTCACGTAATGCTGGTCGAAGACCGCCGGCATCGGCTTGATGGCCGAGAGGAAGTCCTTGAGCGGCTCGAGGTGCTTCTCCTCGAGCACGCCGGCCTTCCTGGCCGCCGTGTACGCGTCATCGGGAATGGGGTCCCATGCACCGAAGACGATGTCGTCGAGTCCGGCCAGCGGCACGAAGTCGCGAATGAGCGGCGCACGGTTGTCGGTGCGCTTCCCCAGCCGGATGGTCGCCATCTGCGTGAGCGACCCGATGGGCTTGCTGAGGCCGCGGCGAACGCTCTCGACACCGGCAATGAAGGTGGTGGCGACAGCGCCCAGTCCGGGCGTCAGGACGCCCAGCTTGCCCCGGGCCGGCCGAATGGCGGTCGCATCAGAAGACGTCACGGGAGACTCCAGAGAGTTGCGATATCTATGGAACAGGGAAGCCCACCGGAGCCTTATCCTCGGCGCTGGCCGAAGAAGGCTTGGCGGGCTGCGTGGCCCGGCGAACGTGCGAAATTCGCTGCACCGCCGTGACGATGGAGGTGGCCGCCAGCAGCGAGAGAATGAAGCGCAGCACCAGGCCGTCGAGCGCGAGCCCGAATAGCGCCTGCGGCGCCGAGAGCAGGACGATGCGCTCCGCTCGTTCCATCATGCCGACACCCTTCATGTCGATGCCCAGCGCCTCGGCACGGGAGCGCGTGTACGAGATGATGAACGTCGCGATCATCCCGACCAGCCCGACCGCCACCATGGGGAGCGAGCGATGCCAGGTACTGGACGCGAAGAAGAACGTGAGCCCGCCCAGCAGGAACCCGTCGGCGATGCGGTCGAGCGTCGAGTCGTAGAAGGCGCCGAAGGTCGAACTGCGGTTCGTGCGACGCGCCACCATGCCGTCGGCGAGGTCGAAGACCGCGGTGATTCCGAGCAGCCAGCCCGCCGTGCGAATGTGCCCCGTGGCGAAAACCAGACCGGCGGCGCAGGAAAAGAGCGTGCCGATGGTCGTGAGCGTGTTCGGACTGACCTGATGCCGCACGAGGAAGCCTATGAAGGGCTCGATGGCGCGCAGGTAGACGGCTTTGATCGACTCCCAGACGGAACGCATGCGTGGTGGGGATGCGGGGTGCGGGGGACTCCTTAACGATACAACAACACAGCCCGTGCGCGCTTCTGGAAAGCGATCAGGGCCGGCAGGCTGGAATCAACCAGCGAGTCGGGGTCGGCGCCGCGCGCCACCAGGGCGAGGGCGGTGCCCAGCCCCGGAGCGCCCGCCGCGTCGGCCAGCCGCAGGGAATCGCCGTGCACCTTCCAAACCGCCCAGGCGAGGTCGAGGGCCAGGCGACCGGTCTGCACGCGCTCGCGGTCGACCACGCGCACGCGAATGCCGGCGATCGATCGGCCGTCGTACTTGCCATCCGACGGGTTCCGCGGCGTGAAGTGCTCCGCCTCGAACTTCACGCCGGCGTTGGGACGATCGGCGAGTTCGTCGAGCACGCGTTTGGCATCGAGCCACGGCGCGCCGATGCGGACGAGAGGGTCTGCAGTTCCGCGGCCGAGCGAGAGGGTTGTGCCCTCGAGGGAAAGGAGGGCGGAGGCGATGAGGAGGTCATCGACCGACTTCACTTCGTCCACCGGCGATGACCACGGCAGCTTGCTCTCGCGCCCCCAGAACTGCGAGCGGCGCACCCCGCGCGCGGGCACGACGTGCAGGTCGGCATCGGCCGGAAGCGTGGAAGCAAACAGCTTGATCGCCTCTCCCACCGACAGGCCGTAGCGCAGCGGGAGGGTGATGTCGCTGCTCGCGATGGGTCGCCACATGGGGCCGTCATGCTGGTTCCCGCCGAGCGCCGGCGGATGGTCGAGAATGACGACACGCGCCTTGTGCGACGCGGCCAGCGCCACGAGGCGATGCAGCGCGACGATCGACGAGCGCGCCGCGAAGCCGCCGTCGTTGAGGTCGATGACCGCGCCGTTCACCCCGCGCCACGCGGAATCGTGCTGGGCGGCCTCGGGGCGCAGGACGGCGAGGAGGTGCACGTTCATTCGCCGGAAACGCGCGTCATTCCTGAGCTCGTCCGGGCTCGGAAGCCCGGAGTACGCGCCGGGGGTATCGGTAATCCAGAGCACGCCGCGCCCGGCCAGCAGGCGCAAGCTGTCCTGAACGAGCACCGTCATGCTGGCCCGCACTTTCTCTGCGCGCGGCCGACCCGCATCTTCCATTGGTGGCTGCTGCGACGCGCAGGCCGCCGTGAAGACCATCCCGACTACCCAGGTCCTGATCCGATGCACGCTCGTCGTCTCGTTTCTCTCATGGCCGTTGCCGCGCTCGCCGCGGCGGCGTGTGGCCGCGCACGTCCGGCGGCCCCACTGTCCCCGTCTGCTTCTACCCGCCTGAGCCCGCCGGCGTTCACCCCGTCGCTGACCGCGCCGCTGAACGATGCCGCGCGAGGGTGGATCGAGCAAACACTCGCCGGCCTGACGCTCCGGCAGAAAGTTGGGCAGATGACCACCGCCTGGCTACTCGGCGACTACACGAGCACCAGCGACCCCACCTTCATCGAGGCCCGCGAGTGGGTGGTCAAGGACGAGATCGGCGGCATCACCATGTCGCTCGGCACGCCGATCGAGGTCGCCTCCAAGGTCAACGACCTCCAGCGGCTGGCACGGATTCCGCTGACGATTCACTCGGACCTCGAGCCCAACCTGGGCCGGCTCGAGGGGGGCTTGTTCGCGCCCTATACGTATCGCGCCGGCTCGGCGACGGTGATTCCGGCCAACATGGCCATCGGGGCCACCGGCGATCCCGAACTCGCCCGCAAGGCCGGCGAGATCATCGGGCGCGAAGCGATGGCCGTCGGTATCACGCTCGTCTTCGCCCCGACGGTGGACGTGAACAACAACCCGGCCAACCCGGTCATCAACACGCGTTCCTTCGGCGAAGACCCGGTGCAGGTCGCCCGGCTCTCCGCGGCATTCGTGCGCGGGGTGCAAAGCGCTGGGGCGGCCGCCACTGCCAAGCACTTTCCGGGACATGGTGATACCGACACCGATTCCCACCTGGCGCTCCCCGTGGTCAAGAGCGACCGCAATCGCCTCAACCAGGTGGAATTGATGCCGTTCCGTGCGGCCATCGCGGCCGGCGTCATGGGTGTGATGTCGGCGCACATCGCGCTGCCGGCGCTCGGGAATGACAACACGCCGGCAACCCTGCGCCCCGAGATCATCACCGCGCTGCTGCGCGACACGCTCGGATTCAAGGGCGTGGCGATCACCGACGCGATGTCCATGGAGGGCATCGGCGCGGGCTTCACGGTGGAAAAGAGCGCGGTGATGGCCGTGCAGGCCGGCGCCGACGTGCTGCTCAAGCCCACCGACGTGCGGCGCGCCATCGACGCGGTGGTGGCAGCCGTCGAGCGAGGGGAGATTTCGCAACAGCGCATCGACCAATCGGTGCGCCGGCTCCTCGAACTCAAGTTGCGCGTCGGCGTGATCCACCGCCCGGTGGTTTCGCTCGAGGCCCTGCGCGACTCGGTGGGCGCGGCCGATCATCGGCGGGTGGCGCAGGTCATCGCCGAGCGCGCCATGACGCTCGTGCGCGACCGCGCCGGCCTGGTGCCGATGTCGCGCGGCGCATCGACGCTCGTGCTCACCTACTCGCCCGAGGCGGACATCGAGGCCGGGCGCGCCTTCGTCGCCGAGATGCGCTCCGGGCTGGGCGGCGGCACGCGCGCGCAGCGCATCGGCCCGCGCACGCCACGCGCGGAACTCGACTCGCTGGGCCGGGGTGCCGAGCGCGTGGTCTTCTCGACGCACGGCCGCACGATCGAGGGCGAGGGGAAGCTGGCCGTGGCGCCGCAGGTCGCGCAGTGGCTCGACTCGGTGGCCGCCGCCCGTCCGGTGGCGCTGGTGGCGCATGGCAACCCCTATGTGATCCGTCAGTTCCGCAACATCGGCACCTACCTGCTGGCCTACGGCACCGGCGCGACGCTCGAGAA
>ERZ1292633.2221-Hain-H41-02um-R1-2221-length-20066-cov-5_pt1 | contig 15416 bp, 9 predicted proteins | sample MGYA00564406_ERZ1292633 | MGnify/ENA primary metagenome ERZ1292633 (study PRJEB36523, sample SAMEA6512639) | groundwater metagenome | collected 2019-01-08 | study: AquaDiva: Metagenomics assemblies of 32 groundwater samples
TGTCAAATTTTTGCAGTTGAACAACCACATCATGCCGACAAGGCGAAGTTGTTCGAGTCCGTCACAATCAACCGACGTCAGACTTGCGCATTCGCGAAGCCAGTGGTCGCCTTTGCAATATCCGCAACGAGCCGCATCGTTGGAAAAGCACAACCGCGAAGCACCGCGAACCACCAAAGCCGCCACCGCGTCGACATCGCTCACGTCGATAGTCGCAGAGTTCGTGACGGCAGAATCCATCATCAAGGCGCGAAAGGCGGTACAACCGCCCCTTCCTGCACTTTCTTCTCAATTCCCAACTCGATTCCCAATCGTTCCCCCCACTGTCTATCAAACTGAGTGACGAGAGGCAACCACAAAAGGTGCGATGCCCATCAACATGCGACTGGGGACGACATGAATGGTCCGGCTGCTCCTTGAGGGTGAACCCGATGATATTCAGAAGGGAGGGAAAGGGGGGACGTTGGAATGATCTCCGCTGCCAACATCCCATGACTGGGTACCGAAACGGTGAGCGCAGCACACCCCCCCCCCAGCAGAAAGGGAAAAACAAAACACATTGAAACGTTCAACAAAAAGTTGAACGGCGGCCAACCGGACGAAGGTGGGTGGGGTCGACGGACCAATTCGGGTGATGGGGAAGAAAATAAAAAGCCAATCCCAGGGAGAGCTGATTTCCTCGCGAACAGGGAGGCGGCTCCGAGCTTCCTTACTGCCCCCTTGTGGTCTTTGATTGACAGATTGCAAAACATCCGAAAATGACACACTGTTGTTCGGATGAACGACATGTGACGCCTCGTCCGTTTTTATTTCTATACTGTCGGAATCGGCAGGAGAGGACGTACCGAAGCCCAGAACACCCCTCTCCGGACAAGGGAGGGGAATCCAGAAACCGTGAGTCGGACGTAGTACAAAAAGAAAGAACGAGAGGGAAAGGAAAAAAAGGAGGAGCGCTTTTCTGCGGCCATGGCAGGTGCCCTAACGACGTGTCCCTCCCGTTGGCCGGCCGGCTGCAAAGTGCCGGCCACCGTGAGACCCTCCTTGATTTCCAGCCGCGGCGACGGCGCCGGGAGACTGCGCGAGACCCCCTCCGCCGGCAGGTACACCGACCGGTGACGGCATTTGCCCGCCTCCCGCCGCAAGGGGGCCACCCCGGTGCCGGTTGCTGGGCGGCGTCTGTGCGGTCGGCACGACTGCAGAATGAAGCCCGCGTACCGGTGTGCTCCGATGGCTCGTCTGCAAGACGTAAACCGACGTCGAGTCGTCCGCCGCGGCAGCGGCCTCGTCGTCGCTGTGTCCCGTGTGGCGGCCGGTTGCTGGAGGGGGCGTCGTGAAACCCACTGCGGGGTGGGAAGGTCGCGGCGCCCAGCTGCCTCGACCGGCGCCGTGTGGGAGCCCGGCGGTGGTGCCCTCGTCGAAGCTGCCGCCGGCACCCCCTCCGCCGCCGCGCCGGTGCCGTGAGGGATGGAGCGGCTGCGACGGGGAATGATTCACGGGGCCGCCGCCGGTACCCACCGTCGAGGCGAGTGGGGGCCTCTGATGTGGCGGAACGAAGGCCGACGGCGGCATCGCATGCGCCGCGGCGGAGCATGCCGATGCGGAAGAGGCGAGCGGTGGCAGCACGGTGGCGACGGGCGTCGACGTCGACGATAGCGATCGGTGAGCGCCGCTCGCGGCCGCGTCGAAGGGTGTCCCGTTTCCAGAGGTGACTGCCCACTGCTCCAAGACTACATGAGATGCGCCCCCTCCTCCTCCTCCTGCGTGCGGGGGCGTCGCGCACACTGCCGGCACACTGGAAGGGCGTGAGAGGCCGGGCTGCTGCACGTCTTGGACGCCGTGGACCGAGCGGTCGGGGCCCAGGGACGAATCGTCACGGAGTAGCGCAGCCACCGCCGCGGGCGACCAGGCGGAGCCCCAATCTCCGAACCCCTCTTGCACCGTCGTCGCTCCGGCCCCCGTCAGGCATGCGGTACTCGGCCCTCCTGTCGGACGTACGGAGAACGTTGCCGCTAGCTGCGGCGTGGTGCCATCGCGGCGAAGAACCGACCCTCCGGTAGAGGGCGACTCTCGCAGCGGCTGAGGGGCGCCATGACTGGCGTGGGGAGAGGGCACGGCCGCTTGAGACGCCGGGGTGCGGCTCGGCGTCGTCCCACCAGGCTGAGGATGAGGTGCGGTTGTGTGATTCCGGGCCGCTGCCGAAGCCATTTGACTCAACGTGGCTTTGACCGCGTGGAACGTCGATAGTCCCGTATTCAGCCGCTGTTCGATTTTTTTCGCGTGCTTGCCGCTTGCCGTCGGCGATGCCAACAGGGCCGGCAGCACATCGGCACAATGGTGCAGGAACTTTTCGACCGCTTGAAACTTGGCGATGAGAGGGATGGGGTCTTTCGGCGTACCGGACGCGGCGGCCGCGATGGCTTCGGCTTGCAGCTTCCACAGAACGGTGCTGGCGACTTCCGTGAGGCTCTGCGCGACGTAGTTTCCAAACCCATCGGCCATCATTGCGGCGAGCCAATGGGTTTGGTGTGTGACCTGCGGAAATACTTCTCGTGTCAGGACATCCGCAGAGGCCACTTTGAGAACCTTTTCGACGCACTTGGAACTTGTCTGACAGCAACTAAGTTGCAAAAATCCGTCGGGAACAATTGCCTTCGATGGGTGGGTGAACGCGAGGACGATGCGATCGCATGTGTCGTGAAGCAATGGATGCGCCAGCACCACCTGTGGGGTCTTGTCGAGCAGGTTCTGGACGACGTAGTTACCAAACGGACTCAGCGCGAGCGTCACCGCGTGATCGGCCACCGCCGATGCGAGTCGGAGAAAGTCTCGCGCTGGAACGAACCGCAGAATTTGAGAGAGGTCGTTGGGTGCCATTGTCCGTTGGTGTTTCAATGCCGCCGCCGTCGGGTCGTTTCCTGTGCCACTGGCGATCCCTTCCGCAAGGATGCACTGTTCGGCCGCAAGCGCAGCACGTTCGAGGCAACGCTGCACGCAGCAGCACCCGTGCTTGTCTGCCGCGATGGCCACAAAGTGCTTCAACATGGCGTCGATCAACACGCTTCGAGAGGCATCGTCCAATACGGACATGGCCTTCTGCACCACGTGCATGGCGTGATGGTCCGTCGCCAGCACCACAATGTTGGCGACGATCGGTTCGGTGAGTGCCTCTGCGAGCGACGTCGCTGGCCTCTGCTGTATTAGGCTATTGCGTTGGGAGGCGGTGTCGTCGTCGTCGTCGTCGTCGTCCACGAGAGAGACGATGGCGGGTTCGTTGACGACCGTCCACTCAGTGGATGCGCTGGGCCCGGACGTCGTCGTGGTGTCGCCACGACTTCGTGGGTTGTGTCGAGGGCGCGCAGGGATCGCGCCGCCTAAGGACGGACGGGTGGCCACAACCGTAGGAGGGCACAGCGCGCGTTGAGCAAGCATGTCGTACAGCTTCTGCACCGCGAACGAACCGGGCTGCGACAAGCACAAATTCACGAAGATTGGGTGCAAGCCGTATCGTAGCACGGGGTCGACGATGAGGGAGTCTGGCAAGCCGTTGTGTGGCCCAAGCAGCCTTTGTAGGTATCCCGCGCCGTGGTGGTCCAGCATGATTTGCGGCATCGCTTTGGCGGTGTCGACGGCCATGGATTGCAACACCATGTGACTCGCGATGTTCATGGCCGCGCCGCTTGGCGTGGGGATGGCCGAAGACGGCGTCGTCGGCATGGCCGTGGTCATCGTTGCGTGTTCCTGATCATCGATGAGCGTCGCGTCGTCGAAGTGAGGGCGAAGCGCGCCGGCCAGCCTCAGCAGAATCCCGCCCCCACGGTGGTCCTGCGCCAAGGGCAAATACTTCCGCCGGTTGGTCTCGCACATTTGTTTGGCTATCTCAGCGACTGCGGTCGATGTCGCGTCGTCGCACATCGAATGGCGACCTCCTTCATCGACGGCGAGCTTGGGACCCCCCGTCACGTACGGTAGCGCTGCCTCCGCGTGCTGGTGGATGGTCGTCAGAAACTGGCGCACCTCGGCGTCGTACTCCTGAACGAAAGCCTGGACGGCCGCCTCTTGCTCAGTGTGAGCAGTTACAAATGGCGGGGGCGCCCCGGACAATCCATCTGGCATGCCCAGGTTGTGATGCGGAGCGCCGCCCCCACCCAAATAGTGAAAGCCTCCCGCAGTCGGTGGCGTCTGCCCCCCGGCATTCCTCGGGGGCGTCTGTCGCAGGTCGTATGCGTATGGGGCACCACCGCTGGTGGTGGCCCCGAAATGCGGCGCGAGCGGCATCACATGCGCCCCGGTGGTCGAAGGAGACGGCGCTAGTTGTAAGTGAGCGGGTACGGTGGCAGTATGCGACGCAACAAGGTGGTGGCTCACCATCGCCGGCGGAGATGCGGCAACGTGCATCTGAGAGTGGTGGTGGTGGTGGTATGTTGGATGAAAGCCGTTCGCCGCGGCGTAGGAAGAGGTGCTGGCTCCCAGCGTTGTAACGTGAGCGGGCGTGACGATGGGCGGCGCCACTCCTCTGGAATCCGGCGACGTTGGGAAATGGTGGTAATACGGTGTCGTCGCCGCTGAGGTGCTGGCAGGCCCACCGTAGTGCGATGAAGGCTGGTGCTTGGAAGGCGGCGTGCGGGAAACGACGGGACCTGTCCATGGCGCCGCGTTCGCGTTCAGGTCCGTCGCCACGGCCGCGCTGACGCTGCCCGGTGTGCCCGCCAGGATGCGGCTCTGCGGTCTTGTGGCGGCGGCGGACGTCGGCGGCGGGCCGGTCATGAGAGGAGATCCGTCCGCCGTCCCGTACGCCGTGGTCTTTGTCGACGTTGCCCCCCCCGCGCCAGCAGCGGCGGTGAAGCCCCAATCGACAGGGGTTTCATCTGTGGCCGTGACCGTCCACGCGGGGGCTTGACTGCAGGAGCGCGATGTGTCATCGATATGGCCATCCGTTGGCCACCCACCGGCGTGTGGGGGCGTCGTGGCCGCCGATGGGACGGGTGCGAGTGCGGCGGCCCGAGGTGTCAGGCCGAACAGTGGCGGGAAAGGAACGACCGTCGGGGGCGACGTGATGCCGGAACCACCTCGGCTGTTTGCCGCTCCCACGGCGACGGCGGAAGCCGCATGCACGCTGTGGATTGCCCATGGGTCAACGTTCCCTGATGAGGATACACCGCGAAGCGCCGAGCTGGACGACGAAGGACTCGGGGGCACGCTGAAATGCGTGGCAGAAGGAGGCTGTGCCGGGCCGGCCCACGGCCGGGGAGACGACTGGCCCGCCGCGCTGTGCGCTGGATGTGTCGTCGCATCCCGCACAATACTGCCACCGGACGCCGGCGACAATTCCGGTGGTAACCGATGATGCGACGGTGGGGACGATGTTGCCGCGGGCGACGATGCCGAAGGAGGGGGATTCCCACGGAAATGCGAAACGGTCGTGTCGGCAGTCGGCGGCATGGCCGTACCGGTTGCCGCTTCTCGTACCGGCGCGGCGACGCCGACTTCCGCTTCTCGGCGTAGCGAGGGCCCTGTAAGGTGGGCGTGCGCATCCGTGCTGGTGTGCGTCGCCGTACAGAGCGACAGCAGTTCGTCCTCGTCGTCGCGGGGAAGAGCAGACGACGGGGTACTCATTGGATTTCAGTGGACGCACCGCAATATCGATCACAAGGAGTCCGACGGGGAAGGAGGGAAGATGAATCAGGGAGGGGAAGAGAAACAAGAAAAAAATAGATCTTGATGGGAGACCGGACCGCAAAAGGAAGACCGGACCGCAATTGAAAGCCGCTCGCCCAGTCTTGTATGCCGTTGGCAGTTTTGTCCGATTCATAAATCTCATCATCACGGAAGGGTGTGGGCGCATAGTTGCAGCACACTCCACAGTGACGCAGCCCACTCCGTTTGCGCAGCAACGCCATCGCTGTCGGAAGAGCCAAGCGTATGGGGGCCAACCTGCCGTGTCACGTCCCGTAAGTGACGACGCAGTTCATTGAGATCGACGTCGGCGGATCCGCCGCCCATGACTTCGCTGCTGCCGCGAGTACGCTTGGAATTAGATAGGCTTCTCCCGCCAGCCGTTTTGCAGGACTCAGGCGACAGATTTCCCTGAGACGCGGATCCCGAAGGTACAATCCTTTTCCACACTCCGACGACATCCCAGGCATCCGGTGGCAGCCGCGCAGGGATTGTGGGGTGTGCCAGAACGCCGGCGTCAAATTGCCGCAGCGCTCGAACAGCGGAACTCCCATCGACGGCACAGCAGGAAGGAGAGGCCGCGTGGAGAAATGGTAACACGAGCTCGGAGAGCACCGTGGCCACCGCCACGGCTGGCCTGACGGCGGCACACAGATAATACCCCACGAGCGCCATCATGTGGGAGACGTCGGACGAGGAAATGTTCGGAGAGAAAATAATCGGCGACCCTCCGCGCGAAACACCAGCCGTCGGCGAGGACGGCGGGGTGTCGACGAATGACTTGCTGTTCTCCATCGCCAGGAACGACGTGGCATCACGTCGTGAATGCTGGCGAAGTGGATCAACGGCGGATGTCTGTTGACGGAGCACTGATACTGCCGCTTGGGTAGTGGCACAAAGGGCCGCGAAAGTGATTTCCGAAAGAGCGAGGGCTGATGGTGAAAAGGATCCTGGTTGTGCAGTCGCCGCAAGTAACTCACCGGCCGCGGCTCGTTGCTGCCAGATGCCCGAGATATTCGCCGTCGGAGGTGGTGCGAGAGCCGCACCGCAGAGCGTGGCGTAGGCCGCAAGGTGCGCCGCAACAACCAAGGGGGATGCGCAGGGACGACGAGCGTCAGCATAGTCGCGTTTCGCCGCATGAGTTTGCGGCGGCAGCGAAGGAGAGTGATGTTGTTGCCGCAAGCAGGCAACGAGGCCAAAAAGCGTTTGCAAAGCCAGCCCCTCGTGATACGCCCCTTGACCGAGATCGCATGCCATGGGAATCATGCCCGGCATCAAGACCACGGCGGCGGCTGCGCTCGCATGGGCCCCTGGGAGCTGCGTTGAAGACGACGAACGCTGGGAAGAAGGAGGCACGGGCTTTGACGGGGCATCACCGGGGGGGTACGGTCCGCCTGGCCTCGAGTGATGTGCATCGTCGCGATGGACGCACCGGAGCACCGTCCCATCGCTCGCCAATACGTCATAGCTCCACTCCGTCGACAAATTCGGCGCGCCGCCGCAGACGATGTGGATGGGACGACAACCCGGAGGCACGGCAGGACGGATGAGTGTGGTCGATGAGATAGCCGGGCCGCTGTCGAATGACATCGGCGCGTCTCCCTGGCTGCTCGTGGCACCGTAGTCGCGTCGGCGCAAGCGGAGTCGCGGCACGGGAGGTCCATCGTCGTCGTCGTCGTGGTGGTCGCCCCTAGGCGGCCACAAATCAAGTCCGACAACATCGGCAATCGCGTCGTCGGCCAATCCCGGCGCGTCCGTGCTGCGCCAGAGCAGCTGCAAGGTCATTAACGATGGCCGCGACGAGCGGTCCTTCGCGATGTCGTTCTCTCTCGCGGCGGCTCCGTGAATGTGACCGGCCAATTCAGTCATCGACGAACGAGCATCGGATGTGGATTGCCGTTGGAGGCTGATCGCCGCGAAATTGGTGAGATAAAACGGAGGCGGAAGACTCCGCAGACAGAGAAGGGGCAACCGCGAGACCGTCCACGCAAGCGCGAAGCGAACATACGCGGCACCGGACGCGAACGATACCCGGCGGCCTCTCTCGAGGCTCGAAACCATAGCAGGCTGCAAGAGCGCCGCGCGGTCGTCGGAGAACGGCAGCAGCCAATTGGGCGCGGCACTCAGGCGGACGGACGTCGAATGAGAGGCGTTCGCCGGGGGGGGTCGTTTCAGGGTGGCTGGCGTCGCCGTGGTGGTCCACGTCATCGCGTCCACAAGACTTTGAACCTTCAAGGCAGCAGAGAACAAGTAGCAAAATTCCGCTCGCAGTGAACGCGCGGCCGCCGTGGCCGAACCACTACCATCCGCGGACGTTGCCGCCAACGACGACGCCCCGATGGCGGAACTCATCTCGTCCCGCGATCCACGATGGGTTGTGGTGATCATTCGCCTCCACTCGCGCAGGATGAAACGGAAGATGTCGTTCCGCACCTCACGCGCCACGGAAACATTGACGGCCAGAACGCCATCCCCTTTCTCTCCCTCCTCCTCGTCTTCGCCCTTTGCAGCGACACGACACGTCCACTGCCGCCACGATCCTTGTCGGTAGTAGATCAAGAATGGCTGCGCGGCATCGGAAATAGTTGCCGGAGTCGTGGGCGGGGGCAGCTGCGTCCATCTAGCAGTGGAGGGCGACGGAAGCAACAGCGACGAAGAGGACGAGGAGGAGAGGGGACACGTCCAGGTGGACGCACGATGCGGCAACGACAAAGTGGACTGGTCGCTCCCGCCGGTGGAAGAATGCAGTGGAGGCGTCATTATTCTGTCGGCCTGGTGTGACGAGAGCGGAACGGATGGTGCGGTGGGTCGTTGGGTCGAGAAATTCCCGCCCGAGGGAAGGGTCGGGGCGGCCGGCAAAAGCGGGGGGGTTGTTTGATCCGACCACGTGGATACGACGTCTCCGGAGGATGGAGGCGCCATCGTTCCACCAATCTCCGCCTCCAATGCTCGATCATCGTGCCCCGCGGCCGTCTTCTTGCCGGTCGCAAAAACGGCGCAATTTTCCATCATCGTTGCACAATACTGCGACGCCACACCACGTTGGGTGGCCACGTGGACCATCCGGACGTCCATTGCCCCGGCGGCGACCATCAAGCTCCACAGGCAGCGGCTTCCAAGGGTGCATTCCCACTTGACAAACGTATCGTGAAGCAGCTCGCAGGCCGTCGCAAGAGACGCGGATTCGTCGGAGTCCGGTAGGGGAGGGCGGCACGAAGGGTCCCGTGCGCCTGGATGGCCCATGTTAAGTGGCATGGCGGAAGCCGCCGGTGTGTTGACAGCCGGCGGCATTGCCCCCGCCGCCTTGTCGTCGACGCCGTGAGTCGGGTCCGTCGTCCGCATGGTCGCGCCATCATGATGTCCCCAGTAAGGTGGCGACGACGACGCAACATGCGTAAACGACGCCACCACTGCAGCATCCGATTCCACGCCATCGTGATGAGCCGGCGGCGGGGACGCGGGTGAGTCGTGAAGACTGCGTGTCCGGCTGGCTCCCGCCGTGGAGAGGTGGTCGGTGCCGCAACACCAGTGCATTGCGGGGCAACACACATCGTGCCACTCCACAAAGGCGTTCGCGACGGACGCCCCAGTTCGTTGTCCATAACGGCGTAAAGCGCCGGCACGCGACGTCATCGCGCGACGAAGCTAGCAACAGACAAATAAGAGAAGAAGAAGACAATTTGCCTCTTTGCCGAATCTTTTCTTCTTCTGCCAACACAAAAAGACGACGTACGGCCTTAACATGCCAAGAGAACAATCGACCCTGCCGTGAGATGTGAGATTTGAGATGTGTGCGATGCGTCGAAGGTCTGACCGTTAACGGCTCACTCTCGAATACGATAAAAGCCACCAGCAGAAAATGAGGGGCCGCGAAACTGTGGGTGTAACACTTGCACTGGGGCACGTTAGAAATTCTGAGGCAGTCACCACCCGCGCAGCGGGTTTGATCTGTCCCATTTTTTAAAAAAGCACGTAGAAGGGTCCCTTTTTCAGCTGATTGATCCATCAAAGTACAATGTCGTCCGCGTCCACTGACGCGCATTCCACCGCTATCGGTAAACTTGCGCGCAAAAACATGTCCAGCGCGACGTCCGTGCGTCGGAGCCATCCGTCGGCTTCCTGCCGCATCGTGAGCGGGATTTCCGTAAATGAGGCGGCATCTAACACGGCGACGCCCTCCGGTTGGTCGTCGTCGCGCCCAGGGTCATGAGGCGCCTGGACGGGTTGCTTTGCATCGTCGAGCAGGTCGTCGCTTCCATCAAATGAAACTCGTTGCGGTTTGCCTGCGTGAGATGCTTCATGAACGGCGAGAAGCTTCGCGCACTGTGACTCCAAGCCGGCGATGAGCTCCACTTGCGCCTGCAGACACAAATCATCTGCGAGCCGGACGAGCTGATGACACACTTCCGCCTCGAGCCGCGAGGGACTTAACTCGTCGCTATCGGACTCGTTGTCGTCGTCTTCGTAGGGTCCGCTATCGAAGCCTCTTGCATCCCCGTCGTCTTCCGGTGCCAAGTCAGGATCACAGTAACGACCCGAGACGGCAAGTCGCGCATCCCGTTTAGTCATGAACTCGTCCTCATCGCTGTCGTCCGCCGTGACGGCGAACGCACCACTGTCCCCGGTGCTCAGTGCTTGGTGCTTGGCGTATCTCGCGTTTGGGGATAGCAATGGCGGCTGGCCTTCCGTCGAGACCGCCTCCCCGTTGGTGGAGCCCCGAACGCCGGCGCCGCGGTCAATCTCTTTCGGCTGCCGGCTTGGTGACCGCGCGGCGCTCACATCCCCATTTTCGGGATCCCAATCACGGCTTGTCAGCGCATCCATTCCGGCCACGACCCCAACCGCAAGGCGCCGCTGATGTGACGGCGAAAGCGGCGCATGTCCGCCCATCGTCGTGTTGTGCGGAGGCTTGCGCCCGCCGTCGATGGCGGCGACGCTCGCGGACATCGACATGCGATGAGTTGGAGACACCGCGTCGCGGTCACAGTCGGTCACTACGTCGCTCGGGCCTTTCTCCATGAGCACGATCTTGGTGCTCACAGTGGACATTATTAAGTTCATACGAGTCGCTTGTCGGGGGGACGAAGGCGGCGTCAATTCCAACTCGTCGGCGAGTTGGCTCTGGCCTCCTCTTCGAGTCTCCAACTCTTTTTGCAGCCGTGCGGAATCATTCACGTCAACCGGCGGCGAGCGGGAAGATGGCTGAAGCCTCACGGCACACGACGGGATCGGCTGATCGAAAAAGCCTACCGGTAGTGATTCAGCCTCGTCGCCACCTCCGTCGCCGCGGAAGCGCTGCGGCGCTCTGGAAACGCCAACGCTGGCTCCGTGGGCCTGCGGCGGACATCGGCCGAGGACATTATCGATATCGCGGGGCAGCAACGAAGACGAACCACTGGAGTCGCTTCGCCGGAACACGACGCGCTCTTTGGCGGCCGCTTCCGAGATGGCGGTTGACAAGCTAAACCCCTGTTGGTGGCTAAACTCTGCGGCGACGTTCGCGTGGGATCCTTGAGATGAAGCTGATTGGTTGTGCGATGATCCTTCTTGCCGGCAAAACTTTTCCTGCACAGTGTTCCCGATTGAGCCGTGGCTTCCCGCTTCCGAGCGGCGGAACAATGCAACATCGTTGTCGCTGGCGCCAACTCTGTCCAATGGCGGCATGCGAACCACGACAGCGCCGCCCGCAGACGCTGACGCTGTCGACGAACGGGTTTCATCCGCGGAAGGTAAGCCGACGCGGCTGCCGCTTTCGTTTGCAACCGGAGAGGGCATCGAAGGCTGCATACCGAACAAGGTATAGTGCTGCAGGGGTAGCATGACGCCGGCCGCCGCGCAATCACGGATATACTTCTCGTGCACAAACACAACTCGGTCGAGAAGGTCCGGACGCGCGGTGGAAATAAAGCGATGCGTAGCGAAGCAGGATCGGGACGTTCCCAGTGCGACGATCACGGACGAGGTTGAGTCGCGACGAACCTCCTGACCACTTCCCTCAACGCCGGGAACGGCGACGACATCTGCCGCCGACCCGAGGATGCACCCACCGAGCCCGATGACGCTCCTCTGCATTGCGGCCGTGTGCGACAGGGCCGCATCCTCCTGGCTTTGGGCGCCGTCCACGTTGCCATTGCCGAGCTGTGCCGCGAAATTCAACTGCGCCGTGAGTGACTCCAATGTTGATACCGCGCCCCACGGCATGGCCGATGAAGATGCCGTGCGCGATGTGGCGCCACGTGCCGGCCGGTCGCGGCGCTGTTTGTCGTGAGCTTCGTGAGACAGCTTCCAACGATGATTGAAGTCAAATTGACCGGCGCCGGGGCGGTTACCACTTATCAAGCGCGGCATGTCAGATCCGTTTTGCGAATCTGCTGGCCTTCCGTTGGCTGGTGAAACCGACCCTGCGGCGGATGCGAAGGTTGGTTGAAAGACGCGCGACTGCCGTTGCGGCGATCCGTTGCCAAGTGAACCGGAGGTCGCGGCCAACTGCGAGGCCGACGCCGACTCGCTGAACAGGACGCGACGCCTGCGGTCCGCCGACACGTCTCCGTCCTTGGACACGCTGCGCGGCGACGAGGGCAATGCCCCACCAGCAGCACCAGCGTCAGCGGATGACGATCGTTGGGGGCTGCCGCCGCCGGGGCCGGATCGGGAAACGGCAGCAGTACTTTTCAACGCGAGACGCATTGCATTCTCACGAAACGTGGTGGAATGAGGCGAATTTCGCAACGGAACGGCGACTCCCGACTGAGTCGAAAAGCTCGATGTCCCACGCGAATAGGAGACGGGTGAACTGGCCCGTCCACGCGGCCCGGACACGGCCATGTCGTCGCACAGGACAAACTGAGTCCCAGCGAACATGAGGGGATTTCGAGCGACTATACTGTATGTCGTCGGCTCCTAAGCGATACCACGAGAATCAAACAGACGCAAAAACGAAGGGATTCGTGTGAGGCATAGACGAGAGTGGGGAAACAACCCACTTGTAATCTGATTCCGTTGAGAGAGGAGAGAGACAGAGAGAAATCGGGAGCGACAGATTTTCGGCCCAGACTCTGCGGGTCACAAATCTTCCGACACCACGTGGAGCAGAAGTAATGGCCGATTGGTCACGGCGATGTCGCAGTGAGCGGCCGCCGACCGACTGTGAATCCACTCCGTCATGGAGTCCACCAGCCAGCATTGTCGCAGCGGCCGTTTGATCTCAATCGCGGAAGATGGATGGCCCCATTTCGCCGTGCCATTGTCCGTGTGATGACAGAACTGCAGAAACCGCAATGAAGGAACGTCCACCAGGAGAGCAGTGGTCGAGCTTCCCGTCAGATGACATGCATCATCATCGTGCTGCTGCGCGGCAATTGGCGCTGACGCGACGGCGGCGGTACCATTTTGCGGAACGGCTGCGTGGCGCAGCGACGAAGCGAAAGCGTCACAAGGGTCGCGGAGAGGGAATGCCGGCGACGCGACAATCCTCACGCCCCCTTCCCTATCGCGAACGGCTTGTCGGTGCCGTTGAACATCCTCGTCACGCCATGGTCGCGCCACTCTCGCCAAGAACGACCGATACACCATGTCGAAGGCTTCATCACTTCTTTCCCCGAACCAAGTTACGGCCGCGTCAAAGAAAACGCTCGCGGGACTAGTCGTTGGATTATTGTGCTCCTCAAAGAAACTCAAATCCGGAAGCGGTGCTTGGTGTTCCCAGCCCAGAGGAGGCACGTTTGCTGCCATAAGTATCGTCACAGTCGCGACGGAAGCGACGGCATCAATCCAGTCGGCCAAGCGATCGCCGGTCGGCGCCGCTCGGAGCAAAAAGCGGCGAATCCGAGCGATCACGGGACGATTGTCGCTCGGCGATGTGATCGACGGGACGCTTTCGGCCTGGGGGGCGAGGATCGCCCGCACGTCGAACGTAAACCGCAGGCGCCTGCCGACCAAGTACGACCAGTCTAAGTACGCCGCGTAGGCAGACGGAAGATATGAAGCCTTCTGGGGCGCAGTCGGAAACACACCAGCGCACGACGACGTTCCCGCATCGGCCGCTGCCGTCATAGCGGCGCAGGTCGTCGACACCGCCGCCAGCGCCGCTTGCCGCCACGCCAAGTAGAACGCTCGTTGGAGCGGATTGGCAGCCGCCGTCACCCACTCGTGCATCAAGTCGCATAGGCGCAGTGATTGATGCTGCGAAATGGACAGTTGGAGGTCCCGGAAAGCGTGACGGATGATAACGCGGCAGAGCGCCGTCCAGTTATGGGGAACGTGACGGGAACCGGCGGGTCGCGTCAGATGGGTAGGTAGGGCGTCCACGTTCCAGGAGGCGCGGGGAAGCTTGATTTCCATGGACAGGAAGGCCGAATCGTCCACTGGGCGTCGACGGGCCGTGAATTCCGCGTTGCCAGGAACAAAAGAGAAGGGTGAATCCTTCGGTCGATTCCGTCGGCGCCGCGCCTCGGAGAGCGAACGCCGTTGCGACCGCACCGCATGCCCACGAAGTGTCCGTTGGCAACGGAAACGCTTCGGAGTCTCAACGGCGGACATCGCCGTCGCGGCGCTATCATCCTCCCCTTGCGCCACGGCGGCATCAGGTGACACGGAATCGGACGAAATCGACGCGGCGGCGGGGGGCGTCAGAAGTCCTGCCGTGGCTTCGAACATGGCGTCCGACAGCGGCTGCACGATGCCTGCATGATAGGCCACCGCAGCCAGCAGCTGATTGAGCGACATCGCGGACATCGCGTCCACAATGGCTTGGTTCGACGGTGGCTCCCTCCTCCGCTTACCAGTGGCCTCAGAAGTGGCAATGTCATTACGCAGTGTTAAGGTCGGTGGCTGCAGCTGTGTGCCCTCTTGCGCTCCAGAAACCACAACATCAAAAAGGCGGCCGACGTCCGCGGGCGCTGCCACGACCGCATGTCCATCGGATGTGAGCACGATGTCCAGGTCGTAGCAACACACACCGTGGCCTCGGCAGAGCCACCGCATCCGCCTACCGATCGTATTGGTGTTGATCACATCGTCAACTGCGGCGAACGAGTCACGGCTGTCGACGGAGAGCACCCGGCTGAGGCGGCCAACGGTCGCCGCCGCCCAGTGACGCAAGTCGACGCCGCGGTGGTGGCCGCCTCCGCCAACAGGCCGTCGAGTTCCGTCCGGCCATCCCGCTTCGTCATTCCCTTCTTCTCCTTTCGCTTCGGCTGCCATGCGGTGATGCGAAGTGGACGATTCAGCGGCATCATCGTCGATCCGAAGTCGCCGCCGGCGAGCGTAGCCAGTCGACCACTGGCGCAACTCATCGGTTGCGTGCAGGGTGTCCCAGCAGGTGGGCGGCCATGCGCCGGAACGGTTCCCATCCCATTGACGTGGCGCACCCGCCGCGGCCCACCCGCCGCGCCGCCAACGATTGATCAGGCGCAGTAGGGACGACCAAATTTCAACAACGGTGGTGGCCAACCCCATTGCGATGCGAAATCCTGTGCGCCCGACGAGCAACGTCATTTTTCCGAGCAAAGGCGGCGCCCAAGAAATCTCCCCTCGATCGGCGTCCTCCTCCGTGGCCAGCTGGAGTTCCGCTTGCCAGGCGCCGAATGAAGCCGCTTGGGGCTGCAACATTCGATCAACAACATCTGCCACATCGGCTCTTCTGCTCACGACGTGAAGTCGACGTGACTGAGCTATCAAAGCGCGCGATACGGCGATATCCGAGACGGCGCGCGACGCCTCACTATCCATCGCCGCGCGGTGGC
>ERZ1292633.3437-Hain-H41-02um-R1-3437-length-15414-cov-6_pt1 | contig 15414 bp, 15 predicted proteins | sample MGYA00564406_ERZ1292633 | MGnify/ENA primary metagenome ERZ1292633 (study PRJEB36523, sample SAMEA6512639) | groundwater metagenome | collected 2019-01-08 | study: AquaDiva: Metagenomics assemblies of 32 groundwater samples
CCCAGCAAACCCAAACCACTCCTGACCAATCGAACGATGTGCCATGTATCGCTCTCCTCTCCGGAAAGCCCATAGAATCAGCGTTCAATGCCGATGTCTACTCCCACCCGCGCCCAGGTCTCATTAGCACTCTCTCCCCTTGAGTGCAGAGATACGCAGGCTTGCGAGCTTGCCAGCTAGCCGAAGTTGAGAGGGGGATGTCGCGTACGACCCCCTCTCCCAACCCTCTCCCCTGAAGGAGAGAGGGCTTCTTGATTCAGTTTTTCAAACTGGCCCAGGCCCAATCGAGCCAATGGCCGAGCGCAAGGATGTCTGCAGTATCGACGGTCGCGCCGCACCAGATGCGCAGGCCCGGCGGGGCGTCGCGATATCCGGCAATGTCATAGGCCGCGCCTTCGGCTTCGAGCAGCGCGGCGAACGCTTTGATAAACGCCTCGTCCGCGCCTTCGACGGTCAGGCAAACACTGGTGGTAGAGCGCGTCGCCTTGTCCACGCACAAATGGCCGAGCCACGACCGCTCAGCGACAATCGCATCGAGCGCCGCTGCATTGGCGTTGGACCGCGCCATCAGCGCGTCCAATCCGCCCAACCCTTTGGCCCATTCGAGCGCAAAGATTGCATCTTCTACGACCAGCATCGACGGTGTGTTGATCGTCTCGCCCTTGAACACACCTTCGGACAATTTGCCCTTCGATGTCAGGCGGAACACCTTTGGCAGTGGCCATGTGGGGGTATAGCTTTCGAGCCGTTCGACTGCGCGCGGACCGAGGATCAGGACACCGTGGCCGCCTTCGCCGCCCAGCACTTTTTGCCAGCTGAATGTGGCTACGTCGATCTTGTCCCACGGCAAGTCATAGGCAAACACCGCGCTGGTCGCGTCGGCAAAGCTCAAACCCGCACGCTCGTCGGCAATCCAATCGCCATTCGGCACGCGCGCGCCCGACGTCGTGCCGTTCCATGTGAACAACACATCGTGGCTCCAATCGACTGCGCCCAAATCGGGTAACTGGCCATAGTCGGCGCGCAGCACGGTCGGGTCGAGCTTGAGTTGCTTCGTCGTGTCGGTGACCCAGCCTTCGCCAAAGCTTTCCCACGCGGCGCATGTGACGGGGCGCGCGCCCAACATCGTCCACATCGCCATTTCGAACGCGCCGGTGTCGGACCCCGGGACGATGCCGATGCGGTGGGTGTCGGGCAGGCGCAGCATCTCGCGCATCAAATCGATGCAATATGACAGGCGCGATTTGCCGATCTTGGCGCGGTGCGAACGGCCGAGCGAGCTTGTGGCTAATTTTTCGGGAGACCAGCCCGGCGGCTTGGCGCAGGGACCGGAAGAGAAAAAAGGTCGTGCGGGCAACGTGCCCGGTTTGGTAATCGTCATCATAGTCTCTCCTTACAGAGAGCTCGCGCGGCGTTGGGACCGCGTGGCCCGCAGCGGCCCTGTCGCATGGCGCGTCTGCTGTCAAGGCGGGCATGGTTAATAGACCCTTTACGTCTTCGATCTATATCCGTGGCAATGGACCCTCGCTCCGCCCGCCTTGCCCCGCTCGCCATCGCGCTGCTACTCAGCGGATGCATCGGCTCGCCCGACAATTCCCGCGTTTCCCAGGCCGCATCATCGCGCCCATCGGTGAGCCATGCGCCGCTCGCGACACCGAGCGAAGCGACCCGCGCCTGTTTTGTCGAACTGGGCCAGGCGGGTGTGCGCTTCACGCCGCTGCCCGATCAGGATTTCGGCGGCGGCTGCCATGCCAATGGCGCGGTGCGGCTCACCGACATCGGCACCCCGACCACCAATGTCGGGGCGGTGACATGCTCGCTGGGCAGCCACTTTGCGGCGTGGGTGCGCTATGCGGTGAAGCCTGCCGCGCGCCAGGTTTTTGGGCAAGACATTGCCCGTGTCGAAACCTTTGGCACTTACAGCTGCCGCAACATTTATGGCGGACAATCGGGCCGATTGTCCCAGCACGCTTTTGCCAACGCGGTCGATGTGTCGGCGTTCGTGCTCGCCGATGGCCGCCGCATCACCATACTCGATGGCTGGCGTGGGGAGGAGCGTGACCAGCGTTTCTTGCGGCTGATCCGCACCTCTGCGTGCCGCCGCTTTGGCACCGTGCTCAGCCCCGATTACAACGCGGCGCACGCCAATCATTTTCACCTCGACATGGCCCAGCAAAGTTTTTGCCGCTAAATGACGGCCTTCACATTGCCCAACTTTAAGGCTAGCGACACTCTAATGACTGATAAAAAACCCAATGGATCGCGCTTTCACCATGCGCGTGAAGACGCCCGTTTTGCCACGCAAAACCTCTCCACCCCCCAAACCGACAGCCCGTCATATCGGCTGGCGTTTCAGGATACCGAGTTCCTGCTGCGCGAGGAATTGCGCCCCGTGCGGTTCCAGCTCGAACTACTCAAACCAGAAATGCTGCTCGATGAGGCAAAGATCGGCTCGACGCTGGTTATCTATGGTTCGGCGCGGATCCCGCAGCCCGACCATTGTTCTGCCGTGATGGCCGCCGCCAAAACACCCGAAGAACAACGCGTCGCCGAACGGCTATGCGCCAAGGCGGGCTATTATGCGCAGTCGATGCAGCTTGCCGCGCGCGCCAGTGCGGTTCCGCGCGATGCGGAGGGGCGGCGGCACTTCGTTGTCACTTCGGGTGGCGGTCCGTCGATCATGGAGGCGGCGAATCGCGGCGCGCATGAAAGCGGCGCTGAATCCATCGGCCTCAACATCGTTTTGCCGCACGAACAGGCGCCAAATATCTATGTGACACCGGCACTCAGCTTTCAGTTCCACTATTTCGCGCTGCGCAAAATGCACTTCCTGTTGCGCGCGCGCGCAGTCGCGGTGTTCCCCGGCGGGTTTGGCACGTTTGACGAGATGTTCGAGCTGCTGACGCTGATCCAGACCGGCAAGATGAAAGCGATGCCAATCGTGCTGTTCGGGCGTGATTTTTGGAGTCGCGTCGTCGATTTCGAGGCGCTCGCCGACGAAGGCGTCATCAGCCGCCGCGATCTGGAGCTGTTCCACTTTGTCGAAACCGCCGATGAGGCGTGGGCGCATATCGCCGATTTCTGGAAAGACGACCCGCTTGGCGTATTGGCGGTGCAACAGTCCGCCTGAACTATGCGGTTATTGCTTAGCAGTTTCACCAAAAACCGTTCGCCCTGAGCCTGTCGAAGGGCTGTCCTTACTTACTCTATCAAGTTCAGAAAATACAGTGCTTCGACAGGCTCAGCACGAACGGATTGGGTAGTAGTCCCTAATGCGCCGCCGCTGGCGCTGCTACCGCCACAGGCGCGGCGGGCGCAGCTGGCATCGGCAGGTTCGACCCTTGCGCATTGAGATAGGCCATCAAATTGGCGCGGTCTTCGGCGCTGGACAGGCCGGCAAAGGACATTTTGGTGCCATCGGCAAAGCGGCGCGGGCTGGTCAGCCACGCGTTGAGGTTGGTCCAGTCCCATGTGCCGCCATGCGATTTCAAACCATCGGAATAGGCAAAGGCACCTGCAGCGATGCCGCGCCCGACGATACCGTTCAGATTGGGGCCAATGCCCGCTGCGCCGCCCGCGTTGGCGGTGTGGCATGCCGCGCATTTCGCGAATACCGCCTCGCCCTTGGCGACATCAGCGGCGGCGAGCAGCGTTTCAATCGGCACCTCGGCAACAGCGGTGACACCCGTTGCCCCACCCGCAATCGCATAGCCGGGGGTTTCGGGCGCATGGCCGTCAAAATATTGGCCCGTCATATAGGACAGCCCCAGTGCAACAATCCCGGCACCCAGCGCCCAACCCATCATGATGTTGTTGCGATCGTCCATAGCCACTGCACCCATTTGCTCGTGCGGGCCGACATAGTGCCGGACCGACCCCCTGATATGCGGCTCCCCTTAATCGGAGAGCCAAGCTTGCGCAAGCGGTGTTGCTGCTTTACTCGCGCGCCCTAATGGACAGCTATTCCCCTTGCGCACAGCGCCTTGTCGATATGATGGTTGAGATCGCAGCCGCCACGCCTGCGAGCGCTATGGCGTTTCAGGGCGCGCCGGGCGCGAACAGCGACATTGCGGTGCGCGAATATGACGGCGATGCGCTGCCGTTGCCTTGCTACAGTTTCGAGGACGCGATTGACGCGGTGCAAAGCGGCGCGGCGGCACGCGCGATGATCCCCATCGAAAACTCGCTGCACGGGCGCGTTGCCGACATCCACTTTCTGCTCCCCGAATCGGGGCTGCATATTGTGGGCGAGCATTTTTTGCGGATCACCTATGGCTTGATGAGCCGCGATTTGGCACCGCCAGCCCGCGCGATGAGCCACGCCCAAGCGCTGGGGCAGTGCCGCCACTGGCTGCGCGCGCATGGCATTGCCCCGATTGCGCATAGCGACACCGCTGGCGCCGCCGCATGGGTCGCCGATTCGGACGAGGCTGGCCTTGCCGCGCTCGCGCCGCCGCTTAGCGCACAGCTTTACGGGCTGACGCTGCACGAGGTGGGGATCGAGGACGCCGACCATAATATGACGCGTTTTGTTGTGCTGGCCAAGGATGCGCTCAGCCCGCCGCCGTCCGCTCCGGTTATGACGACATTTGTGTTCGAGGTGAAAAATGTCCCCGCCGCGCTGTATAAGGCGCTCGGCGGCTTCGCCACCAATGGCGTCAACATGACCAAACTCGAAAGCTATCAAACCGGCGGCAGTTTCGCCGCGACCACATTTTACGCCGACATCATCGGCGCACCGGGCGATGCGGCGGTTGACCGCGCACTCGCCGAACTGGCGTTTCATTGCAACAAGGTGCGAATGCTCGGCAGCTATGGACAGGCGCGACCAAGGGGTTAAACTCACGCCCTACGCTTAGGCAAAAGGGGACGCCGCTATGGCCAATATCACCGCTTCAATCCGTCACGGATTGTCCAACCTGACCAATTTCACCGGGCGCGACCGACCGGGGCAATATTGGCCTTATGCTATTGCGCTGTTTGTGGTGCAGATGATCGTTGGACTGGCCTTCACCCTGCCGCTCATCATCAACAGCATGAAGGCGGGGTTTGACGCTGCCAGAACCGCCGCAGCGCAAGGGGGTCAAATCGACCAGGCACAGCTACAGGCACAGATGATGCACGAAACCATGGCCGCGACGCGCGGCATCATGCCCCTCACCATCGGCCTTGGCGTAGTGATATTGCTGTTGCTCGCCGCCGCAACCGTTCGGCGGTTGCACGACCGCGACTGGTCTGGATGGTGGATTCTGTTGGCGGTGGGGGGAAAAGCAACCAGCATCGTTACCGGCTATTGGATGATGGGCATCATGGCGGCGGATCCCAATGCCATTATGAATCATATGGGCGCGATTCAAGCAGCGGCATGGCTGCCATGGGTCGGCTATATCATCCTGCTCATCCAGTTGGTGCAATCGGGCGAACCGACCGATAACCGCTTTGGCCCACCGCCCGTTTAGAGTGATTTCGAGCCAGATGGAATCATCTGGCGGCTCGGAAATCACGGTAATACTAGAATCTAGAGTGCGGGCTTTGCTGCAATCAAAGTCAGAAGCACTCTAGCGCTTTCCTACAGCCATTTCGCCATGGTAATATGCATGCTGTTTCACGGGGTTTTTCTTCCCTTCCCCTAGCTTGCGCTAGCGGGCGGCTCCCTTCGACTTCGCTCAGGACAGGCTTTGAACCTGTTAATCGGCACACCAGCCGCGCTCGTTTACGAGTGGGAAAGGGCAACAAGAAACCCCCTCTCCCCTTGCGGGAGAGGGGGTTTCTCTCTCCGCGTCTCCGCGCGAACATTCTTACTTCCGTCATTGCGAGCCACCGTCAGGTGGCGTGGCAATCCAGCCTATGACACCGCTTCTGGATTGCCGCGTCCCCTGAAACAAGTTCAGGGTCCTCGCAATGACAAAGGGAGGCGAGGAAAGGAGGGCTCACCGAAATGAGCCACGCCCTGGCGTTACCTTCACTACCTTGTTGCCCTAATGTGCGGCGCCCCAGCTCGTCGCCACACCAACCTCGACGTTGAGCGCGACGGAGAGTTTCACCACCGGCTCCGCTGCGCCCATCATCACCGCCTTGATGACGGGGATGGCGCGCTCCGCCAGCGCTTCGGGTGCTTCGAACACCAGTTCGTCATGCACCTGAAGCAGCATCTGCACCCCCGCCAGGCCTGCTTTGGCCAAAGCGCCGTCCATCCGCGTCATCGCGCGTTTGATGATGTCGGCGCTGGTCCCCTGTATCGGTGCGTTGATCGCGGCGCGCTCGCTGCCCTGTCGTTCGGTCTGGTTGGGCGAGGATAGGCGCGGGAACCATGTTTTGCGCCCGAACAGCGTCTCGGTATAGCCCTTCGCCCGCGCCCCCTCCAGTGTTTCGCGGATATAGTCCGATATGCCGGGGAAGCGTTCAAAATAGCGCGTGATAATCGCTTGCGCCTCGTCCGAACTAATCTCCAGCCGCCCCGCCAGTCCCCAACGCGATATGCCATAGAGGATGGCGAAATTGACGGTTTTGGCCTTGGCCCGTGTGTCGCGGTTATTCTCACCGAACAGCTCGATAGCGGTGCGGCTGTGGATGTCCGCGCCTTCGGCAAAGGCTTCTTTCAGTTGCGGCACATCGGCCATATGCGCGGCGAGGCGCAGCTCGATCTGGCTATAGTCGGCGGCGATCAGCACATTGCCCGGCGCGGCGACGAACGCTTCGCGGATTTGTCGCCCTGTCTCGGTGCGGATTGGGATATTTTGCAGATTGGGGTCGGTCGAGGATAGCCGACCGGTTTGCGCACCAACCAAGCTGTAACTGGTGTGGACGCGGCCGGTTTTCGCGTTAATCTGCTCCTGCAACGCATCGGTGTAAGTGGACTTCAGCTTGGCGACTTGCCGCCATTCCAATATCATCCGCGCTATTGGCACGCGCTCGCGCTCCAACCGCTCCAGTTCGCCAACATCGGTGGACCAGTCACCCGATTTGCCCTTGCGGCCGCCCTTCAGGCCCAGCTTGTCGAACAAAATCTCGCCCAATTGTTTGGGGCTGGCGATGGTGAACGGCCCGCCTGCCTCGGCATGGATGGCGAGTTCCAGCCGTGCCATATCATCGGCAAAGGTCCGCGACAACCGTGCCAGCGCCTCGCGGTCCACGCAAATCCCGCGCCCCTCCATCGCCATGACGGCGGCGGGCAGATCGCGGTCGACCTGTTCGTAAATCCGCGTGCCACCTTCTTGCCATAGACGGTGCTTGAACAACAGCCATAGGCGAAGCGCGACCTCGGCATCCTCGGCGGCATAGTGTGTGGCGCGGTCGAGCGGCACTTCGGCAAAGCTGATCTGGCTTTTACCTACCCCGCACACTTCCTTGAACGCGATGCACTGATGGTCCAAATGCAGCTTGGCCAGCTCATCAAGGCCATGGCCATGTGCGCCCGCATCGAGCGCGAACGACAGCAACATTGTGTCATCCATCGGCGCGATGGTGACCCCATGCTGCGCCAATACGCCCATGTCATATTTGAGGTTATGGCCGATTTTTAGCACGGCTTCATCGGCGAACAGCGGCCCCAATCGTGCCACCGCGTCGGTCAGCGCGATCTGCTGTGGCTTTTCGGACAGCAAATCATAGCCGCCGTGCCCCAGCGGGATGTAACAGCCATTGCCGGGCGCGGTGGACAGCGACACCCCGACCAAGGTTCCAGTGACGCTGTCGAGGCTGGCGGTTTCGGTATCGACCGCGACATGGCCGATGCGGCGCGCCTCCGCCACCCAGCGGTCGAGCGCCTCTATTGTGGTGACGCATTCATAGCGCGCCCTATCAATCGGTGGATGCGCGGGCAGTGCGGTGGAGCCAGACGGCGCGGGCTTGGCTGTGGGCGAGGGTGTTGCATCGGCGCGTCCGCCAAATCCGCCCGGCGGCGTGGACCCCATGCCGTGCCCGCGTGGGCCTGCGGATTGGTCGCCGTCACCAACCCGCGCCGCCATGCTTTTGAAGCCATGCAGGGTCAAAAAGGCGCGCAGCGGTTCGGCCGGAATGCCGTCGAGTTTGAACGATTCGAGCGTATCGGGCAGCGGGCAATCGCGTTTCAGCTCAACCAGTTCGCGTGACAGCCGCGCCATCGCGGCCTGTTCGATGAGGTTATCGCGCAGCTTGCCCGGCTTCATTGTCGGTGCGGCGGCCAGCACGCCTTCCAGACTGCCATGCTCGACAATCAACTTCGCCGCAGTCTTTGGCCCGACGCCGGTGACGCCCGGCACATTGTCGGCGCTATCACCCATCAGGCCCAGCACATCGCCGAGCAGTTCGGGGCCAACGCCGAACTTTTCGACCACTGCCTCGCGGCCCAGCCGGATGTTCTTCATCGTGTCGAGCATATCGACATGCGCTTCGCCAGCCACAGGGTTGGGCGTGACGAGCTGCATCAAATCCTTGTCGCTGGAAACGATGGTGACGTCCCACCCCGCCGCACTGGCGGCCATGGTATAGGATGCGATCAAATCGTCGGCCTCAAACCCCGGCAGCTCGATACAGGGCAACGAAAAGGCGCGGGTGGCATCGCGGATCAGCGGGAATTGCGGGACCAGATCCTCGGGCGCGGGCGGGCGGTGCGCCTTATATTGCGCATACATATCATTGCGGAACGACTTGCCGCTATGATCCAGGATGACCGCAAGATGTGTTGGCCCCTCGGCCTTATCCAGCCCATCGGCCAGTTTCCACAGCATCGCGGTATAGCCATAGACCGCGCCAACGGGGGTGCCCGCCGGATTAGTCAGCGGCGGCAAGCGGTGATAGGCGCGGAAAATATAGCCAGAGCCATCGACGAGATAGAGGTGGTTGCGGGACATGACATCAGCGATAGCAGCGGGCGGCGTTTGGCAATAGCCCCTGCATAACCACATTCTTAATCGCGCAGGAAAATCGCCTCGATCGGCTGCTCAAACAGGTCGGCTATGCGAAAGGCGAGCGGGAGCGAGGGGTCATATTTACCTGTCTCGATGGCATTGACCGACTGGCGCGAAACGCCGAGCCGCTCGGCCAGGTCCTGCTGGCTCCAGTCACGCTCCGCGCGCAGGACTTTCAGGCGGTTTTTCATATGCAGCCACCCGAATCACCCATAGTGAAGCGATTGAAAGCTGCGCCGACGCCAAGGCCGGCAAACCAGACGACTGCCCAATAATAGGCTGGGATATGCGGAGCGAGGCTGAATTGCTCAAGAAATCCCCAGCCCGTGGCAAGGCTGAGTGCAAATCCTGTCGCAACCAGCGTTTGCCGCACGAGCAACAGGCGCTGATATTCATCCTTCATTTCGATGATCAACCGCGCCACCGCCCAAAATATGCCAATGACCGGAACTGCGGGGCCAAAGGCCAATATATAGGCAAGCGGGCCAGTGACTGCATTTGGCCGTTCCAAAAAGCGCACCGCGATGAACAGCAGCGAAAGATAGAGGCTCATCAGGCCGAACAAGCGGACCAGGTAACGGCCATGCGCCGTTTTTGGTTTACTGAGCATTGGTTGCTTCCTCAAATAGATGTCAATGACGCTTTACATTTTGATTTGACGGTATGTCAAGTAACATTGACATAAATATAAGTGTCATTGTCATTGTGGCCCTTTCTGCGGGGTTGCGGCTTTGGCTTTGGGCTGGCAGAGGGCGTCTCATGTCTCACTCTGTCCATATAACCCTACCCGATGGTTCCGTCCGCGAAGTGTCGCGCGGCACCACGCCCGCCGATATTGCGGCGGCAATTGGCCCCGGCCTAGCCAAGGCGGCATTGGCGGCGCGCGTTGACGGCGAACTGGTTGACCTGTCGCGTCCGTTTGAGCGTAACGCGGCTTTGGCGTTGGTGACGGCGCGCGATGAGGGTGATGCGCTTGAGCTTGCGCGGCACGACTTTGCGCATGTTCTGGCCGAAGCGGTGCAGAGCCTGTTTCCCGGCACGCAGATCACCTTTGGCCCGTCGACCGACGATGGTTTCTATTATGACTTTGCCCCCACGGCGGCGCGCGGTGCCTTTACCGAGGACGACCTGCCGCTGATTGAGGCAGAGATGCGCAAAATCATTGCCGCCGATAAACCGCTGCTGCGTTCGGTGTGGAGCCGCGCCGACCTGATCGCCAAATGGCAGGCCGACGGCGAAACGTTCAAGGCCGAATGGGCCGCTGAATTGCCCGAAGGTGAGGAATTGAGCGTCTATTCCAGCGGAAGCGACTGGATGGACATGTGTCGTGGGCCGCATTTGCCCTCGACCGGAAAGCTCGACGCGGGGGCGTTCAAACTGATGCGGGTGTCGGGGGCCTATTGGCGCGGCGACCAAAAGAACGCGCAACTGTCGCGCATCTACGGTACCGGCTGGCTGACCAAGAAACAACTCGACGCGCATCTGTTGCGGCTGGAGGAAGCGGGCAAGCGCGACCACCGCAAAATCGGGGCGGAGATGGACCTGTTCCACCTCCAATCCGAAGCGCATGGATCGGTGTTTTGGCACCCCAATGGCTATATGGTCTGGCGCCAGCTGGAGGCTTATATGCGCCGCGCGATTGACGGCGCGGGCTATGCAGAGGTCAAAACCCCCCAGATTATGGACGCGAAGCAGTGGGAGCAATCGGGCCACTGGGGCAAGTACCGCGAAAATATGTTCGTCATCCCCGACGAAGTTCCCAACACCGAAGACGAGGGACCAGTGGTGTCGCAGGACGCCGACTGGATGGCGCTCAAACCGATGAATTGCCCTGCGCACGTCCTGATATTCCGGCAGGGGATTAAGTCCTATCGCGACCTACCGCTGCGTATGGCTGAAATGGGCTGTTGCCACCGTAATGAGCCCCACGGCGCGCTGCACGGCATCATGCGCGTGCGCCAATTCACGCAGGATGACGGGCACATATTCTGCCGCGAGGACCAGATTGTCGAAGAAGTTCAGCAATTTTGCGACCTGCTCGACCGTGTTTACCAGGATCTGGGCTTTGACAGCTATGCCATCAAGCTCGCGCTGCGCCCCGAAAACCGCTTCGGCAGCGAGGATATGTGGGACAAGGCCGAGGGCGAGCTGCGCGACGCGGTGGTTCAGTCGGGCCGCGCGACGACCGACTATGGCTGGGAAGAATTGCCAGGCGAAGGGGCCTTTTATGCGCCTAAGCTGGAGTTCCATTTGACCGACGCGATTGGCCGCACATGGCAATGTGGCACCATTCAGTCCGACCGTGTGCTGCCCGAACGGCTCGACGCCAGCTATGTCGGCGAAGACGGTGCGCGCCACCGCCCCGTCATGCTCCACCGCGCGATCCTAGGCACCTTTGAACGCTTTATCGGCATCCTCATCGAACATCATGCCGGGCGCTTTCCGGTGTGGCTGGCTCCGGTGCAGGCGGTGGTCGCGACCATCGTTTCGGATGCCGATGACTATGCCAAGGCTTGCGTGGAGCGGCTAAAGGCGGCGGGCATCCGCGTGGAAAGCGACCTGCGTAACGAGACGATCAATTACAAGGTGCGCGAACATAGCCTCGCCAAGGTGCCGCATCTGCTAGTGGTCGGCGGGCGAGAGGCAGAGCAAGGGACCGTTGCCATCCGGTCCTTGGGTTCCAACGGCCAACGCATCATGCCCATCGACGAAGCGATTGCGATGCTGGTGACAGAGGCCACCCCGCCCGATTTGGCGCGCGCTTGACCGACCTCCTCGCCGCCAGCGGGCTGTCGGTTACGACCTTCACCCTCGCTGCGGCGATGACATTCGGCGCGGCGGCGATACGCGGGCTGACCGGATTTGGCATGGCGATCATCCTCGTGCCCTTGCTCGGGATGGTCATCGAACCCAGCAGCGCGGTGGTGCTGGCGATATTGCTGCAATTGCTGATTGGCCCCGTGGGCCTGCGGACGATATTGGCCGATGGCGACCGCGCCACCGCGCTGCCCATCGCTGGAATCGCGATGTTGGCGACCCCGCTTGGCCTGATCGCGCTCCAGGCGACATCGCCCGATGTGGCGCGCCTGATCATTGCAAGCGTCGCCATCGGTGCGTTCGTTTTGGTGTTGCTACCCATGCGACCTGATGGGCACCGCCCCAGCCGAACCGAAATTGGCCTGACCGGGGTTGCCGCTGGCATCCTCACCGGATTTGCGGCGATGCCGGGGCCGCCGGTTGTGCCATTCTACCTGCGCCAGCGTATAGAGCCGCGGGTTGCGCGTGCGTCGATGATGCTGGTGTTCTTTGGCACCGCGATTGCCGGGTCGCTATCCGCCTTTGCTTTGGGCGCGGCAAGCGTGCAGACGGCGGTGCTCGCGGGCGCGTTGTTCGTGCCAATGTTGATCGGCAATTGGGCGGGCGGGCTTGCCTTTGGCCGCGTTCCCTCGCCGCTGTGGCGCAGTTTTGTTGCGGTCATATTGGGTATTGCAGGGGTTTCCGCAGTGCTGCGACTGTGGTGATTAGCCGATTCTGACCCTTATGTGACGCCTTTGCGCAACAGCTTTATGGAAATGCGCGAAATGCCCCTTTTCCTAAGGCCCACAAACGGGCATATGCACGCCCAAACCAACGATGACAGGAGTCTGATCTATCCTTCCGCCAACCACCCGGCGCCCTATGGCGTCCGCCCCCTCACGCAGCGGGCCACGTTTCAATCAATTTATCACCGTGCCAAAGGTCCGCGTCATCGACGATGAGGGCGAGAATCTGGGCGTGATGTTGACCGCAGAAGCGATTGAAGCGGCCGGCGAACTTGGGCTTGACCTTGTTGAAGTGTCGCCCAACGCCGATCCGCCAGTGTGCAAATATCTCGACGTCGGAAAGTTCAAATACGAAGCGCAAAAGAAAGCCAATATTGCGCGCAAATCGCAAAGAACGCAGGAAATCAAAGAGATTAAGATGCGTCCGAACATCGATGATCATGATTTCGATACAAAGATGAAAAAGGTCGTGGCCTTCATCGGCGAAGGCGACAAGGTCAAATTGACCATGCGGTTTCGCGGGCGCGAAATGTCGCACCTTGAACTGGGCCTCGCGGTGTTACAGCGCGCCGCCGAACAGGTCGCCGACATCGCCAAGATAGAGGCGCATCCGCGCACCGAAGGGCGTCAGATGCTGATGGTCATCGCACCGAAATAATTGGGCAGGGAGACGCGGCGATAGCGCCTCTAGTCAGATTACGGCACCGCTGTCGCCTGATACAGGCTCGGATACAGCGCCCTGAAATTGGCGAGCTTTGGCGCGTCCCAGCGGCGGATGTAGCCGTGGGTCGGGTGGCTTGCCATGAAATCCTGATGATAGGTTTCTGCAGGATAAAAAGTTAGCGGCGCTTCGATGCGCGTCACAATTGGTGCGCTCCAATAGGCTCCGCGCCCCAATTGCGCGACATAGGCGGCGGCAACGCGGCGTTGGTCGGTATTGGCGGGGACAATCGCGCTGCGATACTGGCTACCAACATCGGGCCCTTGGGCGTTCAGCGTCGTCGGGTCGGTGACAACTGAAAAATATATGCGCAGCAACGTGCCATAGCTGACCACGCGCGGGTCATAGGTGATGCGCACCGCCTCTGCATGGCCCGTGGTGCCTGACCCTATGTTGTCATAATGTGCGTCGGCGGCGCGGCCGCCATGATAGCCAGACTGGACGCGGGTGACGCCCGCTACATGGCTGAACACCCCCTCAACGCCCCAGAAACAGCCACCCGCAAGGATGGCCGTGGCACTGGTGCGGGTGTCGGCGGGGTCGAGCGATGCGCTGGGGATGCGCACGGCTTCTTCAGCAGAAGCGCTACTAGCGATGGGGGAGCAAGCGGCGATCAGGCCTGCGCATATCAAGGCGGCTGTTCGGGCCGAACCTATCAACGCGCTTGTGAAACCATATGCGCCGCGTCGGCGTGCGCGGTGCTGGGCTGTGTCAGCGTCAGGCCAATCGCGCCGACGGCAAAGCCCATCAGCATCATCTTTGTCGTTTCGTTGCGGAGCAGGCGGAGCAATTTCATCGAGGGGAGGCCTTGTTTTTATTGGGTCAGGTTTTTGATACTTGGTCGATCTAGTCATTGGGTGCACCGCTGTCAGTGACGGCGCGCACATCTTTGGATGTTTCGCGCTTGCACCCTTTGGTTCGCCAGAAATCCTTTGGCGGTTACATCTGACTAAATAATGAACAGCGCGCGCATTTCAGCCCCGCAAATCGGCACAGGCCATCTGGATGCGACGACATGCCTCTTTCAACAGGTCAGTTGATGTGGCGTAGCTGATACGAAACGCGGGTGAGAGGCCAAAGGCATGCCCCGGCACCGCCGCCACCCGCGCTGCGGAAATAAAATAGTCGATCAAGGCGCTGTCGCTGTCGATAATTGTGCCGTCTGGCGTCCGCTTGCCGATGCACTCGCTGGCGTCGGGATAGACGTAGAAGGCACCCTCTGGTGTCGGGCAATGTAGCCCCGGCGCATCATTGAGCATGGCGACGACGACATCACGGCGTGCGCGGAACGCGGCGTTACGGTCATCGAGGAACTCCTGCGGGCCGTTTAATGCGGCGGTCGCTGCAGCCTGCGCTATCGAACAGGGGTTCGATGTTGATTGCGATTGTAATTTGGCCATCGCCTTAATCAACCAAACCGGGCCGCCCGCAAAACCAATCCGCCAGCCGGTCATTGCATAGGCTTTGGAACAGCCATTGACCGTCAGCACGCGCTCATACAGATCGGGGCAGACTTGGGCGATAGTGGCAAAGGGCACGTCAGCATACCAGACATGCTCATACATATCGTCGGTCAGGATCATGACATGCGGGTGGCGGCGCAGCACTTCGCCCAAGGCGGCGAGTTCAGACGCGCTATAGGCCGCGCCGGTGGGGTTTGATGGCGAATTGAGAATCAGCCAGCGGGTGCGCGGGGTGATAGCCTCGTCAAGCTGCTGCGGGGTAATCTTGTAATGCTGCGTCGCCCCGGCCGCGATGAACACGGGGGTTCCGCCCGCATAGGCGACGATGTCGGGATAGCTGACCCAATAGGGCGCGGGGATAATCACCTCGCCCGGCGCATCAACTGTGGCGCACAGCGCGTTGAACAACACATGTTTGCCGCCAACCCCGACAATCACTTGGTCGGCCGTGTAATCGAGGGTGTTTTCACGTTTGAACTTGGCCGCCACCGCGCTGCGCAATTCGGGGGTGCCGCCGACATCGGTATATTTGGTCTGGCCAGCGCGGATCGCCGCAATCGCCGCTTCCTTGACAAAATCAGGCGTGTCGAAATCGGGTTCCCCCGCGCTGAGGCCGATAATATCGACACCCGCGCGTTTCAATTCGCCAACCCGCTGGGTCATGGCAAGCGTGGCGGAGGGCTGGATGCGGTTCACGGCGGCGGAAAGGCGAGGCATGATGGATCAGAACCTGTTGAGCCGTTCGCCCTGAGCCTGTCGAAGCCTGTCCTGAGCGCCTGCAAGGCAGTCGAAGGGGGCTG
>ERZ1292633.3438-Hain-H41-02um-R1-3438-length-15413-cov-6_pt1 | contig 15413 bp, 14 predicted proteins | sample MGYA00564406_ERZ1292633 | MGnify/ENA primary metagenome ERZ1292633 (study PRJEB36523, sample SAMEA6512639) | groundwater metagenome | collected 2019-01-08 | study: AquaDiva: Metagenomics assemblies of 32 groundwater samples
TTCATTTCGCCAAGACCTTTGTAGCGCTGGATCGACAACCCCTTGCGACCGAAGGCGAGGATCGCTTCGAGAAGATCTGATGGACGGGTGACACTGGTGCCTTTGGACGGCGCGGTGGCGAGCGGGGCTTCATCCTCACTGTCTTCGGTGACGGTTTCCTCGACGACCACAGTGAGGGCTTTCGCGGTGACGAGGCGGCTTGTTGTTGCGTAACTGCCGCTTGCCTCATCGATCAGCTTGTGAAGGCGGCGTGCCTCCTGGCTAACGAGAAAGCTTGGCTCGATGATGTGATGATCGGTCACGCCGCGCCACAGACGCTGTAGCAAATAGCCACCCTCTTCGCTTAACTGACCCGCCCAGCGCGCATCGGGATCGGCGCGGTCGAGCCAAGAGGCTGCTTCGGCCACAGCTGTTGTCCGGCCCGCCTCATCAAGTGCTGGATTGAGCGCCCCGACGAGGGAGAGGGCCTCGATAATCGTTGGATCATAACGGCGTGGCACATAGCGCATCAGTGCCCGCATCCGCCGCGCATGTTCAACCAGCGCTCGTAGATCAGCGCCGCTGCGTGAACCACTGCTGGTTTCAAGCATCATCCCGCCGATGGCTGCATCGACCAGATATTCCTCAAGCTTGGTATCATCTTTCACATAGACTTCGCTGCGTCCGCGCGCGACTTTGTAGAGTGGCGGTTGCGCAATGAAGAGGTGCCCTGCGGTGATAAGTTCAGGCATCTGACGGTAAAAGAAGGTGAGTAACAGCGTGCGGATATGCGCGCCGTCAACGTCAGCATCGGTCATGATTACGATTTTGTGGTAGCGCAGTTTTCCCAAATTGAAATCATCGCGACCAATTCCAGTGCCAAGCGCTTGGATCATCGTGCCGATTTCTTTGGATGACAGCATTCGATCAAAACGCGCGCGTTCGACGTTAAGGATTTTTCCCTTAAGAGGCAGAATCGCCTGTATATTGCGGTCACGCCCTTGTTTGGCAGAGCCGCCAGCACTGTCTCCTTCGACAAGGAACAACTCGCACTTGGCCGGGTCGCGTTCTTGACAATCTGCGAGCTTGCCGGGGAGCGAGGCGATATCCATAACGCCCTTACGCCGGGTGAGTTCGCGCGCTTTTTTGGCGGCTTCGCGGGCGGCGGCGGCGTCGATTACTTTCTGGATAATTGATTTGGCATGGGCGGGGTTTTCCTCCAGCCATTCTGCCATTTTGTCGGCCATCAAGCTTTCAAGCGGCTGACGGACTTCGGAACTGACAAGTTTATCCTTGGTCTGGCTGCTGAACTTTGGATCGGGAAGCTTGACCGAAACAATTGCTGTCAGCCCCTCGCGCATGTCATCGCCAGTGAGGGTGACCTTTTCCTTTTTTAGCATCCCCGATTTGTCGGCATAATTGTTGAGCGTGCGCGTCAGCGCGGCGCGAAATGCGGCCATGTGCGTGCCGCCGTCGCGTTGGGGAATGTTATTGGTGAAGGGCAGAACATTTTCGTAATAGGAATCATTCCATTCAAGCGCGACATCAATGCCGACACCGTCGCGCTGACCATTGACCGCAATAGGGTCGGGGAAGAGTGGCGTTTTGGCGCGGTCAAGATATTTGACGAATGCGGCAATCCCGCCTTCATAATAAAGCTCATGCTCAAGATGTTCGGCGTGGCGTTCATCGCGGAGGAAAATGCGGACACCTGAATTGAGGAATGCCAATTCGCGGTATCGGTGTTCAAGCTTTTCAAAATCAAATTCGGTTATTTTGAAGGTTTCAGGGCTTGGCAAGAACGTCACGCGCGTCCCTTTTTTGCCGACTGCCGGGCCAACGATCTTGAGCGGCGCAACGGCATCACCGTGGCTGAATTGCATGTAATGCTCAAGGTCATCACGCCAGATTGTGAGATCAAGTGTGATCGACAGCGCATTAACGACCGAGACGCCGACGCCGTGAAGGCCACCCGAGACCTTGTAAGCATTATCGTCGGACGTGTTTTCGAATTTTCCACCCGCATGAAGCTGGGTCATGATTACTTCGGCCGCAGAAACACCTTCTTCGCTGTGAATGCCGGTGGGGATGCCGCGCCCGTTATCTTCGACCGAGACCGAGCCGTCAGGGTTGAGTGTGATGACGATCCGGTCACAGTGGCCTGCGAGCGCTTCATCAATTGCGTTGTCGGAAACCTCAAATACCATGTGGTGAAGACCCGAGCCATCGTCCGTATCACCGATGTACATGCCGGGCCGTTTGCGAACGGCATCAAGGCCTTTGAGTACTTTGATCGAGTCTGCACCATATTCGTTTGAATTAGGCACATTTTCTTGTTGTTCAGTCATGAAAAGCCTATAGTCAGCAACGGCTGGAAAGCCAAGGGAAAGCGACATATACCGCTGAGCCTTGGAACGATGCCTTGATAACGGGGCGCAATTTTGGTGAGGTGTCGTTGGTGCCCGAATGCTGAATCATTATCCGCCTGCACCAGCGCTAGATCCCTATATTCGCAGGCACTATGTATTCCGCGCTGAAATGCCTGCCGATGCTGATGTTCAGGATAAAATGATTGCCGAAACGGCGTTTATACGGATACCTCTGCGCGGGGAATGGTATATTGAAGGCGAGGCTGGTGATTGGATTCCGGCATGTGGGGCAAAGCTATTTGGGCCCAATTCAAGAGGTTTTCCACTAAGGGTTGTTGGCCCGTTTCTGATCCTCGGTTGCGGCATTAAGCCAAGCGGTTGGAAATCGCTGTTTGATTGTTCGGCGCATTTACATACGGATCGTATGACTGCGCTTGAAGATTTGTGGGGCGATATTGCAACCGATATGATGCGTGAACTCGATGCTGATCAAAGCGATGAAACCATGGTCGCAGCCATGGACAGAGCAATCGCCAGGCAGGTCGATAAAATCGGATTGCGGCAAACTGATTCGCAAATCGAGCAGTTTGAAACGATTGGTCGGATCGATAGTACAGTGCGGATTGATGACGCGGCGAGAGAGCTCGGCCTATCGGTTCGCCAGCTTGAGCGGCGCAGCCTTGAAAGCCTCGGGATGACACCTAAGACGTTCCTGCGCCGCTGCCGCTTCCTTGATATGGCGATGACGATGCGCGGTTTCAGCCATCCAAGCGATGAGGATTTGGCAGAATTGCGCTATTTTGATCAATCGCATTTAAATCGTGAATTCAAACGCTTTGTCGGGATGACTCCGAAGACGTTCCGTAACGCTTACACCCCGTTGATGACGGAGGGGCTTAAGCTGCGCAAAGAAGGTGATGAGAAGATATTCAATCAGCCAAGATTTTAGCGTTTTTTACGACGAACCGCTTTGCTGTTGGGCCTATCGCAGTGAATAATTCGTAATCGGTTCCGGTCATCCAGACCTGCCCGCCACCGCTTTCCAGCCGTGCAAAAAGTGCGGCTCTCCTGACATGATCGAGATGAGCGGCAACTTCATCAAGTAGCAATATCGGGCGCCGCTTGTTCTGCTGTGCGACCAGTTCAGCGTGTGCGAGGATGATGCCAAGTAATAGAGCCTTTTGTTCGCCGGTGGAGCAGTTTGCCGCAGCCTGCCCCTTGGCCAGATGCGTCACCACGAGGTCATTCCGGTGTGGGCCGACCAAGGTGCGCCCTGCCGCTGCATCGCGTGCACGACCATTGGCGAGTTGCCCTGCCAGATGCCCATCATGATGCCAGCCATCGATTGCTAGAATTGCCTTGGCAAAGGGGCTGTCAGGCGTTGCGTCAATCTGTTCGCACAGCAGGCCGACCAATTTTGTTCGCGCCTGCGCGATCGCGCAGCCGTGAAACGCCATCTGCTCCTCAAGCGCCGTGAGCCAGTCGGGGTCGGGTCGCTGATCTTCGGCGCGCAGGCGGTTGCGTTGGCGCATCGCCGCGTCATAGCGGCTGCTGTGCCGGGCATGGGTGGGGTCAAGCGCGAGAACCAGCCGATCAAGAAAACGGCGACGTTCTCCCGCGCTATCCGAAAATAGCCGATCCATTGCGGGGGTGAGCCAGATTATGGACACCCATTCGGAAAGCGCGGTTGCTGCGTGAGTTGCCCCGTTGATTCGCACGATCCTACGGTCTGGCGCTGAAGCAAGCGTGCCTGTGCCAAGTTCAATCTCGCCAAGGTGTACTGCCACCCCGAATCCGCTGCCACTGCCGTGTTGCGCAATTTCGCCGAGCGCGACGCCACGTAGGCCGCGTCCTGGCGTCAGCAGCGAAAGCGCCTCAAGGACATTGGTTTTACCAGCACCATTTTCACCGGTCAGAATATTGAAACCGGGCCCCGGTGCAATCACGGCGTCCGCATAACAACGAAAATTGGTGAGTGAGAGGCGCGTGACGGTCATGGTGGAACCTTGTCTATCCGCGAAGTCGCCCAATCACGCAAATAGAAATGGCGGCTGGTGTTGCCACCAGCCGCCACTATGTCGATCTCCGAATCTACCGGCCTTGCGGCCCTCAACCATCGCTCAGACATGGTGCAGACTTTTTCCCGAGGGAGCCAGACCTGCGCGGGGTTTACCCAAAATCGGTATCGGCTTTAGCTTGCGCCTCGGCTTTGCCACATTTCTTCCTTCACCCAGCCGGTAATCGATCTTCATCCGATCTTGCAATCACATGATCCGCCTCACCAGCGATGTTGTTGAAGACTTTCCTTTCGTTCCCGTCTGGTCACTCTCTCAACCACAACCGGAAGGTCTCATGAGTTGCTGAGTCGTGCCAGCGAAAAATAGGGGGTTTGCCCTGTGGATAACGAGGATAACGGGGGTGAAATAAGTGTGCTCAAAGCGCTTTCTCACCGGCGTCCATTTTTACAGCATAGCCCCGCGCTACGCTTGCAGCCATCATGTCAAACACTGCATCGGGATTGCTCCGGCGAAGCTGCGCAATATGGGCTTCGGCCCCGGTCGCTAGAATAAGTTCGCGTGTTTCGTTTTCGACCGCAGCCATGATCTGCGCCACAGCATCGGTAACGCTCATCCCGGTTTCAATTGCGGCGTCGCTCTGGCCGCGTCGTGCCCCATCGGCGGACAGCGCGTTGCGAGAGACATTGGTTTTGACCGATCCCGGTGCGATCACATGCACCTTGATGCCTAAATGCGCGGTTTCGCAGCGCACAGAATCGAAATAACCAAAAACACCGTGCTTCGCCGCGCAATAGGCGCTGCGCATTGGCACACCTGCAACGCCTGCAACGCTTGAAATTGCGATGAGCCGCCCACCGCCTTGTCCAAGCATATGCGGCAAGACAGCTTGGGTGAGGGCTATCGGCGCGAGCAGGTCAATGTTGATGATTGTTTCATAAACCGAAAAATCGGTGTCGACTGCAAGCGAACGCTGCGAAATTCCGGCATTGTTGACAAGGCAATCAATGCGTCCGGCCCATGCAATTGCCTGTTCGACAAGTGGCGGGAGCGCCGCAAAATCACGGGTGTCAAAGGGCAGGATCATGCAGCTATCCGCGCCACATTCGCCTGCAACGCGCTCAAGTTGAGCCACATTGCGGCCTGACAGAATCAGCCGCGCGCCTTGGGTTGCTGCACTGCGTGCGATGCCTTCACCGATTCCTGATGATGCGCCCGTGATCCACCAGCATTCCTTGCTGCGCATATTGGCCTCCTGTTGCGTTACGCGTTACGTGACGGCACGCGCGGGTCAAGCGTCTTATTTGATGCGCGGCATCGCAAGCGCCCCAAGCGCCTAACACTCTTGCCGGTTTGAGGGAGTGGACGTGGTGGAATGGTAGGTTGGACAATTTTCGCAAACGGCCTGTTAGATTCGGTCATGCTTGCAAGGGTAATTCAGACCTGTGGCCGCCGCAGATCGGCATAAAAAAGGCCCTCCCTCACGATTGGGTGAGGAAGGGCCAGATTGAGACGCTGGGAGGCGTTAAAAGAAGGGTTAAGCTTTCGCTTTTTCGTTGCACTTGGCGAGTTCTTCAGTGCTGAAGGCAGTGCCATTGGCAGCGAAGCTTTCGATTCTGCCAACCTTGCGCGCTGCTTGTGCGCAGACAACGGCGGGGCGGCTGCTGCTTTCACCAGCAACGCAGCCCGTTGGGCCGCAGCGCCAAAGTGTTTCACCGACGATAACCGATTTGACCGAGGTGACGGCAGTGGCGGGCACCAGCTTATATGTAGGCGCAGCGGCAGAAGCCGGGGTGGAGGTGGCAGCACTGACCAGAACGAGAGCGGTGCTGAAGGAAGCGATAACGGCGAGAAATTTGTTCATGGGGAGAGTCTTTCAATTAGGTTGCGAATCACTACTTAATATATTAGGTATTAAGTTGCAACTGAAAATGCACTTTTTTTTTGCACTCTTGTGATTTTGGGATAGATTGCCAACATGAAGCTTTGTGAACCACTTGAACAAATTGCTGCAGAGTGCAGTCTGCCTGCCGCTTTGGAGGCGATGGGGGAGCGCTGGTCTTTCCTGATTCTGCGCGGTGCCTTCAACGGGCTCCATCATTTTGAGGAGTTTCAGGGTACGCTCGGGATTGCCCGGAATATCCTTGCGAATCGGCTTGGGAGGCTTGTGCAGCACGGAATTTTGGCGCGTAGGCCGCTTCCTGATGACAGGCGCAAGATCGAATATCAACTCACCGAGAAAGGGAGCGAGCTTTTGCCGACTATGCTTGCCCTGCGCCAATGGGGCGAGCGGTGGGAGAGTGGCACGCCGTCAACGCCTGTATTGGTTGACGCGCGCGATCATCAACCCATCGCCAAGATTGCGATCCATGCCCATGACGGGCGCGAACTTGGCAAGCATGATCTGATGTGGATGCATGCCGATGAGGTTATCCCCCTCGGTGAGCTAGGCAGTCGGCAAATCGCCGCTTGATCAGTCGATTTCGCTACCAAGGTTTTGATTGCGCGGCGGCGCAGCAGCGGTCAGACGAAGTGCTTCGGCGGACTGGCTGAGCGAGCCAATCGCATCGGGCGCATCATCATCATCAAAGCGGACGCGCTGAAGCCCGGTAACAATTGCATCCTGCAATTCCTCAGGCGAAACCATATCATCAGCGATTTCGCGCAGCGCGACAACCGGATTTTTATCACGATCCCGGTCAAGAGTCAGTTCGGCACCGCCAGAAATCTGGCGCGCACGCTGTGCCGCAATCAGAACCAGATCAAAGCGGTTCGGAATTTTTTCAACACAATCTTCAACGGTGACGCGCGCCATGAAACGCTCCAATAACAAAATTTCGGGATGGATTTTCGCATATTGAGCCATTTCCGCTTTGTCAATGAAATCAGTACGAGCGCGAATGTGAACGAGGAACCAAGAAATTTATGAACTAAAGCCCAATTGGACTGATGCGGGCTGGTATTGGCTTAATGCAAGGCTCGACCGCCAAGCGCCGCTTGCAAATTCTCCCTGCAAAGTTGATGCTGCTCTTGTGAATGTGCTTCCACATTATCCGGCGATTGAGGCCAAGGTTGCTGACCATCGGTTGAAATTTGTTTTTGGTGGGGCGGAGCGGTTTGCGCTGTTGCTTGATGTAATTGCGGATGCGCGGGCAACGCTTCAGCTTTATTTTTATGCGTTCGGGATCGACGAGGCGGGGCGACAGGTTGCCGATGCGTTGATTGCGGCACGGGATCGCGGGGTTGAAGTCAGTCTGCTGGTCGATGGCTTTGGCACACACGATCAGCCTGATCAGATGTTCGTTGAAATGATTGAGGCGGGGATCAAGTTCGCTCGATTCGAGCCGCGTTATGGCCGCCGCTATCTGCTACGCAATCATCAGAAGATGCTGATTGCCGATGCCAAGTGCGCGGTGGTGGGCGGGAGCAACATCGAGGTTGCCTATTTCGCCGACGATCCTGCCGGGCATAGCTGGCACGATATTTATATGCGGATCGAGGGCGACGCTGTGGCACGGTTGGCACGCTACTATAGTGCGCTTGCAGTTTGGGTGGCCGCGCCCAACTCGGGTATTCTCAGCCTTGTTAAACTGCTCGGCCAACATAGCGACGGTGATGGCGTGCTGCGCTGGTTGTTCGGCGGGCCATCAAAGCGGTTGAACGCGATCACGCGGGCGTTGCGGGAGGACGTGGTGCGGGGCAACCAGATTGATATGGTTCAGGCCTATTTCGCGCCGAATTGGGGGTTCTTGCGCAAACTTGGACAGGCTGCGATGCGCGAGCGCTTTCGGCTGATCACGGCGTCCCGGTCAGACAATAATACGACGATTGCAGCGGCGCGGCATTGCTACGGCAGACTGCTCAAACGCTCAGCACAAATTTATGAATATCTGCCTGAAATGCTGCACATGAAGCTCGTCGTGATCGACGATGTGATTTATGTTGGCTCGGCCAATTTTGATATGCGTAGCCTGTATCTGAATACCGAAATTATGCTGCGGATCGATGATGCAGGCCTTGCTGATCAAATGCGGGACGCGATTGATGTGCACTGCGCGCATAGCAAGCAGGTGACGAGGGAGGCGCACCATGCCGATTCTTCATGGCTGCGGCGCGCGCGGTGGTTGCTTGGCTATCTGATCGTGACGGCGCTTGATTACCGGCTGACGCGCAATCTCAACTGGAAGACGGATTAATCCTTCCACGCCCAATAAAGGAAGCCGGGCGGTATGTTCCAATATTCCATTGCATGATCTATCCGTTTGAAATTGGGTGCGATAAAATCACGCACCTTTGCACGGAATTGATACACCAAAAACGCACCGCCAGGGCGAAGCACATCAGCGGTGGCCTTTGCAATTACCGGGGCGATGCCTGTGGGCAAGGTCGAAAACGGTAGGCCAGAGAGAACGTAATCAGCCTGTTCAAAGCCCGAATCGCGCACAATCTGCTGGACATCTGCCGCCGATCCAAGGACTGGGCGGAAGCGCGTATCGTGGATTGTTTCGCCTAGATAGGCAATGAAATCAGGATTGGTATCAATCGCGATATAGACTGCATCTGCGGGCAGGCGGTTGAGAATGTGCTGGCAGAATGTGCCGACGCCAGGGCCATATTCAACGAATAGGCGTGTATTCGCCCAATCAACCGGCCTTAGCATGTGGGCGATAAGCTTATCCGACGATGGAATGATAGATCCCACCATTACCGGATGTTTGAGAAAGCCTTTGAGGAACATTGCCCATGGGCCGCGTGGTTTGCGTCGTTTTAATATCGATGCGGCATCAGCCGAAGAGAACGTCATATATATCCTTGGCGGGAACTCGTTTAATCTGCGTTCGCAAATGCCGGTGCTTATGGCAAGCCAGAATAGTCATTCTGGCTGCGATCAATCGCTTTACCGCGACCGATTGATGCGATTAACAGGTTCACAAATGAAACCGAATCATCCAACTCGGGCCGGTCAAGGTTCTTCGCATGACTGAAGCCAAAGCCAATAATCGGGATTTTACGATCCTGTTTCTGGTTATGTTGACGACTGGTGCGGGCAATACCGCGTTGCAATCCGTGCTGCCAACGATTGGCCGGACGATGGGCGTGGCCGATAGCGTGATCGCTGCGGCATTTTCGGTATCGGCCGCGATCTGGGTTATAACTGCACCGATGTGGGCCCGCCGGTCAGGTTGTGACGGTCGACGCGAGATGGTGCTGATGGGGCTTGGTGGCTTTGTCGGTTCGGTTGCGTTGTGCGGCGTCATCCTGACTGCCGGACTGCGCGGATGGATTGGGCCAGTGCTGACGATGGTCTGCTTTATCGGTGCGCGGATGATCTATGGTATTTTTGGCTCGGCTGCCCCGCCTGCGGCGCAGGCAATGGTTGCGCTGAGGACGTCGCGTGCCAACCGTACGAAGGCGCTGACGATGCTTGGCTCGGCCTTTGGTCTCGGCACGATTCTTGGGCCTGCGGCAGCGCCTTTGCTGGTGGGCCTGCCCTTTGTTGGCTTTGCCGGGCCAGCCTTTATTTTTGCGGCTGGCGGGGCTGTCGTGCTGTGGTTTGCCTTTACGAATCTGCGTGATGATGGGCCTGACGATGTTGGGCGTGGAGCCGTCAACAGCTACCCGTCAATCGGGGGGGCACCTGCTGGCGCGAGCATAACAGCAGCCACTGCAGATCAAAATAGCGAGCATCTCGCACTGACTGACAAGCGAATCTGGCCGTGGATGCTGATGGGGCTGACCATGGGCCATGCGCAAGCGATGACGGGGCAAGCCATTGGCTTTCTCGTCATTGACCGGCTTGGCCTGCCGCTTGCCGATTCGCAACATGTGATCGGGATCGTCCTGATGGTGGGGGCAGGGGCCGCGCTCTTGGTTCAATGGGGCCTTATCCCGCTGCTCAACCTAGCCCCACGGAACATGGTGATCCTTGGCCTCATTTTTGCGGCAACCGGCTGTGGGCTGATAGGCATTGCCGAATCGCTTTACGGGATTGCGTGCGCCCATGCGCTTGCCTGTGTCGGCTTTGGCTTCACACGCCCTGGCTTTACGGCGGGATCTTCGCTTGCGGTGCCGCGTAGCCTGCAAGGGGCGGTCGCAGGGCGGGTGACATCAGTTAATGGCGCGGCGTTTGTTCTCGGGCCATCAATCGGCGTGGGATTATACGAGCTTTATCAGCCGCTTCCCTATTTTCTGTCGGCAGCAATGCTGGGGGGGCTGATTCTCTATGCGCTATACAAGATTAAGGCTGCGCCGACCGAACAAGACGATTGAGAACAAAAAAAGGGGCCAGCCCACGAAGGGCTGACCCATAAAGTTTTTAGGAGAGGATGCCTGAAAGGCCTAGTCTGTTTGCGCCGCACAATAAAATTGTGCAAGTGCGAAATGAAAAACCGTAATTGCACTTTTTGCATCTATCCGTTATCGGGTGTCAAGATGTTCTGAAAGGAGCGGTCATGCGTCGTTTACCCTCGCTTGCCGGAGTTGAAGCCTTTGTTCATGTTGCAAGGCTTGGCTCTGTAAAAGCTGCTGCCGAGGAGCTGGCACTCTCATCTCCCGCGCTTAGCCGCCGAATAAAGTCGCTTGAGCGTTTCGTCGACCGACCGCTTTTTGAACGGCGACATCAAGCAATCCATCTTAACGAGGATGGGGAAAAACTGATGCAGTTGGTGGCCCCTATCCTTGATTCGCTCTCTGATGCGATCGAGACTCTCACCAGCCCAAACCCTGTTATGCGGCTCCGCTTGGGCATATTACCACTCTATGCACAGCAGCGATTGCTACCAAATTTGCCGCAACTGCGAGCATTGCATCCGTCGCTTCATCTTGACGTTGATACAGCCGCCCATAGCGTTATCCGCCTTGGTGAGGGGCTTGATGTCGCGATCACGCTCGCACGCGAAATTGATCCCACGCTCTATGCACGGCGGCTTGATCGCAACAAGGTGTTGGCGATTGGCGCGCGGCGATTGCTACAAGGGCCGCACGCCATCACAAGACCCGATCAGCTTACCGAAATGACCGTCTTCATCCACCGTGACATGCCTGAGACCTTCAGCGAGTGGCGTAAGGCTGTAGGTGTTGAAGATATTGAGCCAACGGCAATTGACCATTTCGATTCAGGGCAGTTGATGCTTGAGGCGGCAGCCCAAGGACTTGGCATTGCCTTTATGCATCAAAGCCATCTTGAAAATGCCAACGACGAACGTCTCGTCAAAATCTTCGATCATGACGTTGATAGCCCCTACAGCTATTGGTTCGTTTGCCGCCCGAAGGCGCTCAAAAGCCAGCCAGTCAAATTATTTCATGACTGGCTGGTTTCGCTTGAGGATTAGGCTACGCTTGCCTTAACAATTTTGCCCGGTACGCGCGGTGGTTCGCCCTTGGGAAGCGCGTCAACATGCTCCATGCCCGAGGTTACTTCGCCCCACACGGTATATTGGCCGTCGAGGAAGCGGGCATCATCAAGGCAGATAAAGAATTGGCTATTTGCGCTATTCGGGTTTGACGAACGCGCCATTGAGCAGATGCCACGCACATGCGGCTCACGGCTAAATTCGGCTTTTACATCAGGCTTTTTTGATCCGCCCATGCCGGTGCCGGTTGGATCGCCGCCTTGCGCCATGAAACCGTCAATCACACGGTGGAATACCACCCCGTCATAAAAGCCTTCGCTGGCAAGCTCGCTGATCCGTTCAACATGGTCGGGGGCAAGATCGGGGCGGAGTTTGATAACAATATCGCCACTGTCGACGGTCAGGGTGAGGGTTTCGGCCATGAGTATAGTCCTTCATACAAGATTTCGCCGCTGCCTTTAGGCTGCTGTGGCCATTCATGCCAGCCCATATTCACGCGCAATCAGCGCACCGTGCATCAATACAGCAAACACCATCTGGGGCGACATAGGCGCAGCCAAGTTACGCGTGATGTTTGGCCAAGGCTATTGCGGCCGTCGTGCCAGCCGATATCGGCGGCTGATCAAGAGCGGACAATCTGCAGCATTGCTTCAGAACGCTGGTTTAGCGCGAACGGCAGTTTCCTGAAAGTGCAATACTTAAATCGCGCAAACGGCCAAAACGGGTTCACACTCCGCTTCAAATCGGCTAGGTCGCGCCCACCAACTGCCAGCGGGAGGGCCAAATGAGCGAAGCTGACCCGACCCGCGAACTGGAAGCGGCGAACTCGCGCTTTGACGAGGATGACAATCTGAAATCAGCTTTCGTGCGCGAAGTGCTTGAAGCGGCGGCTGTCGGCGATAGCCAGCGCGTTCGAACCCTTGCCGCACCGCTTCATCCTGCTGATCTTGCTGACTTGTTTGAACAGGCACCATCTGACGCGCGTGAAGGGCTGGCTGATGCGTTAGCAGATCTTTTTGACAGCGACGTGATCGCCGAACTTAACGAGCATGTCCGTGAGGAGCTAATCGACACGCTCGATCCGCGTGAAGTGGCCGATATCGCGAGCGATATGGACACTGATGATGCTGTGGCGATCATCGAGGACATGGAGGAGGAAGATCAGCGCGCAGTGCTGCGTGCGCTCTCCCCCGATGACCGTGCGGCGATTGAAGAGGCGCTGTCCTATCCTGAGGATTCGGCTGGTCGTTTGATGCAGCGCGATTTGATCGCGGTGCCCCAGCACATGACGGTTGGCGGTGTGATTGATTATTTGCGTGAAAATCAGGATCTTACGACCGACTTCTGGGAAGTGTTCATCGTTGATCCCCAGCATAAGCCAATCGGCACATGCCACCTGAGTTGGATATTGCGCACCCCCCGCAGCGTCCCGCTGGCCGACGTGATGAAACGCGAACAGACTTTGATTCCAATTGATATGGATCAGGAAGAGGTGGCGCTGCGTTTCCAGAAATACGGACTGATTTCCGCAGCAGTGATTGATGCGGGCGGTCGTCTTGTGGGGATGATTACCGTCGATGATGTCGTCCACGTCATTCAGGAAGAGGCGGGCGAGGATATTCTCAAACTGTCGGGCGCTGGTGACGGTGATATTAACGAGCCGATTTTTGATAGTTACGTCAGCCGCGTTCGCTGGCTGATCGCTAACCTGATAACAGCGCTTGTTGCCGCGTCGATTATCCGCGCGTTTGAAGGAACCATCCAACAGATGGTGGCGCTCGCTACGCTGATGCCGATTGTGGCGGGCGTGGGTGGCAATGCAGGCACGCAGACGATGGCGGTCGCCGTGCGCGCGCTTGCCACCAATCAACTGACCCAAGCCAATACAGTTCGGACGATCATCCGCGAAATACGCGTTGCCGTGCTCAATGGGCTGACCGTCGCAGCGATTATAGGTGTCGGGGTTGCGCTGATTTTTGCCAATCCTTTGCTTGGTGGGGTAATTGCCTCAGCTGTCCTCGCCAATATTGTTGTCGCTGGGCTGGCAGGGGTGCTGGTGCCAGTGTTACTTGACCGGATGGATATTGATCCGGCGGTCTCCTCATCGATTTTTGTGACGATGATTACCGACTCGATGGGTTTTCTCGCTTTCCTCGGGCTGGCTACGCTGGCGGGGCTTACCGGCTAAATTATGGCGCTCCACATGACGAAGGTCGCCTATGGCATGGGCACTTTGCCAGAACTTGTCGCAGCGGTTGAACGGCGTTCGCAGGGCGGGCGGATTTTGATGACAACACGCTACCGGCCAAAGCGTCACGAAGAAATCATCGGAGGCTCGCTTTACTGGATCATCAAGCATCAGCTTGTGGCGCGCGCTAACCTGATCGGGTTTGAAGACGCCGAGGGTGGTCGCACGGATATCGTCCTTGAGGCGCGGGTCATTCCAGTTGTTCCCATGCCGCGCCGTGCACATCAGGGCTGGCGCTATCTGGCTGCCGAGGATACCCCGCCTGATCTTGCCAATGGCGACGCCGGGATTGAGCAGCTCCCCGGCGATATGATTGCCGCACTTGCCCAGGCTGGGCTTGTTTAGGTCAGCCTTTCAGCGTGCCAGCGCAAATGATCGGCCATGAAGGTCGATATGAAATAATAGCTGTGATCATAGCCCGGCTGCATGCGCAGGGTGAGGGGAATATTCGCTTTGGCGCAGGCGGTTTCGAGCAATTCGGGCTTAAGTTGCTCGATCAGGAAATTGTCTGCATCGCCTTGATCAACGAGCAATGCGGGCAGGCGCGCGCCGTCTTCGATAAGTGCGCAGGCATCATATTCGCGCCACACCGATTCATCCGGGCCAAGATAACCGCCAAGCGCCTTGTGCCCCCACGAACAATTTAGTGGTGAGGCAATCGGCGCGAAGGCCGAGACGGATTTGAACCGTGCTGGATTGCGCAGGCTAATAGTGAGTGCACCATGTCCACCCATGCTATGCCCGGTGATGCCTTGCCGCGCCATATCAGCGGGGAAGCTGGTAGCGATGATATCTGGCAGTTCGGATTCGATATAATCACGCATCTGGTAATGCTTGGCGAATGGCTCTTGCACGGCGTTGATATAGAAGCCTGCGCCGAGGCCGAAATCATAAGCGCCTTCGGGATCATCGGCCACGCCTTCCCCGCGCGGGCTGGTGTCGGGCGCAACAAAGATCAGCCCCAGTTCGGCGCATGCTTGCCGAAACTCGCCCTTATCGGTGACGTTGGCATAGGTGCAGGTGAGGCCCGATAGATACCACACGACTGGAAGTCTCACCCCCGGCGCGTGCGGCGGCACGAAGACTGAGAAGGTCATCCCAGTTCCCGTTGCCGCCGATTGATGCCGGTAAACGCCCTGAACCCCGCCGTGCGATATGTTAGACGAGACGGTTTCGAGCGTCGTCACGGGGATTAGCCCATCCGCTTCAAGACGCAGATCTTGTTGCCTGAAGGATCGCGCAGATACGCAAGATACATTTTGCCCATTGCACCTTCGCGGAGGCCAGGAGGATCTTCGACGTCGCGGGCGGGATGGGCAAACTCAATGAAGCCTTGACTGCGCAAGGCCGTCAATGCTTGACGTTTGATCGGCGCCATAAACACCTCGATGTCTCTTTTGCCGAACGGAATTTCGACCTGGATGAACCGTGCCTGGCCGACCTCGTCGTT
>ERZ1292633.3439-Hain-H41-02um-R1-3439-length-15411-cov-34_pt1 | contig 15411 bp, 13 predicted proteins | sample MGYA00564406_ERZ1292633 | MGnify/ENA primary metagenome ERZ1292633 (study PRJEB36523, sample SAMEA6512639) | groundwater metagenome | collected 2019-01-08 | study: AquaDiva: Metagenomics assemblies of 32 groundwater samples
TAGCATTCTCCTTTCTGCTTTCCCAAGTGTTGCACTTCATTATTGAACTGGCGAGCCTTCAAAAACCATTTGACAAAATATTCCTCACAGGCTATATTCCTTCTATGGCATGGGACGTCGAGTATGCTGATGAATTCGAAAAGTGGTGGGAAGAACTGACCGAAGAGGAACAAATAGACATTGATGCCGTAATTGGTCTATTGGAAATTAAGGGGCCACTTTTGGGCTTCCCATACAGTTCCAGTATTCAGCGGTCTAAGCATGGCCATATGAGGGAATTGAGAATTCAGCATAAAGGAGAACCGTACAGAATCCTTTATGCGTTTGACCCAAGACGTGCGGCCATCCTCTTGGTCGGTGGATGTAAAGGTGGGGATGACCGGTGGTATGATAAGCATATACCAATCGCCGACAAGCTGTATGATGTGCATCTCCAAACCTTGAAGCGCAAAAAGAAAGGAGGTTTTTGATGGCAAAACAGTATAAAACATTGAGGGACAAGATGAGACCGCAGGCGAGGGCTGCTGCTGCGAAGAAAACTCAGAAGCTGCTGGCGGAACTGCCTCTTCAGGAACTTCGCCAGGCGCGGCGTTTAAGTCAGGAGCAGTTGGCGACTTTACTTAATGTCCGGCAGGCAACGGTTTCTAAGATGGAGCATCGCACCGATATGTATATAAGCACGTTACGCGGTTTCATTAAGGCTATGGGTGGAGACCTCGAAATTATCGCAAAATTTCCTGACGGAGAGGTTAGTATTAACCAGTTTGAGGATGTTGAGGCCGTTCACGTATAAACCTCCGAGTAAGTGGCTGTCCCCTTGCGAAGCATCTGTGGATATAAGCATCCTTAATCAAATATCTTCCCGGGATTCATTATATTGTTCGGGTCAAGCGCCTTCTTTATCGCCTTCATCATCCCTATCTCCGCATCTGAAAGCTGCATCCTGAGATATGGCACCTTGGAAATGCCTATTCCGTGTTCCCCTGAAATGGCCCCTTCAAGCTCTACCGTGGCCTTGAATATGTCCTTTATTGCCTCGTCAGCCCGTTTCATATCCTCTGCATTTTTTTTATCAACCCTTATATTTACGTGAAGGTTTCCGTCGCCTGCATGTCCGAAGGATGCTATAGTGAGATTATGTTTATCTGCTATGGTATCCAGCCGCGTTACCATCTCAGGTATTTTATTCCTTGGGACAACGATGTCTTCGCTTATCTTTCCCGGCCAGAACTTGAGCATTGAAGGTGATGCCCCCCGTCTTGCCTTCCAGAGGCTGTCGGACTCCTCCTTATTTGCAGCCACATTGAATTCAATGGCGCCGTTTTTCAGACAAGCGTCCCTTATCTTTCCCGCCTGCCTGTCAAGGATCAGTGGATCGCCGTCTATCTCTATCAGAAGCATTGCACTGGTTTCTTCTGGAAGATCCATTCCAAGGTTTTCCTTTACGCATGCGAGGGTGTTTTTGTCCAGAAACTCAAGGGTTGTCGGGACTATCCTTGACGTAATTATACCAGAAACGCTCCGCGCCGCATCCTCTGCTGTTTTAAAAAAGGCGGTCATTGTCTTCTTTCCCTCAGGCAAGGGGATAAGCCTTACGATAAGTTTTGTTATGGTCCCAAGGGTCCCTTCTGAGCCGATCATAAGCCGTGTCAGATCGTACCCAGTAGCCCTTTTGACGGTCTTACCGCCTGTATTTATTACCTCGCCGGTAGGTGTTACAACCTCCAGTCCAAGTATGTAATCCCTGGTAACCCCGTATTTTACAGCCCTTGGGCCTCCTGCGCCGGTTGCTGCGTTGCCCCCGATGGTGGAGAACTTCAGTGATGCAGGGTCTGGCGGGTAGAACAGGCCGAGTTTTTCTACCTCCTCCTGGAATACGCCTGTCACTACGCAGGGTTCAACCACTGCAATCAGATTCTCGGCGTCTATCTCTATGATTTTATTCAGCCTCGACAGGTGTATGACGATTCCACTCCTGACAGGTACGCTTCCACCGGCAAACCCTGAGCCTGCGCCCCTGGGAATCAGCGGCAGTCTATATTTATTGGCAAGCCTTACTATCTGAGAGACCTCGCCGGTGTTTGCCGGAAGGACAACTGCATCGGGCATAAAACTCTGTCCTGTGGCATCATAAGCGTAGCAAACCAGGTTAGCCTTAGAGGTCAGCAGGTTGTCCACGCCGACCACAGCTTCCAGTTCTTTTAAAATAGCATGGTTAATCATCACTGGAAGTTTAATTGAAAGAGCGGAAGCGGTCAATCGGTTTTTATCAGGTTGATTTTTTAAAAACTTCTTGACAACCTGTCCGGGTGATGATAATACTTATTCATATATTCATATATTTACAAAAGGTGGGATATGGAGAAGTTTGCAGAGAGTGAGTTCATAAAAGAGGCTGAACTGTTAAAGGTCTTGGGGCATCCTGTGAGGCTCAAGATAGTGGCCGGGTTGCTGGACAAGGCAGAGTGCTGCGTCAAGGACATGTGGGAGTGTCTTGAGATGCCCCAGGCTACGGTATCCCAGCACCTGACCCTTCTGAAGCACAAAGGTGTCGTTGATTCCTACAGGGAAGGGATTCATGTCCGCTATAAGGTAGTGGACAAAAGGGTTGAGGGGATATTGAAGGCGTTGAAGGGGGCCAATGAAGCAGCCAGGAAAAAATAATTTTTTTGGGCTATATAAATCGTAGTTTTAATATATTCAATTTTTTGAATTGGTAATGGTAACTTTACTAAAATACGATAGGGTTATATCTGGAGGTGGTTTCTTGATGTTAAGGAGTTTATTTTTCCTTATTTCCGTATTTGCAGCCCTTACGACCTTCGCTTCTGCATCGGGGGAGGAAGAAAGCAAGGGGACGCCTATTACCCTTGAACAGGCATTAGATATTGCATTTTCCAACAACCCAAGGCTGAAGTCAGCAGGTTATCAGGTTGAAGCTGCCGCTGCCGGCGTCGTTAAGGCTGGTTCAGGTTATCTTCCAAAGATAGAGCTCAGCGAGATATACCAGAGGACCACAAACCCCATGTGGGCCTTTGGCCACAAGTTAAATCAGGAAGCCATTGCCTCCGCGGACTTTTCCTCGGACAAACTCAACAATCCAGACCCGATAGACAACTGGGGTACAATTCTTTCCATCACACAGCCCATATATACAGGCGGAAAGGTTGCAGCATACAAAGAACAGGCGACCCTTACAAGGGAGGCCAGTTTGAAAGGCCGGGAAAGGATCATGCAGGAGACCGTTTTTGAGGTAACGAGGGCATATTACGGGATAGACGTGGCTGAATCAAACCTGGAGGTAGTAAGGGATGCCCTGAGGACTGCCGATGCCAATATGCAGACGGCCCGGTCTCTCCGTGATGCCGGGGTTATTGTTGAATCCGATTTTTTAGCTGCGCGGGTCGGTTGGGCAGAGCTGAAGGAAGATGAGATAAAGTCATTAAATGCCGTTGCCTTGAGCAAGGCTGTCCTTAACAATGTAATGGGGGTTGATCTGGAGGCCGATTACTCACTTTCTGAAAGGCTGCCAGATGATCTGGAAAAAATGGGTGCCGAGATAGGCCTGGTCCCTGAGGGTGGAAAACATGTCGGCGCGGCTGTGGAGAGACCTGACCTTGCGGGGGTGAAGCTGAGGGAAGAGATCGGCGAAAAGGGGATAAAAGCCGCCCGGGCTGACCTTCTTCCCACTATTGGATTAACGGCCAACTATGAGATAGACGGAAGCAGCCCTGTTAGTGGCGATGGAACAAACTGGACTGTCATGGGTGTCTTGAAATGGAACCTATTCAGCGGGTATAAAGATACCGCAAGGGTCAGTGAGGCAAGGGCGGAATCGAACAGGATAAAAGAGATGAAGAGGGAGATGGAGAGCGGGATAAGGCTTGAGGCGCTAAGCGCCCGACTGGAGTTAAAAGCAGCCAGGGAAAGGGTCTATGTCGCAAAGGAGAGCGTCAGGCAGACTGAGGAAAGTTTTAGGATAGTAAATAACAGATATGCTGAGGGGATGGCCACAATAGTTGACCTGTTTGAGACGGGGAGTGCGCAGAAAAAGGCAAAGATGAGCTTATCTCAGGCCGTCTACGATTATAAGGTAGGAGAGGCTAGGTTAAAGCTGGCTTTGGGGATATTAAAATAAACATTTTTGTCCACAGATTGCACAGATTACGCAGATTAAACATAGAAACAAGTCATGAAATAATCTGTGAAATCTGCGTAATCTGTGGATAATGGCTTTTGGAGGGAATATGAATTTGAAAAGGTTGACTATCATTTTATCTTTGCCGGTCATGCTTTTTGCTTGCGGAAAGAAAGAGGAGAAGGTGCACGAGGCCCCAAAGGTTCCTGTTGTTCAGATTTATGTTGCCAGGATAGAAAAGGGCGACCTTCCCCAGTTTAGCGAGAGTGTTGGAACAGTGAAGGCTGTCAGGGTATCCACCGTGGCCTCAAAGATCATGGGTTCTGTTGACAAGTTGAACTTTAAAGAGGGTGACAGGGTTAAGGAAGGGGCTGTCCTTGTTGAGATTGACGACAGGGAGCTCAACGCCCAACTGGAGCAGGCCCAGGGAGCGCTAACTGAGGCAGCGGCATCTTACAGGAATGCCGAGATTAACCTGAAGCGGATGAAGGCTCTGCTGGAACAGAGGTCCGTGACCCCGCAGCAGGTAGATAACGCTGTGATGCAGTTTGACATGGCAAAGGCCAGGACCCAGCAGGCCAATGCAAATGTTGGGGCTCTGAAGGTGATGCTGGGATATACCAGGGTTTCAGCCCATTTGACGGAGTGATTACGGAAAAAGCGATAGAAAAAGGTGAGATGGCAACACCCGGAAGGCTTTTGTTTACCCTTATGGATGACAGAATATTGAGACTTGAGGCAGAAATCAGGGAGTCGGAGATCAGGGGGATAAAAGCTGGATCAGCGATAGATGTCAGGGTGGACGCACTTGACAAAGTATTACAGGGGAAGGCCTCACAGATAGTCCCATCTGGTGACCCGGCGACCCATTCATTTCTGGTGAAGATAGACCTCCCAGGGACTGAAGGGCTTATGCCCGGGATGTTTGGAAGGGCATATATTCCTAAGGGGATGACCGTATCGCTTTTGGTTCCAAAGAGCGCCCTCACTGTGAAGGGCCAGCTCACGGCTGTATTTGTTGTGAAAGACAAGACTGCCGGATACAGGATGATAAAGACAGGCATGGTCAGTGGCGACAAGGTGGAGGTCCTTTCAGGGTTAACGGAAGGGGAAGAAGTGGCAGTGAGCAACATTGAGAAGTTAACCGATGGAAGCCCTATAGAAGTTATTAAGTAAGGATAACCGAATAATAACCGCAGAGACGCGGAGAAAGAATGATTTGATTTTGCATTCCTCTGTTTTCCCTCTGCGCCTCTGCGGTGAAACGGTTTTTAGGAGTTCTTAATGGAAACAAAAGAGAAGTTAGGTTTTGCAGGGCGGGTTGCTGCGTACTTCATCGATTCCAAGCTCACCCCCCTTATCATCCTGGCGTCACTACTCCTTGGTTTATTTGCAATAGTCATGACCCCCAGGGAGGAGGAGCCGCAGATAGTGGTCCCTATGATAGACCTCTTTGTCCCGTATCCAGGCGGAACGCCGAAGGAGGTTGAAGAAAGGATTACCAAGCCCCTGGAGAAGAAGATAAACGAGATAAAAGGGGTAGAGTACATATACTCCATGTCAAAGCCTGGCGGGACTCTTATAATCACAAGGTTCCTGGTAGGTCAGGATATGGAACAGAGCCTTGTGAAGTTCTGGAACAAACTGATGTCCAACAGGGACATACTTCCCCCTGGCGCAGGCGATTTCGTAGTCAAGGCGCGCACCATTGATGATGTACCCATCCTTGCCCTTACGTTATGGAGTGACAGGTTTGGCCCCTTTGAACTGCGCAGGCTTGCGTCAGATATTGCCGATGAGGTAAAGAAGGGGTCCGAGGTCTCCGAGGTCACACTAATTGGCGGCGACAGGAGGCAATTCAAGGTTGCCCTGGACTATTCCAGGATGGCAGGATACAGGGTATCCCCTCTTCAGATAATGGGGGCAATAGGTAAGGCAAATGTAACTATCCCTGCTGGAAAGTTTGAAAGTGGGAACAGGGAGTATCTGATTGAAGCAGGGGAGTTTGTAAGGTCTGCCAGGGAACTGGAGGGGCTGGTAGTAACTGTACACAGCGGGAGGCCGGTTTATCTCAGGGATGTAGCGTCAGTCAGCGACAGCCCTGAGGAGGCGGTTAATTATGTCTCTTTCGGAAGTGGCCCAGCATATGAACACGTAGGGGCGGGTTTGAAACCTGCCCCTACCGGCAACGCATCTGCGGTCACCATCTCTGTTGCCAAGAGAAAGGGAGCCAACGCCACATGGATTACCGAGGATGTAATAAAAAGGGTGGAGGCACTGAAGGGGAAAGTTATACCTGCCGATGTAAATGTTACGGTGACAAGGAACTATGGAGAGACGGCAAAGGAGAAGTCTGACGAACTCCTCAAGCATGTCATGATAGCCACCATCTCAGTTACTATTCTTATTGCACTGTTCCTTGGGTTAAGGGCGTCGGGTGTTGTGGCCATTGCCATACCTGTTACACTGGCCCTGACAATCCTCGTCTTTTACCTTTATGGATATACCCTGAACAGGGTGACCCTGTTTGCCCTCATATTCTGCATAGGAATCCTTGTGGACGACGCCATAGTTGTTGTGGAGAACATCCACAGGTACTTTGTCTCTACGAACCTTTCACCAATGGATGCTGCGATAAAGGCGGTTGACGAGGTCGGGAACCCTACAGTGCTTGCCACCTTTGCCGTTATCGTTGCCATACTTCCTCTGGCGTTTGTCACCGGTCTTATGGGCCCATACATGGGGCCGATACCTATCGGGGCATCGGTGGCAATGGTCATATCACTCTTTATAGCATTTATTATTTCCCCCTGGGCTGCCTTCAGGTTCCTGAAAGGCGAGGCTGCGGGGGGAAAATCTCATCATGAGGTAGAAAAGGAGGGTTACCTGACGATCCTGTACAGACGGATAATGACCCCCCTCCTCGAAAAGAGGGTGGTCAGATACTCCTTTCTTGCATTTGTTGTTCTCCTTCTTATGGGGGCCATGTCTCTTGTCTACTTCAAGATGGTCACTGTAAAGATGATGCCTTACGACAACAAGAGCGAGCTTCAGGTAATCATAGATATGCCGGAGGGGACTACCCTTGAGGAGACAAGAAGGGTGACCGCAGAGATAGGGGTTTATCTGAGAACAGTCCCAGAGGTAGTGAACTTCCAGGCGTACGTCGGCACTTCATCCCCTTACAACTTTAACGGCCTTGTCAGGCACTACTTCCTGAGGGAGGGCGGAAACGTTGCCGACATACAGGTGAACCTGGTTGGCAAAGACGAGCGGAAGGAGCAGAGCCATGCCATAGCCAAGAGGCTCAGAGGGCCTATCCAGGAGATAGGTAAAAAGTTCAGGGCAAATATCAAGATTGCAGAGATACCGCCCGGCCCTCCGGTACTCTCAACCCTTGTGGCGGAGGTTTATGGGCCGAACGAAGAGGAGAGGGTGGGGCTTGCAAAAAAGATAAAGGGTATATTTGAGAAGGCTGACGGAGTTGTAGATACAGACTGGTATGTGGAAGACGACCAGGATAAATACGGGTTTGTCGTTGACAGGGAAAGGGCGGCCCTGTATGGGATATCGACAGACGATGTCGCTAAGACCTTTAGGGTTGCCCTTAGCGGAGCATCGGCAGGTCTGGCCCACCTTGAAGAGGAAAAAGAGGCTGTTGACATCATGCTGAGGCTCCCCCTGGCCGACAGGTCGAGGATGGAGGCTCTTTCATCTATTTATCTCCAGACGTCTTCAGGCGGGACTGTTCCGCTTTCCCAGGTAGTAAAGATAGAAAAGGGCATTGAAGATAAGACGCTGTACCGCAAGAACCTGAGGTCAGTGACATACGTGACAGGCGATGTGGCAGGGACGGAGGAATCCCCAGTTTACGCAATAATGAAGATGGGGAAGGAGATAGAAAATATCGAGACCCCGGGCGGATACAAGGTAGAGCAGTATGCAGCAAGACAGCCATGGATGGAGGACAAACTGGCCATGAAGTGGGACGGGGAGTGGCATATAACATACGAGGTCTTCAGGGACATGGGTGCCGCCTTTGTCGTAAGCCTGATCCTCATATACCTCCTTGTTGTGGCATGGTTCAAGGACTTTAAGATACCTTTCGTCATCATGGCCCCCATACCTCTGACTCTGATAGGGATCTTCCCAGGTCATGCAGCCTTCGGAGCCTTCTTCACAGCCACCTCAATGATAGGTTTTATCGCCCTTGCGGGTATAATAGTCAGGAACTCCATCATCCTCATAGACTTCATCCATGTCCGGCAGGGTGAGGGGATGCCTCTGAAAGAGGCAATCATAGATGCAGGGGCCGTCAGGTTCAGGCCTATGCTCCTAACAGCGTCGGCGGTTATGGTAGGCTCCTTCGTGATCCTCTTTGACCCCATATTCCAGGGGCTTGCAATTGCATTGATGACCGGAGAACTCGCGTCGACTCTCCTTTCAAGGATTGCGATACCTGTCCTTTATTATATGGTGATGAGTAAGGAATCAAAGAATTAGGCGAGTACCTCCTACCACAATAGGAAGGTTGCGGGCTTACAGTCATGTGCTAATCTTTTTCATATCTGATTTTTTTCTGTTTGTTAGCTAAAGAGGATGGCGTCATGTCGGTAAAAAAGTACATGTAGCGATATTGGTGCTTGACATTCTTTTTGCCTGATGATAGCATTCAATTATTCATATATATAAATAATAACGGAGGTGATTGGTATGTGGACTATTAACCGCACGTTGAGGCTGATTGCAGGGACATTTGTATTGTTGAGCCTTGTCCTTGCAGAGGTGCATTCCGGGTACTGGCTGTTGTTTACTGGATTCGTCGGCTTGAACCTGTTCCAGTCCGGTTTTACGAACTGGTGTGGTATGATGTGGTTTCTCAAAAAGCTTGGAGTCAAGGAGGGATAATCTTGGCCCTTTGTGAGAAATACAGGAGAGAGATTTCTCTTGAATCGGCGGTCTGTCCTGATCCGCATATATACTGTGATTTCAGGAGTGCCTGTCTTGTTTATATCAAGTTGCTTTCAAGCGGCTACTCTTTAGGTTAATGAAAGCTTACTTGATATTATGCAGGTATTATGCAGTATATGAAGAGGGGCTGGAATCGGAAGAAAAGGATAAGGAGGTTTAACATGAGCTTGGCTAATATCATTCTTTTTATCTTGTTTGTTGTGGTTCTGATAGTGACCAGAGGTCCCGGCGGCAGCTGAAGTGTGCCCCCAAAATGACCGGTCTGGTCATTTAAGATATAGCAGCATTGCGAAAGACTTCTTAACCAGCTAAGCTTGTATAACCCTATTAATCTTTTAACAGAGGAGGCATATATGGCAAAGGTAGTTATTGTTGGTGCTTCAACAGGCGGACTACCTGCGGCTTACGAGATCAAGGACACCCTCGGAGCTGCTCACGATGTGACAGTGATCTCAAACACTGAGACCTTTCACTTCATCCCCTCAAACCCCTGGGTAGCGGTAGGGTGGAGGACAAGGGAGGATATAAGCTTCCTCATTAAGCCTTATCTTGATAAAAAGGGTATAAATTTTATTTCCGAAGGTGCCCAGAAGATAGACCCAAAGCTGAACCAGGTAATTACAGGGAAAGGGACCGTTGTCTCTTATGATTACCTTGTCATAGCCACAGGGCCGAAGCTCTCTTTTGAAGAGATAGAGGGGCTTGGGCCTGAAGGGAATACCGTCTCTGTCTGTACAGTGGACCATGCAGAAAAGGGATACGAGCAGTACAAGAAATTCGTTGAAGACCCAGGTCCCATAGTTGTTGGTGCAGCCCAGGGGGCGTCCTGTTTCGGGCCTGCATACGAATTTGCCTTTATCCTTGACTCCGACCTCCGCAGCAAAAACCTTCGCAATAAGGTCCCTATGACCTTCATAACACCTGAGCCGTATATAGGCCATATGGGGCTTATGGGAGTGGGAGACTCCAAGGGTCTTCTTGAGCATGAGCTCCGCGAGAGGCATATAAACTGGCATACGAATGCGAAGATCAAGAAGGTTGAAAAAGGAAAAATGACCATAGAGGTGCTGGGCGAGGGTGAAAAAGAGCTGCCGTTCAAATACTCCATGATCATCCCTCCTTTCAAGGGAGTGGATGCCGTGGCCCAGGTAGAGGGGCTCTGCAATCCCAGAGGGTTCGTCATTGTTGATGCCTATCAGAGGTCTCCCAAATATCAGAATATCTATTCAGTGGGCGTATGTATTGCTATTCCGCCTCTTGAGGCGACGCCGGTTCCGACCGGAGTGCCGAAGACCGGTTACATGATAGAGAGCATGGTCACGGCTACAGCCCATAATATAAAGGCTGCGGTCGAGGGCAGGCAGGTATCCACGAAGGCGACATGGAATGCTATATGCCTTGCCGATATGGGTGATAATGGGATAGCCTTTGTTGCCCTTCCCCAGATACCTCCGAGGAATGTTACATGGGCAAAGAAGGGGAAATGGGTGCATCTCGCGAAGGTCGCTTTTGAAAAATATTTTATACGCAAGATGAAGAAGGGTGTGAGCGAGCCTTTCTATGAGAAGTGGATACTCGACAGGCTGAAGATCAAAAAGCTGGAACCCTGACACATGAAGAAATAAGTCAATAGATACAGAGATAACCTTAAACCTCGGATAAAAACTAAAAGGGGTTACTCATTTAGGAGGCTATTATGGTTGATGTCAATGTCCACTGGACCGGGGATATGCAGTTCGTAGGTGAGTCCGTTGATACCGGTCACTCTCTTGTCATGGATGGGGATCCGGAGCACGGCGGGAGGAATACGGGCTTCCGCCCCATTCACCTGCTTCTTGTTGCCTTGGGCGGCTGCACCGGGATGGATGTCATCTCTATCATGAAGAAGAAGAGGCAGGAGGTGACTGGCCTGACTATCAATATAGGCGGAGAAAGACGGGTCATTGAAGATCCTCATGTCTATACCAGGATCTCTGTGGAATATGTGTTTAAGGGTAATAAGCTCTCGGAAGGAGCGGTTGAGCGGGCGGTAAAACTTTCCGAAGAAAAGTACTGCTCGGTAATGGCAACGCTAAGGCCTCTGGCAAAGATCGAGATAAACTGGAGGATATCGGAGGGTCGTTAGTCAGTAATAACTGCTCTGACCCTGTTAAATAGGTTTTTCACATCGTACACCTCATCATCTATCAAGAGTAACGTTTCTCTGTTTTTCTTCCTTTTTGCCCTTCAGGTTTGATTTTTCTAAGGGTAAGAGAAATAATTATATTAAAATATTATAACTTGTTTTTGGCTAAAATTAAGTTTTATGCATAAAAAATATACCAGAAAAAATCTTGACTTTCTGTTACACACTGTATACAATTTCCCCCCAATTGGTTGTTAGTATTATCTCGGAAGGAGCATTTGATGATTATTATAGGTGAGAGAATCAGCGTCATCGCCAAGAAGGTCAGGGAGGCAATGGCTGCCAGGGACCCGAAGCCTCTTCAGGACCTGGCCAGGACGCAGTTTGAAAAGGGCGCAAATTATATTGATGTCAGCATAGGCCCTGCAGAGGATGACGGCCCTCAGCTGATGGACTGGGCAGTAAAGGTGATCCAGGAGGTTGTCCCTGCACCATTATGCCTCGATACAACCAACAGAGCTGCGATGGTAGCCGGCCTTAAGGCCCATAATAACCAGTGGGGAAGGGCGCTTATAAACTCGGCATCAGGCGAGGAGGAGAGGCTCAACAACATGATGCCACTGGCAGGCGAGTTCAATGCCGAAATTATTGCGCTTACACTTACGGAAAAGGGAATCCCTGCCTTGGCTGAAGAGAGGTGCGAGGTTGCGGCAAACATAATGGGCAAGGCCATGGAGTGCGGTGTGCCTATGGAGGATATCTGGCTTGACCCTCTTATCCTCCCAGTCCCCTTTCAGCAGGACAAGTGCAAGGAGTCGATAAGGGCCATAAGGCTCTTCAGGGAGCTGAACGACCCGCCGATGAAGACGACCGTCGGTCTTTCAAACATTGCCAATGGCGCTCCGAAGGAGTTGAGGGGGATTATAACCAGGACATTCCTTGTCCTTCTTATGTACGAGGGGCTATATTCCGCCATTGCGGACCCCAACGACAAGGAGTTCATGGATACGATGAAAACAGTTGATGTGCTTATGGAAAAGAGGCTTTACGCCCATTCTTATTTAGAGATGTAGGAGGAACCATGCCTTTTGTGATGCCTAAAGATACCTATGCAGGTAAGGTAAATACCCTGACCTTTGGTTCAGAGGACAAAGCAGTTACCATTGGGGGAGAGAACGGTCTGCCGTTCCTTTCATTTGAGAGCATTATCCCCAACAGGCCTTTAATTGCCCTTGAGATCCAGGATGTTGCCCCGTCAGACTGGCCTGATACAGTCAGAACGGTCTATGACGGCGTAAGTGATTCGCCCGCAAAATGGGCCAGGTTCTGCCAGGATTCCCTAGGTGCAAAGATCGTTGCCCTTAGACTCACAGGGACCCATCCCGACAGAGAGAACAGGTCGGCTGAAGATGCTGTGAAGACCGTAACAGAGGTCCTTTCCGCAATAGATGTTCCTTTAATGATTTTGGGGAGCGGACACACAGAAAAGGACGCCCAGGTGCTGAAGGCTGCGGCTGAAGCGGCTAAAGGCAGGGAATGCATACTTGGAAAGGCCCAGGAGGAGAACTACAAGACCATAGTTACGGCAGCCATCGCAAACAACCATAAGCTCATAGCCATGAGCCAGCTCGATGTGAACCTTGCAAAGCAGTTGAATATCCTTATAACCCAGATGGGGTTCAATAAGGACAATATCATTATGGATCCAATGTCATCGGCTCTTGGTTACGGTATAGAATATACATATTCTGTAATGGAGAGGATCCGTCAGGCTGCCCTTGTCCAGAACGACCCGATGATGCAGACACCTCTCTTGTGCGACATAGGTCCAAACGTTTGGAAGACAAAAGAGAGCGCAGCCCCCGAGTCCGAGCTCCCTGAATGGGGTTCTCTGGAGGAGAGGGGAATTGTATGGGAATCTGTTACTGCCTCAACCATGATAATGGCAGGTTGCAACCTCCTTGTGATGAGGCATCCAAAGGCTATTGAGGCTGTAAATAAGCTTGTTAGTGAACTTATTTAATTAAGGAGAATTGATATGGCCCTGTCCGGTGTAGAGATATTTAAGCACCTCCCTAAAACAAACTGTAAGAAGTGCGGTTACCCGACCTGTCTCGCATTTGCCATGAAACTGGCGGCATTACAGGAAAGCACCGATAAATGCCCTGATCTGTCTGAAGAGGCGAAGAAATTTTTAGGAGCTGCGGCTGAGCCTCCCATAAAGGGGATCACCCTCGGTCCCAAAGGGGTAAAGGTCGGAGAAGAGACAGTACTCTTCAGGCATGAGAAAAAGTTTGTCAATCCCTGTCCGATAGCGCTGAATATAAAAGACACAGAGGGTGCGGATGCGATAACAAAGCACATAGCAGATGTCAACTCCTCCGAGATCGACAGGGTCGGGCAGATGCTCCGTGTGGACCTGATCTGTGTCACTGATGAGTCGGGCGACGCTGCCAGGTTTGCCGCTGTTGTAAAGCAGGTGGCTGACGGGGCTCCAAATGCCGGTCTTATCCTTAACTCATCCAGGCCTGCCTCCATAGAGGCAGCTATTGGGCATTGCGCCGACAAGAAGCCTCTTGTTTATGGTGCCAATGCTGAAAACCTTGATGCCATGGTGAAGATTGCCAAGGAAAAAAAGGTTGCCTTAGGGATTTTTGCCAAGGGCCTTGATGCCCTCTCAGACCTTTCTGAAAAGGTAAAGGGTATGGGTGTTACTGATATAGTGCTGGATTCAGGTGCCAGGACAGCAAAGGAGATGGTTGAAGAGTACACAATGATAAGGAGGGCTGCCCTAAAGAAGTCTTTCAAGCCCCTTGGATTCCCGGTAATTTCCTTTGTCGGCAGGGATGACTCCACGTTTGAGGCTGTTGTGGCCTCCATCGGCATAATGAAGTACGCATCCATAATCGTTGTTAACAGCATCGAGAAGTGGAAGACCTTAGCGCTTCTGACTCTCAGGCAGAACATATACACAGACCCGCAGGTTCCTATGCAGGTCGAGCAGAAGATATACAAGATCGGTGATGCCAACGAGAACTCACCTCTGCTTGTTACAACCAACTTCTCCCTCACTTACTTCATAGTAAGGGGCGAGATAGAGAACAGCAAGGTCCCGTGCTGGCTGGCCATCATGAACGTGGAAGGGCTTTCAGTCCTAACGGCGTGGGCTGCAGGCAAGTTTGTGGCAGGCTCCATAGCCAACTTTATTAAGGATAGCGAGGCTCCCAAGCTTGTAGCAAAGAAGGAGCTTATACTCCCAGGGTATGTCTCAGTCCTTTCCGGCTCCCTTGAAGATAAGCTTGGGGATGGGTGGAAGGTCGTGGTTGGCCCGAGAGAGGCGAACCAACTCCCAGCCTTCCTTAAGGGAAGGGCTTAAACATATTATCGAACGATACAATAAAAAGGGCGGCCAATGGCCGCCCTTTTTATTTAACCTGATTTATCAGAGACGGAAAATCTTATGTCTCTGTATATATCTGTTTGCGATGAACCGTCAAAATATCTCATCCAGGATCTCTACTTCATCTATAGGGCCGTCTTTTCTTTCCTCATCAAGCCTGCGGAGCGCCTCCATTATTATTCCCTGACCGTTTAACTGGATTTCAGCCTTGAGTATTGGCTCAGGGACGGGATGGGTTGTAAAGGAAAATGTCCCTTTCTCCCACCTAAAGAGGTCATATATAATGTTTTCAGCCAGATCTGTCAGCACATTTGTGAGCTTTTCCTTTGAAATGAGTTTGTTGGCCTGCATGACATCCGTCATCAGTTTGTTTTTTTCTTTCCCCTCTTCCAGGCATTTTTCGAAATCTTCTTTAGATATAAGTTTTTTTGAGATAAGAAACTCTCCTATCCGTTCCTTCTGCTTGTTTGAAGAGGCAAATACGATGACTCCATTTTGAAAATATATCCTCTTTTCCATGATATTCCATTCATGTTGCCATTTGACCTCAAGGCAGCCGGTCTTTCTGTTCATCTCAACCCATTGGAAAAGATCTGCAAGAGGCATAGTATCTATGTCGCCGGATATTGCCACTGATTAACTCCTCTATTCTTTCTGTAAAACATATATCAAGTTATTATTCCTACCGTTTTTCGCTATAATTGTCAAGGTTGAAGTTTCTGGCGGGTCTACGACAAATAAATAGGTAACATTGACATTCTCTTTTTTTTGGCCTAT
>ERZ1292633.3175-Hain-H41-02um-R1-3175-length-16257-cov-5_pt1 | contig 15409 bp, 13 predicted proteins | sample MGYA00564406_ERZ1292633 | MGnify/ENA primary metagenome ERZ1292633 (study PRJEB36523, sample SAMEA6512639) | groundwater metagenome | collected 2019-01-08 | study: AquaDiva: Metagenomics assemblies of 32 groundwater samples
TTTTTTGCTCTAATTTTACTTTGCTATTATAATTTTTTATCGAACTCAGGTTAATTATTAATTTTTCTAATCATTACTTTTAACCAAATATTTTATTGTAAGACCTTGAACTATTATTGCAAAAATAACAATTGAGTAAGTCATAACCAAAATTAAGTTTTTTTCATCTCCATTTGGCAAAGAAAGAGCTAAAGCAATAGATAAACCACCTCTTAATCCACCCCATGTCATTATTTTACTAGTATTAGGAATTATATTTTGTATAAGTTTTAAAATTGAAACAGGAATAAAAATACTTATAAATCTAGAAATTAAGGCGATAGGAATTACACATAACGAAATTATGATATATTCCAAAGAAAAGTTGATATTTAGTAATTGAAGACCAATTAAAGCAAAAAGCATAAAGTTTAATAATTCATCTATTATTTCCCAAAATATATCTAAATGTATTTTTGTTTTATCAGACATTACAGAGTTTCTGGCTTTATTTCCAATTAAAATACCAGCTACTATTACTCCTAATAAACCTGATACATGTAAAATTGATGCGATTGAATATAAACTAGTTACCAATGATAAAGTTATTAATATTTCAATTAAATAATTATCAATTTGTTTTATCATTTTATAGGCAATTAGACCTGAAATTATTCCTAAAACTATTCCTCCTACAGATTCTCTTAAAAAAAGTAAAAATACACTACTAATTGAAAAAGCTTCTTTTGCTAATAAAATATTCATCAAAACAACAAAAATTACAACACCAAAACCATCATTAAATAATGATTCACCTACAATATTTATCTCTATTTCTCTAGGTGTTTTTGCTTTTCTTAAAATTCCTAAAACAGCAATTGGATCAGTTGGTGAAATTAAAGCACCAAAAAGCAAACAATAGATATAACTTAAATTAATATTAAACGATATTAGTAAGTAATATAGCGACGTTGATATTAAAAAAACTGAAATAATTAGACTTATTGTTGAAAAAACTAAAATACTCCATTTATATTCTTTTAAATCTTCAATATTGACACTTATAGAACCAGAAAAAAGTAAAAAACATAACATCCATTCTAAAAGAGCTTTATCAAAACTAATACTCTGAGTAAAAACTAAAATGTGGTCATAAAGATTTAGACCAAATAGTTTTAAAAATAGTAAAAAAAGCGAAGATATTATAGTAATAAGCATTATACCAATAGTATTAGGTAATTTTAGATACTTAAAATTTATAAAACTAAATATAGCACAAATAAAAAGAATTATGCTAACAATATCAAATAATCTCATTTATTACTCTTTAGATATTATTAAGCCATTAAGCCCAAACATCTCTGTTAAAATATTTCCTAGTTCATAAGGTTTAGATTCAATATTTTTTTCTTCATCAATAAAAACAATATAGGCAATTTGAGATTCATCTAATCTCATACCAACTTTCCAGCGATTATTTTTATTAAAATTAGGTAATTCTATATCTAATCCTTTAGGTATTTCTTTTTCTGCTGTTTTATTTGATAAATGAGGCTTTATATATAAAGTCAATTTTGGATGAGCTTCAAAAGAAAGTAAATATTGATCATGATAAGTAGTTTTTTTATAATTAATCAACTTATCTCTTGCTTTAATAATAGGAATATATTGTTTTTGGTTTATTAACTTTATTTCTTTTTTATTATCTTTAACTTCTCTCCATTCAAGTACTATTCCTATGGTATGAGGGTAAATTTCTTGTACTTTTACAATATCATTTGCAATTAAAGTTGCTCCATAAGATATAGCTTTTGCAGACATACGAGAAGTAATTTCTTCTATAAACTTCATTTCACAAGATATTTTATCAATATGCTTATTTAAATAATTTTTTATGGTATTTTTTGTTAATTCAAACTCATTAAAACCACCAACAAAAATAACTCTATCTATTTGAGTTTTTTCTCCTTTATGTAAATTTAAAAAGCTTTCTAAAACATTTTCCATTCCTTTTTTTACTTCAGAAAAAGCTGTTTCTACATCTGACATATAGCAAACAAGAGGATTTTCTATAATTGGTAGTTTTTTTGAATATAAAGGGTGAGATAAAGCCGTTTGAATATTATCTGTTATTTGTTGAGAACAATCTACTTTATATTCTTGCAATTGTTTATAAAATTCATAAAAAATAGGCGTTCCTTCTTTTAAAGGATTTGTACTATCTATTCTTTTATAGGCTAATTTTAAAATCTCAGTATCAAAATAAACACCAGCTTTTCCTATTTCAAAAAGCCCATTTCCATCATTCATAATGACTTCTACTTTATTTTTACTTAGTTTGCATAAAGTAACATCAAAGGTTCCTCCACCCATATCACAAACTAATAAATTACCATCAAAAAAATCATTATATTCTTCCTTATGCCAATTTGAATAATATGCAGCGGCTGCTACTGGTTCACTAATAAGCTGAATTAGAGGGAGTTTTAAATTTTCTTTTAAGATTTTTTCTAATTTAGGTCGACCTTGATGATTTGCTTGTCTGGTAAGCCATGCCTGAGGAACACTTAATACAATACCTTCAATATGACCAATTTCTTTTTTAAAACTATAATCATTTCTTTTATCAGAAATAAGTAGTTTTTTTAAATAATCAGTTATTACTTCTTCAGGAGATTTTTTTTCATTCCATCCAAGTTTTTTGTATTCTTTTTCTGGCTGAGGTAACATCATTTTCATATCTTTATAAAACTCTGTACTTTGGTCGCCTGCGATTCTAAAAGCATCTCTTCCTATACGAATAAAATCTTTATTTTTATCATAAGAAACACAACTTGGAATATAATCAGCACCAGAAACACTTGGATATCTAAAAGTTTCTAAATTACCAGAATCATTTATGTAAGAAAGAATTGAATTTGTAGTTCCAAAATCAAGTCCAATTTTATAAGATTTCATTTTTTTATAATAATCCTTATCTTTTTTACTTAAATAATTTTATAATCTTAATTTTGAGAAGAAATTCTTTTTTTATATAATTCTAAAATACTTATTGCATTAATAACAATAACTGGAGCAACAAAAAGTCCAATAAAACCGAATAAAGGAACACCACCCATCATAGAAAAAACTAATGGTAAAGTGCCAATATTTGCATTATTTCCAACAACAATTGGTCTAATTATATTATCTGACATTGTTATAATCAACGCTCCCCATAAAAGCATAATTAACCCTGTTAACCACCCATTTACAACAAAACAATAAATTGTAATAGGAAGCCATATTATAGCAGAACCTCCTAAAGGAAAAAAAGAACATAAAAAGGTAGCAAAGCCCCAAAAAAAACTAAATTTTACATCTGCCATAAAATAAGCAATAAAACCTAAAAATCCTTGAACAAATGCAGTTATTATTGTACCTAAAAAAATAGCTCTAACTCCTTGTGCAGAACTTTTAATAAGAAAGGATTTATCTTCTTCATTCATTGGTACAATTGATTTTATAAGACTTACATATTTATCACTATCTCTAAAAAGAAAAAAGATTGTTAATAAAATAAAAGCCAAATTTATCAAAACAGATCCTATATTTGCTAATATACTTTGAGATTGTTGAATAGTAAATTCAGCAACTTTTCCAATATAATTTTTTATTAGTTCTAAAATATTTACATTGGTATTTACTCCTGCAGCATCTAAATATAATTTACCTTTATCATAAAAATCGGTTAAAAAAGTTGGTATTTTAGCAAAATAATAATTATATTCATGTTTTTCAGAGAAGAACTTAACTATTAGTGGAAAAATATCTATCATTTGAGCTATTATTATAAATGTAAAGAAAAAACCTGGAATAAGTACAAAAAGGAACACAATAAAAGTTGATAAAAGTGCTGAAGTTGTTTCATTGTTATTCATTTTACTAAGTATTTTTTTATGATATGGATTTGAAACAATTACAATAAAAATTGAAAAAACTATAATTTCCCAAAAAGGTTCAAAAATTAACCACGATACATAAAAAAAACTTACCAATAATCCAAAAAAGAAAATTTCATTTATTTTAGATTCATTATTAATATTTATAATAGTTTCATTTACACCTTTATTTTTAACTTCTGGTAAATCAATATTAATATTTTGTTCATTAATATCAGGTAAATCAATGTTTTGATCTTTATCTATATTATTATCATTCATTAGCCTTTTACAGCTCCTTCGGTTGCTCCACCTATAAAAAATCTTTGTAAAAATAAAAATATTATTAGAATTGGAATTATTGATATTATTGATCCTGCTGATATTAATCTCCAATTTGCAGAGAAAGCTCCTGCCAAATATGATATTCCAACAGGAAGAGTATATTTACTTGTGTCTTTTAAAATTATTAAAGGCCATAAAAAATCACTCCAAGAAGCGACAAAAGAAAAAACGCCTAATGTTGCCATAGCTGGTTTTGTTAATGGAACTAATATTTTAAACCATATTTGAAAAGGGCTACATCCATCAATCAAAGCTGTTTCCTCAAGTTCTTTAGGAATATCTAAATAAGCCTGTCGCATAAGAAATATACCAAAAGCACTTACGCTAGTTGGTAAAATAACACCTAAATATGAATTAGTTAAATTTAATTTCATACAAATTATAAAAATAGGAATCATTATTACTTGAAAAGGAATCATCATTGTACTTAGAATTAAATAAAAAAAGAAGTTTTTTCCTTTAAATTCCATTCTTGCAAGAGGATATGCCGATAAAGAGGAAAAAATTAAATTTAAAGCAATACTTATAACAGCTACAATAGCACTATTAAAAAAATAGGTTGCCATAGGTATTGTATTCCAAACCTCTATAAAATTAGAAAAAGTTGGCTTTTCTGGAATAAAAGAAGGTGGATATCTAAAAATATTTTCATCTGATGATTTTAATGCAGTTGAAAGTAGCCAAACAAATGGCCCTGCAAATATAGCAGAAAAAAATAATAGTAATGAGTATATAGAAATGTTTTTTAAAAAATTATTTTTCATAATGCTAAAAATTATATCATAATGAACATTTGATAAAAGAGTTTACTTTAAATTTAACTAAAATTAAGCAAAATTTTAAGAAATAAATTTTTGTCAAGAGTATTAAAAATAAACATAGAATTGATTTAGAATTAAATTTTTATAATATTTAATTCTAAAGTGTATTCAACTTTTTATGGTCAAGATTAACTCGGTTAATAGTAATAATTCTGAAAAGAAAAACATTACCAAAAATCTCTTACAAGATAATTCAGATAAACAGATATCAGAACATCAAAGAGTAGATCATTCTCAAAGTAGTGTTTGGTTATTGGCTCTTTCTGCACTAGGTGTAGTTTATGGCGATATTGGAACAAGCCCTCTATATGCCCTAAAAGAATGTTTTAGTAGTCAACATGGTTTGGCAATAAATGAAACAAATGTTTTAGGTGTTTTATCTTTATCTTTTTGGTCATTGTTGATGGTTGTAACCATAAAATATATTTCGTTTGTAATGAGAGCCGATAATCATGGAGAGGGTGGAATTTTTGCTCTTTTAGCATTAGTTCCTAACTCAATAAAAGATAAAGTAACAGTATTTCAATCTCAAAAAGAAAATGTCTTAGAAGCAAAAACGATCTCAACAAAACTTAGAGGAGTTGTTGTTTTTTCTGCTTTATTAGGAGCATCTCTTTTATATGGAGATGGTGTTATTACTCCATCAATTTCAGTTCTTTCTGCCATAGAGGGTTTAGAGGTAGTAACAGAAGCGGCTAAATCCTTTGTAGTTCCAATTACTTGTGTGATTTTATTTTTATTATTTAGCTTTCAAAAATATGGAACCTCAAAAATTGGAGTTGTTTTTGGTCCAATAATGATTGTTTGGTTTTTAACTATAGCAATTTTGGGGCTTATAAATGTAATTGATAGTCCAAGTATTTTATTTGGTATGAATCCATATTATGCGTATAAATTTTTTGCCTTAAATCAATTTCATGCTTTTGTAGTTTTAGGCTCTGTTGTACTTTGTATAACTGGTGGAGAAGCTCTTTATGCTGATATGGGACATTTTGGAAGAAAACCTATTCAACTTTCATGGTATTCGTTTGTTTTTCCTGCCTTAATTCTTAATTATTTTGGGCAAGGCGCATTACTTTTAAAAATGCCTGAAGCTGTATCTAATCCATTTTTTTCTTTAGTACCTAAAACAATGGTAATTCCAATGGTTTTTCTCTCAACAACTGCAACTATTATTGCATCACAAGCTTTAATATCAGGTGCTTTTTCTCTTACCAGACAAGGTATTCAACTTGGTTTTTTCCCAAGATTAAATATTATTCATACTTCAGATGAGTCTGAAGGTCAAATATACATTCCTTTTGTAAATAAAGCTTTAATGATTTCTTGTATTTCTTTAGTTTTAATATTTAAATCATCTGCAAATTTAGCTTCTGCTTATGGATTAGCTGTTACTGCAAATATGATATTAACAACAATCGTTTTTTATGTTGTAACTGTAAAAACTTGGAATTGGAAAAAATCTTATATATTACCAATAATATCTTTCTTTTTATTATTTGATGTAATGTATTTTTCTTCAAATCTTATAAAATTTTTAGATGGTGGTTGGTTACCTTGTGTAATGGCATTATTTGTTTTAAATATAATGCTTATTTGGAAAGATGGAAGAACTCTATTAGGAAGAAAAATAAAAGAAGATAAAAGAATGGCAACAGAGTATTTATCAGCTTTGTCAGTACAAGGAACGGCTCAACTTTTAGATTCATTTAATCAAGGTAATGATAGTGTTCCTATAGATGTTTTATTAAGAGAAATTCTTGTTAAAGAACCTCCAAGAGTTTCTGGAACGGCCGTTTTTATGACTGTAACACTTAAAGGGTTCCCACCTGTTTTTCTTCAACATATAAAACATAATCAAGTTTTACATGAAAAAGTAATTTTTCTTTCTATAAAACCTGTTGATGTACCGATTGTAAGAAATAATAAAGTTGAGGTAAAAGAGATTGGATATGGATTTTATCAAGTAAAAGCATTTTATGGTTTTATGGAAACACCAAATGTTCCTGAAATAATGAAAAAAGCACAAGATGAATTTGGTCTTATTACTGAAATTGACTCAACTACTTATTATTTAGGTAGAGAAACCTTAATTCCTGCTAAAGAAACAAGAACATCTATGATGAAATGGAGAAAAAATATTTTCACTTTTTTATCAAGAAACTCTTTATCTGCAACAGCTTACTTCAATATTCCACCAAGTCGAGTAGTTGAAATGGGTCTTCAAATAGAAATTTAATGAAAAAAGTACTAATTTTTGCTTTACTTATAAATATACTTTTTTTAGTTCCTGTTTTGGCAGAAAAAAACTTATTAAATAGTATAAATATAGATTCAGATAGTTTTGAACTTCAAACCAAAAATGATCTTATGATTTTTTCTGGAAATGTAGTGATAGATAGTAAAAATTTTAAGGCCAAGTGTAACAAAGCTATTGTGAATTTAGATTTTAAAAAGAAAAAAGTAAAAAAAATTACTCTTACAGGAAAAGTAATATTAAAAAAAGATTCTTCTGAAATAACAGGTGAAAAAATAATTTTCGAGCCTGAAACCGAAAAGCTTTTTGTTGAAGGAAATGTAAAAACTAAGATTATTTTTGATTAAAAGCTAATTACTAGTTATATTTATCTAAAAAAATTACATTAAAAAAGAGGTTTTTCAACCTCTTTTAAATTATTAAAAACTAGTTTTTAGTAAGTTGCGTAAGATTCATTTTCATCTTCATCATAATAACGCTCATTTTCGTAATTATCTGACATTACTTGGCTAATTTTGAGCTTATCTGTTTTGTTTCTTACTTTCTTTTCTTCATATCTTTTCATTTGTCTTTCTAGTTTATCAAGAACAACGTCGATAGAAGCATACATATCATGAGAAGCTTCTTCAGCTCTCATAACAGCACCATTTGCATATATATTAACATCTACAATCTGGTTATCTGCTATTCTAGGATTTCTTTCAACGTGCATCTCAACGGACACCTCAATAATATGTTTTTCATATTTATCAAGTTTTGACAATTTTCTTGTGATAAAATCACGTAAGCCAGGAGTTACATCAATGTTTTTTCCTTTAATTACGAGTCTTGGCATAAAAAATCCTCCATAATAAAATAAAGTCAAAAGGTTATGTTTACATTAAAAATACACAAGAGTTGGGGTTGTTTTCGACTTTCATTTTATCCATTATTATTTTTATTTCTAACATAACTAGTGATTATTATATCACCATAAATCAATATTAGAACTAAAAACTTTTATAAAAGAAATATTAAATTTAAAAAGTGAGTAGTAAGAAGTTAAAAGTTATGAGTGATGAGAAAGAAGTATATATTTTTATCTGTTTACTTTTTACTGATCACTTCTAACTTCTCTCTAAAGTAAATCCTGTTTGTTCAAAAAAATCATTTTGGAGTTTTTCCCAGACATCTTTCATAATATAATCTTCTGAATTCATTTTTACTTTAACTTTATGTTCAGCTTCAAAAAAGCCTGGTGTTTTTTTCACGATTACACCTTGCTGTTTAAGTAATCTGGTTGCTTTTTGTATTACTTCAATTTGATTATATGATTTAGCTATTTTTATTCTATAACCTAATTCTTTTTCTAAATCTTCTATTTGATTTAAATATTTTTGCCCAATTATTGGAGTAATAAAGGAAATTTCTATATATTTTTTTCCGTTTTCTTCTTTAATACTTTTTTTATAAACTTTATGTTCATTTCTTGAAAGAATATTTTCTATAAAATCAAGGGCTGAATTTTGATTAACACGTGGAGTAAAATAATTTTCTTCTATGTCTATAACTTCTTTTTTAATTTCTAAATAAATTTTTTGTGGATAAGATACTTCTAAATCTATACCTGTTTTTTCTAAAAAATCCTTACAAATTTCATTTTCATTTTCTGGTTTATTATCAAGAACTACCTTAAATTTATTATCATTTTTATAATAAGATATCTTTATATCTGAATTATCTCCAAAAATATCAGTTATAAAATTATTTGCAGTGGAAATATTACATTCTTTGTTAATTTCTGCTTTCCATTTTGTTAATTCTTCAAATTCTTTTATTTTTTCTTGATATTTATTTTTTATTAAATTTGGATAATTGAATGATAAAAGAGCTATTTTTTCATCAACTCTAAATCCTGTTTTATAAAGTCCCATTTCTGGTATAAAAAACTTTTCTGAAAAAATACGTAATTCATTTTGTTCCATTGCTTCAAGTGTCTTTATATCAGATGTATTTTTTTTAGTTTTTTTTGAATTAATTTCTTCAACTGGAATAAATATAAATAATTTTCTTGGATTTTTTTTAAAATACTTACTTTTATTAATTAATTCTTGAACTTCAAGGAATATTTTTTCTTCAATATCATTTTTACCAAAGCAATAAAATAAAATATCTTCTATTGTATAACCTATTAATTTTTTATTTTGTAAAACTAAATATTCCCATAACTCTAAAATATTGTCTTTATTAAGTTCATATTCTTTATTTAAAGATTTTACTGTTTGTAAATTAGATTTTTTTATTGGGTTATCAAATTCAAATTCAAAAGAATCTCCATTTCTTGGTATATATATCTCTCTTTTTCTTTCAGTTTTTTGCTTACTAACTTCTTGCCCAAGATTTATTAATACTTGTTTAGAACCATGAATAAGAAATAATTTTCTTGGTTGTAGTTTTTCAATGACACCTAAAATCTCGTTTTTATCTCCATGTGCAGAAAGATTATATTTACCAAAATCACATAAAATAGGAAATGATTTATTAGGTAAAATCATATATCTTTCAGATTTTTTTGCATTTGTCATATCCAAAAGCTTTCTTCCAGGAGATTCTTCATCTTGATAACCAGTTATAGCAATATAATTTTTTTCACTTTTTGCAAAATGTTCTGCATAAAAAACACTATAACCACCTGTTAACATACCTGAGCTTGAAATAACACAACAAGGTTCATCTTTTTCTATTATTTGATTTCTTAAGTCGTGATTATCAACAGCTATAACATTTTTTGAAAAAAAAGCGTCATTACTCTTCCAAATAGTTTTTGCTAACTTTTCTTTTAGATAATTAGGATAATTTTTATATATTTTACAAATTTCTTTTACCATACCATCAACATATATAGGTATTTCTGGTAATAATTTTGTAGCTACAGCATTTTTTAAAATTAAAATAACTTCTTGAGCTCTTCCAACTGCAAAAGCAGGAATTAATATTTTACCTCCTCTTTCAACAACATCTTTAACCATCTCAATAAGTTTGTTTTCTTCTGTTTTTCTATTTGAATGTAATTTGTCTCCATAAGTTGATTCTGTTATCAATATATCTGGTCTTAATCTTGGTATATTAGCCCCTCCAACTGTTCTTTGTGGAACTGAAGCAAAATCACCTGTATAAAAAAGACTTCCTTCTTTTCCTTTTATAAAAATACAAGCAGCTCCTGCAATATGACCAGCTTGATAAAAAGTAACTTCTATTTCACTATCTTCAAATGGTTTAAAAGTATATTGAAAATTAAAACATTTTATTTGATTTAACATATTTAAAACATCAGCTTCTGCAAATGTAGGTATATCATCTTCTTTTGTTTTCATTATTTTTAAACTATCATGAAGAAGAGTTCTTGTAATATCTCTAGTTGGATGAGTCTTAAAAATTGGTGCAGTTGAATTTTCTTTACTTATTACAGGTAAACTTCCTGTATGATCCATGTGTGCATGACTTACAATAATACAATCAAAACCACCATTTTCTTGAATAACCCTAAATTCTGGTAAAGGATCTTGATTCATTCTTATTCCAGAGTCAAGTACAATTTTTTTTCCATCTATGTTTAAATATATGCAACTTGCACCTATTTCTTCAGATGCACCACAAAAAAATACTTTCAATTTTTATTTACCTTATTTTATCAATTTGTTTTTAGAAGATCTCTGAATTTGTTTTAAACTCAGGTTCAATTTTTTGATAAAAATTATATCACTATTTTAATATAATAATTTCAGTTTATAATAAATCTAAAAAATCAACTCATTTTTATTGAAAACTTTTGCAAACATTTATATTAACATATATAATAAAATAATATCAAATGAATATTTTTTAGGATCTTAAATCTCTTGAGCGATAATAAAAAAGATAAAGATGATGAAGAGAAGAAAGATGATGTTTCTCAACAAATATCTAAAAAGAAATTTTCTTCAAAACCAGTTAGCACAGTTGTAGGAAGAGCATTTGATGCAATGGAACTAGCAATACTTCAAGATGAAATAAATAAAGATAATCAAGAAAACAAAAAAGAAGAAAAAAAAGGTATTTTAGGAAAGTCTTTAGATGCACTAAAACAAACTTTTTCTAGTCGAAACAAAAAAGAAGATCTAGAAATGAAAGCAGCGTTGGACGCAATAAAAGATGGTAAAGATTTTTTAGAAAAGAAAAAAAAATCTACACCTAATTTTATAGAAAATAAATCTAATGTGAAAGTAATAAAAACATTAAAAGAATCTGATAAAGAACAAAAAGAAAAGAAAAAAGAAAAGCTCGATAAGCCTATAAATATAATTGAAAATAACATACCGTCAAGAAAAGATAATAATGATAAAACATTAAATAATATAAAAAAATCAAAAGATATTGAAGAATTTGATGATTATGAAGAAGAATATGAACAAGAAATACAATTTAGAAAAAAAGAAGTGGAAGAATTATCAAATGAATTTTCTAAAAATATAAAAAAAGTTTTTAATAGAGTTAATCTTTTTGCTATCAAGTTTTCTGGTTCAATAATAAAATTAGGACTTATGTTAATAAAACCTATATTAAAAATTTTACCAAATAAAGCTAAAAATAAAGATATAAATCAAGAAACAAAAGAATCTATAAAAGATGAAGTTAATGAATCTGTAAAAAATATACCAAAAATTATTACAGCCTCATTTAATGATATTATTCCTCTAAATATAACTTTTACAGATAATTATGATGTTCCATTATATAAAAAATCAAATAATTTATTATCTAAAGCAGAAGAAGAAATAATACTAGCAAATTCAATTTTAGCAATACAACAATGTGCTGAATTTACCAAAGAATCACCGCCTGTTACTTCTGGTTTTTATAAAGATAAAAATATCGAAGATATAATGATAAATGTATCAAATGAGGATATAAAAATGTTTTTGGGATATGTAAAAGATAAACCTAAAAAATATATCAGTAAGAACTGGAAAATATCTGAAACTTTTGCTACATGGTTAATAAATAATTCACCAATGTGATGACTAAATAGAAATGAATTTAAAATTAGAAACACAAAAAACTGAATTACCAAAGATAATAATAATAACAGGTGGTTCAAGAGGAATAGGAAAAGCAATTGTAAAACAATTTGCTAATTCTGAAAATAAAGTATATTTTACTTACAAAAATAGTGAAAAAGAAGCAAAAGAAATAGAACAAGAATTAAGTAATTATAATGTTTTTTCTTATAAACTTGATATTTCTGTCTCTGAAGATATAAAAACTTTTATAGAATATGTTTTTAAAAAAGAGAATAAAATAGATATTTTAATTAATAATGCGGGAATAACAGATGATAGTCTATTTTTATCAATGTCAGATGAAAAATGGCTAAATGTAATAAATACAAATTTAAATGGAACTTTTTTTATAACAAAAGAAACAGCTAAATATATGATGAGAAAAAAACAAGGTAAAATTATAAATATATCTTCTATTGTTGCCTCTAAAGGTAATGCTGGACAAACCAACTATTCCGCTTCAAAAGCAGGTATAGAAGGAATGACAAGATCTTTTGCATTAGAGTTAGCATCACGAGGTATAACAGTTAATTCAATTTCATTAGGATTTGTTTTAACTGATATGACAAAAAAAATATTAGAGAATTCAGAAAAAATCCTTTCCCACATACCTCTTAATAGATTTTGTGAGCCTGAAGAAGTTGCTGAATTTATTTATTTATTTTCAGGGTTAAAATCTAATTATATTACAGGTCAAACAATAAATATTGACGGCGGTTTAGGGTTATTAAAATTTTAATATATAGCTAAAAAATAAATGATAAAGATCAATTATTTAAATGTTTTAAAGCATTTAAATAAAATTATAAAAATAGTCTAATTAAATCATAAAATATATTAGTTGGTGTTAAACAAAATGGTATTTATAACAAATCAAGAAAAAGAAGCATTACTTAAAGTATCTGTATCTAGTCTTATGGTTAGAGAACCTTTTAGTATTCCTAGTAGCGATACTTTAGATTCAGCCGTTGAATTTATGAAAGAAAAAAGTATATCGGCACTTCCTATTGTAAATAAAGATAAAAAACTAATTGGTGTTATTAGTCAAACTGATATCGTTAGATATTTTAATGATAAAATAACTTCTTTTTCAAGAATTATAAATTCTTTTAGAAATGATGATTTTGAAATACCTCTTAAAGAAATATATCCAGATTTTTTGAAAATGAAAGAAATTAATCATATACACGTTATAGATGTTATGAGTAAATTTTCTTATGCCGTTACAAAAAAAACGCCTGTTATTGAAATGCTAAAAGAAATGAAATCAAAACATATTCATCATGTCTATGTTGTTGATGATAAAGGAGTTCTTATTGGTGTAATAAGTTCTATGGATATTATAAAATATTTAACAATTTAAATATTCAAGAAAATTAATTTGAGAAAGTATATTTCTCTTACAAATACTGATATTATTAAATATCTTGGGAAATAAGATTATATTCATTGACATCATTCAAAACTTTTTTTATATAGCATCTCTTTTTTAAGAGATGTTTTTTTGTATTAATCTATTAACTGAGGATCAGTTGCAGACAGCTTCAAATGCAAGGTTTTTGGAGTGATTTGATACATAAAATCATTTATAGGTTAAGGGGCTTAATCACAAATTAAAATTTTGTGTAATGATATAATGAAAGTAATTTTGTGTTGGTTGTTGTGTTATGAGTGTTTTAACTGAAAAAAAAATATTTAGAGTAAAATTTAATCATATAATTTCACCTAATGTATCATTTGACATAAAAAATTCTTCAGAAATTGATATAAGTGGAAATGTAAAAATTGATATAGAGAATCTTTTAGGTAATTTTAGTTCTGGTTTAGGATTAAAAAATATTTTTTCAAAAGTAATAGAAAAAAAAGTAACAAAAGAAGGTTATTTTATGTTTATAAAAGATATAGCGAATGCTTCAATTACTTTAAATAACAAATATCAATTAATTGTTTCAGCGGATTATCGACCATCTAAAGAATGGTGGGCAAAACCAATTGCATTAACTGTTTTAAGTAAGTTTTTAAATGATTTTTCATATAAACTAATAAACTCTGGCGTAACTCCTGGTTTTGAAACCGATATAAAAAAAGCTCTTCAAGATTTAAGAAAATATAATAAAGCAACCTTAGAACTAAAAAACCTTTTTGAAAAACAGAATTTTAGTATAAATAACAAATATTACTTAGTAGAAAATTTTTCATTCAAAAAAGTAGAAACATATTCAGAAAACAGTATTTTTGTTATAAATTTTATTGGAAATTCTAACTTTGTTAACAAGTAATGAGTGATGAGTAATTAATTAAAAGATCTTTTATCTTCTCTGATTACTTTTCACTCATCGCTTCTTACTAAGTATAATTAATTCTAAATACTAAGTCATTTGTAAACGTTATAATCTATTTCTGGGAAAATATTATCAACATATTCTATTTTTGATAGCCATATATCATCTATTTCACCTCTTTTAACCATATCATGCAATTTATTAAACCTATGAACATGAGTTCTTGTTCTTTTTGCTGCATATTCTGGCATTGTTCCTGTTTGAAGAATAAAAGCCCAATCACTACTTTGTGCCAAAAGTAATTCTCTTGCCATTTGATTTAATGCTCTTTTTTCAAGTGGATAAGGTTCTTGATGAAGATGTGCTGCACTTACCATTTTTTCTGCAATAGTATTCAAATGTCTATAAATAAAATCATTATTAGGATTAATCCAATAACTATTATAACCTTTCGCACCCCAACTAGATGGAGATGGCTCTGCTAATTGATTAACAGGGTTATTATATAAATATTCACTAGGATTAATGAGTTTATAAATATTTTGTTTTGAAACATGCCTAATTAAAAAATTTAAAAACTTAGGACCTTCAAACCACCAATGTCCATAAAGCTCTGCATCATAAGGCGAAACAACTATTGGACTTCTTCCCATTGTATTGTATAAATTTATTATTTGTTTTTGTCTTTTTATTAAAAAATCTTTTGCATGTAAGTTTGCAGTAGCAC
>ERZ1292633.3443-Hain-H41-02um-R1-3443-length-15406-cov-5_pt1 | contig 15406 bp, 12 predicted proteins | sample MGYA00564406_ERZ1292633 | MGnify/ENA primary metagenome ERZ1292633 (study PRJEB36523, sample SAMEA6512639) | groundwater metagenome | collected 2019-01-08 | study: AquaDiva: Metagenomics assemblies of 32 groundwater samples
ATACGCACCTACAATCTGTATATAACTATATTTCAACCTTAACTTAATGCCATTGATGAACAGGCATACCCATTGAATATAGGTAAAAAAAGTATGTGTAGCCCGTCGTTTGTGCTAGATCGTTAATTTAGAAGACTTTATATTTATGTAAGAAAAAAAAGCCCATGTTTATATCAATTAAATGAAATTAACAATACTTAATAAAAATAGAAATTAAAATTCTAACTATATACATTTATTTTAGACTAAATTTATGTTAAAATTTATGTAAATCTGCTTATATTTTTGGAGTTTTTTTCATGTTTATAAAAAAACATATATTACTGTTCTCAGTTCTATCGTCCTTATCCATACTTTCTTCTTGTGCTACTCAAGCAGTAAATCCAACTGAATTAACAGAAGCTGAAGTTAAGGCACAATCATGGTTTAATGGTAATGGAAATAATGTTCCTGATAACGGTGATGTAAATATCAGACTTGATAATCTTTTACTTTCTAGAAGAACATATAATAATTCAGCTCCAAAATTTTATATTGATGGTGTTACAGCTTTTCCAGCTATGGAAAAAATAATAGATGAAGCTAAAAAAACACTTTATGTTGAAACTTTTATTTGGCATGATGATGAAACAGGAAGAAGAATAGCAGATAAATTAATATCAAAACACAGACAAGGTGTAGAAGTAAAAGTACTTATAGATGAGTTAGGTTTATTAACTAAAAAAGGGGATAATCGAATTTTTGATTATCTTAAAAATAAAGGTATTGATGTAAAAAGATATAACAAGCTTTTATTAGGAATTCAAGGTATAAATATAACTCATAGAAAACTTATCATTGCTGATGGAGATACCGTTATAACAGGCGGAATGAATTTTGGCGATGAATATGAAAAAGTTTGGCATGACACTATGGTAGAAACAAAAGGCGAATGTGTTTTTGATATAGAAAAAGAATTTTTTGTTGATTGGGTAAAAGCTGGTGGAAAAACACCTGAAAAACCTCAAACTTTAGAACCAGGTAAAGTATATGGAACAACACCAATAAGGATCGCTGTTACAAGTGCTTTTGAAAGAAAGAAAAAGTTTCAAGTTAAAGATGCTATGTTAACTGCAATTGGATATGCTAAAAAGAAAATAAGAATTGCAGGGCCTTACTTCTCTGATGATGATATGATAAAAAAACTTGTCGAAGCAAGAGAAAGAGGAGTAGATGTAGAGGTTGTTATACCTAAAACAACAGATAGTAAAGCTTTTAATAATTTAAATATGGGTACAGCAAGAACTTTCTTAAAAGGTGATATAAAAGTTAATTTTTATATGCCTCGTTTTTCTCATTCAAAAGTAGCTATTTTTGATGATTTAATGATATTAGGTTCTTCAAATCCTGATTCAAGAAGCTTTAGAGAAAATCAAGAATTAAACCTTGTTATTGAAGATAATAATTTAAAACAAGATATTGAAACAAGATTTTTTGAAGAAGATAAAAAATATTATGAAGTTCAAACCTTAGATTCAGTTAAAGTAGGTTTTTTTAAGAAATTACAACAAAGTTTCTTAGAAGTAATTGATTATTATTTATAAGTATTATTTAAAAATGAAAAAATACCTTTTATTGTCAATATTTTTAGTTTCATCATGTACTCCTTCTATTAATACTTATACAGAAAGTTTTGATGTTACTAATATATCTTCATTTTCACCTGTTTCTATAAAAAATAAAAAAATAGGGACATTTGATAATCAAGCTCTTATTTTATCTGATCTAAAAGGTAATTCGTTTGATTCTGAAAAAAAAGCTATTGATTTTGCTTTAAATGAACAAGAAAACTCATTACCTTTAAATAAAAAAGCTTATTCTATAGTGAATGCTAATAATTATTTTTATGTTTATGAGATGAAAAAAAACTCTTTATTTTTTGATGCTAAAGATTATAAGGATTTAAGAAATATAAAATTAGAATCTAATTTAAATTTTAATTTAACTGCTATTATTTCTCAAAAAGCTAAAATAAGATTTTATTCTTCAAAAAAATCAAATTACTTACCAAGTCAAGCTAAAAGTCCTCAAGAAATAATTAATAGATTAAAAATAATGGAATCAGATTTTTCAAAAACAAAAGATCATAGAGGTGTTTTTGTTTCAACTTATAGAGTAATAAGTGAAAGAGTTGATAAAGAAATTGTAAAATTTAGAGATCAAAATAAAGTAAAATCAGCCGATTTTCTTGAGAAGTTAATGCTGAATTTTGCAAATAAATATTTTTATGCTCATGATTTATATTTTTCTGATAATTTTGAAAAAACGCCTGAAGTTTGGAAAATGGCTTTTGATTCTGGAAGAAAATCTGAAAATTTTGGTATAGAAAAATCTGGAAATATTGTTGAAATTTTAGCTCTTTCTATGAATGCACATATTATTCATGATCTTGCTTTTTCTCTAAAAGAAGTAAATTATAATCCAAACGATAAAGAATTAGTAGCTGTTTATGATATGTTTAATAAAGCTCTTTTTGAAGAAAAAGATAATATAATAAAATCTATAACTAATATATATGGTAAAAATATAATTTCTTCTGCAAATAGCTTTTTTGGTGTGGCTGGCGATTTTACTATGCAAAAAATATTTAATTTAATGAGAAATGTAGCCAAAGACCAAGCAGAATTATCTAATAAAGAAAAAATAGTATCAAGATCTGTTTCTACAGGTGATTTGATAATGAAATCTGTTTTAGGTGGAAATAGCCTTTAATTTAATTACAAAAGATAATTATTTTTGCATTTGATTTATTCAATGTTTCTTGTAGAGATGCATTGAAATGCGTCTCTACAGGGGATTAATATTTTATGTTATTTAAAAAGCAATTTTGACATTTTTTGAATAGCATCAGTTGATTTTTGTTTATTTTTAGCTTTTATTGCATTAATAAATTCATCAGAGACTAATGATATTTGAGCATCAGCCGTTTTTGTAAATCTAGGATTATCATAACTAGAATTAATAATATCTAAATACATTTTACCTAGATTAGCCATATTAATAGAATCTTGGTTATTAGATTCTATTTTTTCCAATGCTTTATTCATACTTTCAATGCCTTTTTCTATTATTCCTGAAGCTAATCCTTTTTCAAAATCTAAATATTTTATATCTAAATAATTCTTACCATAAAAAACCTTCTCAACTTTAAAAGTATTTTCATTGTTAGATGATCTTATAAAGTTTTTCATTGATAAGTAGAAAAACTCACCTTCAGTAAGTAAATTATTATCTTTTTTAGATACTGTTGTAGCTACTTTTTCTAAAGTAGATATATATAATAATTTTATAAGATTAGTTTCTATTTTATCTCTTGCAAAAATTAAGTTATTCTTATTTCCATTTTTTGAATCAGATTTAAGTTTATTAAGATTCTCAATAATATTATCATAAGTAGAAATTTTATTATTTTTATCTACTAATTTAGAAAAATTGGCAACACTTCCTTCTGCTAGAGTTGCATTATCACTTCCATAAAAAAATATTTCAGCATTTTTTGCGACATCTTCACCATATCTATTATCATCAGTTAAAGAATTTGTATTATTTTCTACTAATCTTCTTGATTGAGCTCTTACAGATTGAAGAAGTAAATTTCTAAGTGCATTTTTTATTATTAGTTTTTTATCTGCAACAGTAATATCATATAAATTAGTTTTATTAATACCAACTTGCCCTATATTTTGAGCAATACTACTAATTGTATAATTCATTGGGTAATCATTAAATTCAGTTTCAGCTCTTATAGCAGAGTTTTTTAGTCCACCTGCATCATATTCCTTAAAAACATATTCAAAATCACCTAAATCAATAGCTTTTAAAATTTTTTGATAAGAAGCGACTTGTACTCTAGGATCAGGAAATTCTTCTTTTGTTATGGGTTGATCAAATTTTTTGACAGGATCTAAATTATTTGTCAAATTAGGAGAACTAACTTTAACTTCTGGGGTTGCACTTGGTAGTGGCAAAAAACTAAAAGGAGATGGTGAAGTACCACCGCTTGCACCACAAGAAATAATTATTGGAAGTACAGCCAATATCAATAGATTTTTTTTCATAAAAACTCCTTATTCAAAAGAAAATTGACCTAATTTACCATCTCTAAGCTCTTTAATAAATGTTTTAGAAGCTCTTTCAATATCAAAGCCACCTCCCAAAACAAGAAAATTCCTTTTTTGTGCATAATATTCGATACTAAAATCATTTCCATGAATCTCAAAAAATTCAGGGCTAGTTTTTCTTAATATTTCAATTATTTCTCTTGCTGTTTCTAAAGGTTCATAAGCTTCAACACTAATAGAACCTAGCATAACTAATTTTACGGCTAAATCTTGATTTTCAAATTTTGGTAAAATTATTCCTGGTGTATCTAATAATTCTAAATTATCACCTATTCTTACCCATTGAACACTTCTTGTAACACCTGGTTTATTTGCAGATTTAACTTTTCTTTTATCAACTAAACGATTTATCAAAGTAGATTTTCCAATATTTGGTAACCCAACAATCATTATTCTTAAATCACGAGGTAAAACTCCTCTTCTTGCTAATCTTTGATTTATTTTTTCATGATACTTTCTTAGTGCTATTTTTAATTTCATTATATCTTTAGGATTTAATGTTGAAATCGGTATCGCTTCTATGTCTTTTTGTTTCCAATATTCTAAAGATTGTTCTAATTTATCTCTATTTGCTAAATCAGATTTGTTTACGACAATAATTTTATCTTTATTGTTATTCAAATATTCATCAATAATATTAAAATGACTACTTAATGGAAGTCTTGAATCAACCATTTCAATAACCAAATCAACTAATTTAATATTATCTTTTAAATGTTTTTGTGCTTTTGCTATATGACCTGGATACCAGTTAATTAATTGCATTTATTAGGTACCAAAACATCTATCACCAGCATCACCAAGACCTGGAACAATATAACCTTTTTCATTTAATTCAGAATCTATATTTGCACAATATAATTCAATATCATTATGAGCTTCCATTAATTTCTCTACACCGATTTTAGAAGCAATTAAAGAGATAAATTTTATAGAGCTACCTTTTACCCCTCTTTTCTTAAAAACATCAACAGCACTTATTGCAGAGCCTCCTGTGGCTAACATTGGATCAATGATTAACACATTAGTATTTTCATCTATTGCATCAGGTAATTTTACATAATATTCAACTGGCTGAAGAGTTTCTTCATTTCTATAAAGACCAATATGTCTTATTTGTGCAAAAGGTAAAACTTCTATAATTCCATCTACCATAGAAAGCCCTGCTCTTAGAATTGGAGCAACAATAAATTTATTTTTAAACTCAATTCCTTCAGCAATAGCAACAGGTGTTTCTATCTCTTTAGTTTTTATTTCAATATTTGATAATGCTTCATAAACAAGATATTTAGAAGCTTCTTTCATATAACTTCTAAATTTTAATGGTTCTGAATTTTTGTTTCTTATTTCTGTAAGAAAAAAACGAATTAGTGGGTTATTACACACAAAAACATTTTTGTTAGGACTATTTGTATTTGACATTAAAGAAATTTTCCAAAATTAATTTATTACACCTAAAATATTTAATCAATATAAGATATAAGTATCATACATTTTAATTTTTGAGCTTAATACTCAGTAAAAAAACTTCTATTCTTATAAAAATAAAATATTATCTTTTAGAATTATATTAAAGTTTTTGAAAATATGCTAAAAATATTAAAAATATTAACTATCTAAAAATAAATTGTTAGTTTAATAATCATTTTTATAATACAAAATAGCATATTTTTAATAATCTAAGTAAGTTTTATTTTATTTTAGCTTTTTATTACTGTATCAATTGATGATATTAAATCTTGAACTTGATCATAAGCAAAATGTTTTTCATCAAGAACTTTATTTACATAGAGTTTATATACAAATTTCTGTTCTGCTTCATTTACAGAAACAACAAAACCAATATTTTTTTCTCTCATGTTATAAAAGTTATTAAGTAAAACATAATAACCTTCTCTTTGCCAATCTTTTAGTTTGTTGGTAAAAGTTTCAACAGCATTTGACATTTTATTTATTCCTTAGTTTTCATAATTTTTTGAAAATTAAAAAATCTCTCTTTCAAGAGATTTTTTATTTATACTATTTAGAAACTGCAACCTAATGAAGCTTGAACTTTTTGCATACTACTTACTATATTTGCTCCAGCAACATTCCATTGTGCATCTGGAATTGCATTTATTTGAGTAACATACATGCTAAGCATTGCTTTTGATTCAGGTGATTTAGAAACAATACATTCAACATATTTTAAAAATTGTGCTTTAGTAACAATTTCAGTACCAACTGCACCATTAGCAGTTCCTGCTTTTATTGCATTTGCAGCATTATTTTTAACTGCACCAGCAACTAAATCTGCTGGATTACAAGCAGACATAAGAAGAACAGAAAGAGAGGCAAAAACTAAAAGATATTTTTTCATAAAAATTTTCCTTTTAAACATAATTATATTGCATAATATTACATTATAAATAGATTAAAAAAAACTTCATTTAATCACAAAAATAACAATATATTTTAAAAATAATTAAGCAAATTGATTTAAGACATTCTAGAAATAAGAAAATTAATTAAATCATTCATATAATTTTTGTATTTTGAATCTGAAAAAGTTGCTAACGTATCTCTTATTCCATCAATTTCTTTTTGTAAATAATCTTTCATTTCTATTTGAATATCATCTTTTTTTATTATAGAAATTATTTTTTTACCAAATTTCTCAAGTTCATATTCATTTTCACTTTGTAAAAGATTTTTCCATTCATGAAAAAAAGCTACATCTTTTTTAAAAAGAAATAATAAGGGAAGTGTTATTTTACCTTGAGAAAAATCTTGTAATCTTTTTTTACCTAAAATACTGCTTCCTGTATAATCTAAAATATCATCAACAATTTGAAAAATATTACCTATGTGATTACCCATTTTTCTTAGTTTTTCTATGGTTTCTTTATCAACTTCTGCTCCATATCCACCAGCCATCATACTCCATTCAAATAAACTTGCTGTTTTTAGATAAATTAATCTTTCATAATCTTCAAAAGAAACAAAGTCCTTTTTTTTCATATCCATCTGATGAATTTCGCCTTCTACAAGCTTTACTACAGTTTGTATCATTGAAGTTAAAACTTTTGGATTATCTATATTATCAAGTTCTTGAAAAACTTTACCTAAAATAAAATCACCACTTAAAATTGCTGTATGATTTCCATAAATTACATTTGCTGTTGGTTTTCCTCTTCTTTCTTTTCCGTCGTCTATAACATCATCGTGAAAAAGAGTTGCTGTATGAACAAATTCTGATATCGCAGACATTATAATTGTATTAGGATTTATTGGTTTATCAGAAACTAAGGAATAACTTAGACAAACAAGTAAAGGTCTGATTCTTTTTCCACCAGCTTTTACTAAATGGTTTATTACATCTTGAAACCAAGTTGGTTGATTTTTTATCATTAATTCAAGATGCTTCTCTACCTTAGAAAGATCTTCTTTAAACTCTTTTTCTATTTTTACAAAACTATCTATTGTTTTATATGTATTCAATATAGACATTTCTTATCCTCTGGAGTAAAAATTAAATATTTTTTACTCTAAATTTCCCAGAAAAATTTTTAAACTTTTCAGAAAAAAATTATCTTAGTATAAATATTAGCATAGTAAAGTGAAAACAATATTTAAGGATATTTAAGAGAATTATATAAAAGATAAATCTTATTCATTATTAAAAAAAATAATAAAGATAAATAGATTATATAAAAATTATTTAATATTATTAAAAACCTTATTTTTAGCTATATTACATATTTCTGGATCAAATAAACCAGATTCTTTCATTTTATCAATTGCTAAGTTATTATCTTTAAAATCTTTATAATATCTATCAAAATTATTTGCAAAGGCAATTATTCTTGCATGTAAAGGAATATCATTGCCTTCTAAACCGTCAGGATAACCACTTCCATCCCAATTTTCATGATGATGTTTTATTGCAGGAACTAATTTTTTAAGATCAAAAACTGAAGATAAAATTCTGGAACCTATTAAAGTATGTGATTTTAATGCTTCATCATCAGATAATTTACTATCAGGCAAACCTATTTTACCAATGTCATGTAAATAAGCAGAAACTCTAATTTCATGTTCTTCATCAGAAGTTAAATTCATTGCTTTAGCAATTCTTCCTGCTGTTCTACTAACATTTTTAGAATGATCTCTAGTTTCAGGCTGTTTAGATTCAAAAATATCTGTTATAGATTTTATTATTTCTATATAACTATCTCGTTCAGACTCATTTTTATCGATTCTAGTTATTGCTTTTACAACTCTATCTGAAATTTCTTTTAAAATTTTCAAATCTTCTTGAGAAAATTCTTTTTCATTTACATCTAAACAACTAATAATACCAATTACTTCTTTATTAGTTTTTACTAAAGGAACTAATAATGCAGATTTTATATTTAATTCTTGAGCTAATTTATCAATAAAATCATCACCTGTATTTTCTTTAATAAAAATAGGTTCTGAAAAATTTGTTATTTTATTAATAATCTTATTATTTGATATTTCAATAGAATTATTAATATATTCTTCTAAATCTTGATTTCCACCGTAAAAAGCTTTTATACTCATAAATCTTTTAGAAACATCTATTTCTGTAATAAAAGAATATTTAGTATTTAATATTTCAGATGATAGTTTAGTAATGTTAGAATAAAAAGTTTGTTTTGTTGATAAAAGGCCAATTTCACTATTTATATGAGAAATATTAGTATGATAATCAACTACTTTTTGATAATGATTTGAAGTATATTTTATTGCCAAAGCATATATTTTATTAAAAATACCAATAATTATTTTTCTGATATGTTCTTTTTCTATTTCAGGAAATTTTAATGTAGCAATATAGTCAAAAAGAGTTTTTTCCATTTCTTCTAAATCAGTTTCAAATTTATAAAAATCAGTTGGAAATTTAACTTTTGCAAAAATTATATTTTCAGTTTCTTCTTCTTCAAAAATTATGGCTAATTTTTTATCTATATTTGATAGTTTTTTGTCTATTAAATTTATAAAACAACTCAAATAAAACTTATCTATTTCAAATGAATTTTGATTTTCTTCTGAGGTTGCCCATTCTTCAAATTTAGCAAAAATTAATTTCCATTGATCGCATGATTTTTTATCTAATGTAAAAACATAAACATTTCTAGATATTTGTTCTACATCATCTTTACTATATCGTTTATAAAAAACAGTTGCTTTTTCAGCATTATAAATAGCTTTATAAACTTGATTTCTACCTTCATTTTTTGCTCTATATAATGCTGTATCAGATCTATCAATAAATTCTATTTGAGAAATTTCACCATGCTTATAAGAATGTGAGTTTACACCAACACTAATAGTCATTCTTACTTCTCTTTGCTCTCTTCCTGTGAATTTATATTCTATAACCTTCATTCTAATTTTTTCAGCTATTTCACAAGCTTCATCTATAGAAGTTTCTGGTAAAAGAATTGCAAACTCTTCACCACCATATCTTGATACTACATAATTATTTTTAGAGACACTTTTTATTATAATTGCAAGTTCTTTTAAAACTAAATCACCTAATAAATGACCATGGGTATCATTAAATTTCTTAAAATAATCCATATCCATTATTATTACGGATGTTTCAAACTTATTTGATAAAGCTCTTTTTATTTCATCTAAAACTTTTGATTTAAAGTATTTTTGATTATATAAACCTGTTAATCCATCAATTAAAGCTTGTTTTTGAGTTTGTTCATAAAGATCTATATTTAGCATAGCACTTTCTACAGCACCTAAGAGAAGTTTTAAAAATCGTACATCTTCTTCAGAATAAGCTTTTTCTTTATAACTCATCATACAAAAAATACCAACAACTTCACCTTTTATTATTAAAGGACCTAGAAGTAATGAATTGTAAGCTTGCCAAAAATTTTCATAAGAAAGTGGTTTTTCAAATTCACTATATAACATTATAGCTCTTTTAGCCGCACATTTTTGAAGTGGCCCTTCATCCATAAGATCATAAGCTTTAAAATTTTCATATACTATTTCAGAGCCATCAACAAACATGTTACCAGTATTATAATCAATTTTATAAACCATACAGTTATCATAAGGAATAATAGATTCTGTTTCTCTTATTAAGGTAATCCATAACTCTTTTATACTTTTTTTATTAGCAATTTTTTTTGTAAATTCATAAAGCTCTTGTATATTTTCTGTAAAAGCTTTTAGAGTAGCATTAGCTTGTTCTGATTTTATATAACTTCTTATAAAATAAACAGTAAAAATAGCAGGTAAAAAGACTCCTATTGTAGCCCAAATACCCAAAAAAGAATAAAAATAAATACTTATTATTGATAATGGAGTTAAAAGAGCTAATTGAACAAACTCCCATTTATCTTCTTTTATAGTTTCAAAAAAGTTTAATTTTTTTTCAAGAACAATATATGTGTTTACTAAGATAGAACTTAAAATAATATATATGAACGTTACTGAAACTGAAGATATTGCAATTGAAAACATCATATCTTTTCCTGAAAGAGGATAGATTTTTTTTAGAAAATCTACACATAAGCCAGATAATGAAAAAATTATTGCAAAAAGCCCTGCATTAAAAAAATTAACTTCAAATCTTCTTTTTTTTGTATAAATAGATGCGACTATTGAAGCAAAAACAGCTGATATTATTGCATAAACAGAACCATGTATTATTAAAATAGTTGATATAACAGAAAAACTTGCTGTTATAAATCCACCTGTAGGAATGCGAGTTATAGATAATTCAGTTAATATATTTATTGCAATAAAGAATAGTAATTCTAAATAGTTTTTTTGTAAAAACTCAAATGTAACTGGGTAAATAATTAGTGATGATGCAAAGGCTAGAATTCCTATTATGAAAACAGACCAGAAATATATTTTTGATATATTACTTTTGTTACCAAATTGTTTAAGTAATCCAGTTGACATAAATAAAATAAAAGTTCTCTACATGTTTGATAGTAAATCTTTTAAAGTATATCATAAGAGAAAAAATAGTAGTGTGATTAAAATCGTTTATTTAAATAAAAAGCTAGAATAAAGGATATATAAGACTTATAAGATATTTTTACAACTAAATATCAAGGTATTTTTTACTTATACATTAAAAATTTAACAATTGTTAATAAAAAATAAGAGTTAAAAATTTTATTAATAAAAATAAGCTTAATTTTCTATAAAAATATTATTTGGTTCAATTTTAGAAGAATAAATTCTATTATAATAATCAGATCTTGATAATAATTCTTTGTGAGTTCCTATATCAGATATTTTACCATTTTCAAATAAAATTATTCTATCTGCTTTTTCTAAGGTTTTTATTCTATGGGTAACTAAAAAAACGGTTATACCTGGTATAAAATCATATAATTGATTCCATAATTTATTTTCTGTTTCTGTATCCAATGCAGAAGTACAATCATCTAAAATTAAAATTTCAGGTTTTTCCGCAATAGATCTTGCTATTGCTAATCTTTGTTTTTGTCCTCCAGATAAATTTATACCTCTTTGACCTATTTTTGTATTTATTTTTTCAGAAAAATTTTCTATTTCTGAGGCTAACTGAGATACTTCTATAGATTTAATTAATTTTTCTTCTGTAATATCTCTACCAAAAATAACATTTTCTTTTATACTATCTGAAAATAGTGAAGGAGTTTGAGAAACAAAACCAATTTTTTTTCTTAATTCTGTAATATCATAATCTTTTAGATTAATTTTATTCAATAATATATTTCCATCTGTTGGATCTATTATTCTTGGAATAAAATTTAAAAAAGTACTTTTCCCACTACCAACCGAACCTGTAAATGCAATTAATTCGCCTTTTTTAACTTCAAAACTTATATTATCAAGAATTTTTTTATCTTTTTCAAATGAATAAGAAACATTTTTAAATTCAAATAAAATATTTTCATCTATTTCTTTTATAGCGTCAGATTTATTTACTATTTTAGGCTCAAAATTTTCTAATTCTTTTACTCTTTGAACAGAAACACCTGCTTTTCTACCTTTTACAAAAAATTGTCCTATATCAACCATAGGCCAAATTAACATAAAAATGTAGGTATTAAATGCAACTAAAGTTCCTAAAGGTATTTTGTCATTAATAACTAAATAACCGCCAATAAAAAATATCATTATCATTATTAATTCAGATATCCTAGAATAACTTAATTCCATTAATGAAGATGCTTTTACTAATTCTAATTCTTTTTTTCTTTGATTTTCTACTACATTATTAAAAAAAGCTTCTTGATTTTTTTCTTGATTGTAAGATTTTATAATTTTTATTCCATCAATTGTATTTGTCAAAAAATTATTTATTTCAGATATAGCTTTTTGATTTCGTCTTGAAAATTCAGTTGTTTTTTGAGATATTTTTACAAAACCAATTATTATTACTAAAGCTGGTAAAATTGTAGTCCATGTTAATAAAGGGCTAAGATAAAACATAAAAAAGACTATTTGAAGAATTTTAATTATAGCTTCATAAAACCTAAAAATACCACTACAAGCAAACCAAGCTAATTTTTTTTCACTTATATCATCAATTATTCTGGTAATTAAATCACCAGTATTAAATTTTTGAAAAAAACTTTGATCTAGTTTTACTAAATATTTAAATAAATTTATTCTAAAAGAATTTTCTAATTTAAAATTTGTATTTCCTCTTGTTGTTTGTAAAAAACTGTACATCACAAAGTGTATTATGCTAAAAATAAGAAGCATTTGTATTTGATCTTTTACAAAAATAATATCAGGTTTTTTTGAGCCTAATTCATTAAAAATATTTGCTATTAATATAGGTGTGCATGAACGAAACCACATGGCAACAGGAGTTAATATTATTAATAAAAACATAAGGGGTTTTAATTCACCCCAAAACTTCCAGAGCCAGAAAATGGTCTCTTTAAAAGTTATTTCTTGTTTTTTATTTACTATTTCCATATTGATGCTAAATTTTATACTTAGTGAAAAGTAAAAAGTTATGAGTAATAAGACAAGATAATTGTAAATACAAGTTCATAGTCAAAAAATTTCTCAAACTACTTTTCCTTGAGTATATAAGAATAATTATTATATTTTATCTTATAGATTTAAAAGAAAAATCAATACATTCAGTTAGTTTTTTTACATCATTAAAAGATACAAACGGGAATATACCTATTCTTATTTGATTTTTACCTAATTTCCTATAACTATTTATATCATTAATTCCATTTTTTCTAAAAGCTTTCACAAGATCATCAGCAGAAATTTCTTCATTAATGTCTATTGTTGCTACGCTAAGAGATCTTAATTCTGGCTTTTTCACATAAGGTGATAAAAACTTTGAATTTTCTGCAAAAGAGTAAAGGAAATTAGCTTTTTCTTCAGCAGTCTTTTGTATATTTTTTAAACCTTTTTCTAATAATTCATCTAAAGAACATTCTAGAAAAAATAAAGTTGTTATTGAGGGAGTATTTAAGGTTTGATTTTTAAGACTATTAGAAACTATATCATCAAAACTAAGCATACTAGGAATATATCTACCTGTTTTTTTTACTTCTTCAACTCTTTTAATAAATCTTGGTGAAGCTACTGCAAAAAATAATCCACCTTCACTAGCAAAGGCTTTTTGTAAAGAAAAATAATAAAGATCGGTTTTTTCAAAATTCCATTCAACAACTCCTGCAATAGAAGTTGCATCTACTGCTAACAAAGCATCTGAATCAAAAGATGGACATTTAGGAATCATAACTCCTGTTGAAGTTTCATTATGAGTTATAGCAATAAGATCTGCATCTCCAGAATATTTTAATTCAGGTAATTCTCCATATTCAGCGTCAAATTTTTCTGTTTTTAACCAAGTAGTAGCTTTGGTTAAAGAATGCCATTTAGAAGAAAATTCGCCACAAGTAAAATGAGCTGATTTTTCTTTTACTACAGAAAAAGCTAAAGTTTCCCAAAGAATACTTGCACCACCATTACCTAAAAGAATTTCATAATCATCTGGAACATTTAAATATAATTTTAATTTTTGACGACATCTTTTTACAAGGTCTAATATAGTACTGTTTCTATGGCTATTTCCTAAAACATTTTTTCCTGAAAGATGAAGTTTTTCTAAAAAATTAACAGGCACTTTTGTAGGACCAGATCCAAATCTTCCATCTTCAGGCAATAAATCTTGAGGTATTTTTAAATCTTCAAACATAATTTTCTCAAATAACATAATCAAAATAAATTCTAACTGAGTTTTTTGTTAAAGAAAACAGTTTCTTAATTTTAATTGATGGTATTAAAATAAATCCCAGAGTACTGGGACAATGCATTAAGTTAAGAAATTAAATTGTTGTAATATGTTCAATCCTAATGTAGATGCGTATTGCATACACATAAAATAAATGGTAAATACAAAAAAATGTATAACGTAATTATAATTATTGACAAAATTTTTACTGATAAAAAATAAAAATTCGTATGCAATACGAAACTACAATCCTTATATAATTTGATATTAACCTTAACTTAATGCCATTGAGTACTGGGACACTGTTTGTATTAACAACAAAGCATAGATTCAAGGTATTAATAATAAAAATAAATATTTTGATCTTTAGATTCAATTAAATAAATATTAAAAATAGCAAAAACCATCTTTTTTTTAGTATATTTTCTATTAGAAGATATATTTTAAATTAAAAAAAATAGGAGTACTTTTATGAGTGGCATTAATGGTATTTTTAGAGCCCCTGGTAGTCAAGATTATAAACATCAAAAAGTAGAGGATAAACCGCAAAATAAGCAAAAACAAAGTAAAGAAGACGAACAAAAAAAGAAAAAGAGAGATCCTAAAATGGATAATATGTTTTCCAATCTTGCAGATAATTTAAGTGCTTTTGGAGATGATGCATAAGATTTTGAATAAAAATAAAAAAATACTAATCGTTGGCGGAGCTGGTTATATAGGCTCCCACATGGTTTTACATCTATTGGAAAAAGGTTATACACCAATAATTTATGATAATCTTTCAGAAGGTTATAGAGAAGCTATTTTAGGCGGTGAATTTATAAAAGGTGATTTAGATGATTCTTATAAACTAAGAGAAGTATTTTCTTCTTTTGATATATCTGCTGTAATGCATTTTGCAGCTTTTTGCTATGTTGGAGAGTCTGTAAAAAATCCTGAAAAATATTATAGAAACAATGTTTTTAATACATATAATTTGCTTAATATTATGAATGAA
>ERZ1292633.3446-Hain-H41-02um-R1-3446-length-15389-cov-7_pt1 | contig 15389 bp, 20 predicted proteins | sample MGYA00564406_ERZ1292633 | MGnify/ENA primary metagenome ERZ1292633 (study PRJEB36523, sample SAMEA6512639) | groundwater metagenome | collected 2019-01-08 | study: AquaDiva: Metagenomics assemblies of 32 groundwater samples
TCCACACCGCATTTTCTCCTCCTTCAACCTTCTCACCGCAATAATCCGGGATCCACATCACTAAAACCCGAGCCCTCGAAAATACCCCGTCCTCTCCATCGCGCCGCCCTCCGATCGCCGCTCCTGCGCCAAATGCCTGCGCCGTTTTTCCCGCTTCATCCCGCAAATGCTGCCCGATTGCCTTTCCCCCGCCGCTTCTGATACGCTAAACAGCGGATTAGCTTTCTTCCGAAAACAGGCGCAATTCCATGACAGATCAAAAAACATTGGGCCAAGCCATTGCAGACGCCCGCAAGGAACTAAAGCTAAGTCAAAAAGAGCTGGCGGCGCGAATAAAACGCGAGGACGAGGACGCCTCCATCACCCCTCAGTATCTCAACGACATCGAACATGACCGGCGCGTTCCGACTTCCTTTCTGATAGGGCATTTCGCGGCCATCCTCAAAATCGATGCGGATTACCTTCATTTTCTCGCCGGTCGCGTTCCCGAGGATTTACGGACGTTGACTGTGGACCACAAGAAGTTTGCCGCTTCCATGGTTGCTTTCAGGCGCAGCCTGTCCACCGGAAAGAAATAGAAATAAATGGTTCTTCACGTCAAAGACCTCACCGGGCGCTTTGGCATGAGGCCGCATTATTCTACCGATGAACTTGACGCTGAATGCGAGCAGATCATTTCAGATTTTGTGCGCGAGCTTCACGGCACCGTGAAATATCCCGTCACTACGGACGATCTCACCAAGCTGATCGAGGCCCACACTGCCGACCTCGATCTTTATGCCGATCTCTCAAGCCTTGGAGAGGATGTCGAGGGCCTCACTGAATTCGTACCCGGAGCGAAGCCCCGCGTTCGCATCTCCCGGCTTCTTACCGATGATGCCCGCCGCGAGAACCGCTTTCGCACGACACTGACCCATGAATTCGGCCATGTCCACTTTCATAACTACCTGTGGGACTCCGCCGCGCAGCAATCAAGCTTTCTTACAACTGACCAGCACAACCGTCAGCCCATGACCTGTAAAAGGGAAACCATCATCCGTGCGAACAAAACCGACTGGATGGAGTGGCAGGCAGGCTACGCCTGCGGCGCAATCATCATGCCCGGAACAGCCGTCAAACGCCTCGTGGGAGAATTCTTCCACGCTCATGGCATCTTTGGTTCCGTTACCCCGGATTCGCTGCATGGGCAAAATCTCATTCAGTCAGCAATGGCCGCGTTTCAGGCATCCGACGAAGCGGCTACGATTCGTCTTTCCCAACTGAATTTTCTCTCCGCCAACGCCTCCACTCAGGCCCTCTGGCAGTAAAAAACTCTCCATCGTGGAGCAGTCTTGCAATCCTCCCGTCATTATGATACGCTAATCCGCGTATCCGCTTATCAGACTGGTAATATATAGACAGGTGCCATGAACCTCCACGAAGAAAGGAAAATCCCATGGTCTATCTTGTCACCTACGATCTCAAACAGCCCGGTCAGAATTATACCGGGGTCCACGACGCGATTAAGTCCTGCGGAACATGGTGGCACCATCTGGAATCCACATGGCTTGTTGACGGGTATCTCACCGCCGATCAAATTTCCACGAAGGTGAGAACTCACATCGACAAGAATGACACTCTTCTCGTGATCGGCGTTACCGGCGACTACGCGGGATGGCTGCCCAAGGACGCATGGGAGTGGATCAACAGCAGGGTTCGGCAACACGTTTAGGTTTTCAACCACAATTAACAGAAGGAAGGGGAGTCCGATGGGAAACAAGAATGACCGCTTCGTTGTCAAACATGATGAGGGATGGGCCGTGAAGAAGCCCGGAGCCGACCGCGCCAGCAGCATTCACGACACGCAGCGCGAAGCCGAACGGGCGGCGAAGGAGATCGTTTCAAATCACGGCGGGGGAGAAGTCCGCATTCAAGGCCGTGATGGCCAGTGGCGAGATTCGGATACCGTTCCGCCCGGCAACGATCCCATGCCGCCCCGCGACCGCAAACACTGAATGACCCGGACGGCGCTTTAGTATCTGACGCGGAACGTAGGGGAGTCCTCGGGCCGCGTCTTGCGCCGGTCATAAAGGCGGGTAGTCGATACGTTCGCATGGCCGAGCCATTCTTGCACCTTGGCAATGTCGGCCTCATGGGAAAGCGCATTCGTCGCAGCCGTTGCCCGCATCGAGTGAACACACAGCCCGTTGACCTCGATATTCAGGCCCGTGGCCTGTCCGTATTTTCTGACGACGTTCTGATAAATCGAACCCGGATCAAGCGCCCGGTTCAGCACGCCCGTCCTGCTATTGCGCACCGGACGAAACAGCGGCCCGTCACCATCCGCGCCATGACCGGCCAGCAGCAGGTAACTCTCGATCAACCGTTGCGCCAGCGGATTCAGGGGCACGTATCTGATCTTGTCGCGCTTGCCCTTCACCTTGAAATGCTTCACGCCTTCGCGGCTCTGAATGTCTTTCAGACGGAGGCCACACAGCTCCTCCCGCCGCATCCCGTGATAGAGCAGCACGGCGAGAATGGCCCGGTCGCGCACGCCCTTGAGCGTATCTTCGGGCGGCGCTTTCAGAAGCCGCCGCGCTTGCTCATCGGACAGGGCAGGGGTGCTGCCCTCATTGCTGTTGGCCATCGGACGCTTTACACCGTCTACGGGATTGCCCGCGACGGCGTTGCGCTCACACAGATAATCGTACAGCGAGGACAGGGCCGACAGCTTGCGCCGGATGGTCGGCGCGGACAGTTCCCGGCCTTCGAGCGTTTCCCGCCACGCAATCACATGTGCCCGCGTGACGGTTCGGAATTCTTCCGGCCTTCGCAGCCCGAGAAATTCTGAAAACTCGCCCGCGTCGAGCTTGTAGGCACGGCGCGTTTTTTCATTCGTGATGTTCGCCAGCCATTCAAGCTCGGGCGGAACCTCGGAGAGTTTCCCGAACTGCGCGGCGCTGAGAGCGCCTTGTTTTGCCGGAATCAGGTCTTTCAAAATCGTTCCCCCCTACCGCACGTTTTAAACATGATAATGTATTTTATCATGTTTAAAACCCATCATAAAAAAAGGGCTTTCAGTTGTCCCGTGTTACCAGAATGCCAAAATCTTGGTCGAACACCATCGGCAAAATCTCGTTTGTGCTGTCCGGCGACACCATCCACTCGGAACCACCTGTTGCCCGACCAAGGCACACGCCTTCCTTTCCCGCATAGCGCCCGGCCAGAATAATCACCCGTTGACCGCTCGGGTCTGGCAAATTGCTTTCCATTCTCCCACCCCCTTCTATTTAGAAAGGAACTTCACCACACGCTTTTTTACTTTCTCTTTGTTCTGCGTCTCACATTCCCACACAACCAGTGACTTCCACTCCAGAGATGCCAGCGCCGCCAGATTCTTTTCATCGCGTTCTTTATTCCTTGAAACCTTCTTCACCCAATACTCTTGATTGCTTTTCGGAATCCTTGCTCCTCTCCGGCAACCATGCCCATGCCAGAAACACCCATTCACGAAAATAACTTTTTTCCTTTTGCCAAAAACAATGTCCGGCTTCCCCGGCAAATCCTTCCTGCACAGGGAATATCGATAGCCCAACCCATGCAACAGGCGCCGAACCGTGACCTCCGGCCCGGTATCGCGCCCTTTAACCGCCCGCATGATTGCGCTTCGATTAGCAGAAACATCTTTCAACGCTTCAGCTCGATCTTGATGCCCGGATCGGTTTCGACTTCATCCACGATTTCATTGTATCGCTTCACCAGATCGCCGACCGCCACTTGCCTTCCTTCGGCGCCGAATTTCCCAAGCTCGTACAAATTCAGTGCGATGAATTGCTCGATCTCGAAAACATCTACACGGTCGCCAATCCCCTTGTTTTCCGCCAGCGCCTCGGCCACCGTCGTTCCCTTTTGCAGCGTGACTATGACGGCTTTCAATCCTTCGTTCAGATTCTCCCGGCACTTCTCAATCACGCCCTCTCCCGGCGAAGTTGTCACATGAATAGCCACGTCGCCTAACAAGAAATCTCCAGCCCGCCCGCCGGGAGCGTCCGCCGATGAAAAACAGTTATGCTCCACCGTTCCCTGTCCCAATGCACATTCCAGTTTCGCGCCAACCAAATGCTGCAACACGGCGCCCGCGTAATGAGTCCCTGAACTCGCCTTCTGTCTATCTTCTGCTTGAGCTACTACGTCGCGGATCACTGACCGCAGGCTGCGCGAAGCGTCGAGCCTTATCTTGAACGGCTTTGCTGAAAAAAACTCATGTACGCGCTCTATCCAGAACTTCTCGACCTCATCAAGGTCAACTTTCGTCTTCTTGCTCAGGCCGTTCAGGAAGGCGACATATTCCCGCATGTTATTCAGGCTGCCCCGGCTTGTCCGACCGCCTTCCGCCGCAAGCACCCGGCTTATCTCATGCCGCCCCAGCACCTTTTGAACGGCGCCTTTTCCTAACCCTAAAACCTGCCCGCCGCCTTCGGTCAGCAGCTTTCCCGTATCCAGCGGAAGCCCCATTTCCCGTGCATGTTGCGTCACCACCAACGCCACGCACAGCGGCCCCTGTCCCTTGAAACCCTTCTCCTCAGTGAACTTCGTCAGCGCCGCCCTTAATTCCTTGCCAATGCTCACGCCGCCACTCTCTTTCCTGTCTTCCGAACTGCAACCAGCGGCTCCAACAGATTTTCAGACAGAAAACGAACCACCGGAACCACCACGCCGTCCCCTACCAGATGATAGCCCTCGTTATAATTTTCAGGCAGTAGATAGCTGTCCGGCAGTCCCATCAACCGCGCCCCTTCCCGCGTAGACATCAACCGCGATCTCACACGCTTGCCCTCGACCACCAGAATCACTTGCCGACTTGATCCACCAACAGGCGTTCGCAAACATCCAGACACGTCATCAAACCTCGCTTCGGCTCTTTGAACCTTCCGCCCCTTCTCGTTTTGGCGCGTCCGCTTGTACACTGTCCCAATCACCCGCCGCCCCGTTCGTCTGGCTCTTTCCAGCTTTTCCCTGTTCAGCGGACTCATCATCCGTAACAGTCGCTCTGTTTCCACCGCCGTATGCCATCCGATCCCGGTCGGCTTTTCCTCGATCAATTCGCTGAACACGCTTTCCCGCTTTGGCGGCTCAGGTAATCGCCACCACATCCACTTGCGCCGCGCCATTTCCGACATCTTCCAGAACGCTTCATCCACGCCCAACGGATGCCACGCATCCCCTGCACGTTTTGAAACCAGCATCCCCGGCACTGATACATCTTCCCGCACTCCGATGATGAACAACCGGGGCCGCGACTGCGGAACAAAATGAACGGCATCAATCACAACGGCGCCAAAACGATAGCCCGACCGCGCGAGAGCGTTGCCAATGGCCGCAAAATCCCTTCCGCCATGAGATTTCAAAGTTCCATAAACATTCTCCAGAACCACCACCCGAGGCGCCCGCCCTTCCCGTCCAAGACTATCCATCAACCTCCAGAAGGGCCAAAACGTACCTGATCTGTCTCCCTTCAATCCTGCGTATGACCCGGCCAACGACAGGTCTTGACAGGGAAATGAAGCCCACGCCAGATCAACCGTTCCCGGCACATCATCAACCGTCACATCGGCTACATCGCAGACTTTCAAAGCCCGCCGCCCCCAATTCGCTGCGTAGCTTGCTGCCTTTTTCGGATCAATATCGTTTGCAAAAGCACATTGCCAACCAGACCCCAAGCCTGCTCGCGCCATTCCCCCGCCGCAGAAAAACTCGTAAAACTGCGTCACGCCTAATTCCCCTTCTCGCTCTTTCCAAACAGCGGCCATCTGTCCACGACATACTTTTCCGTGGCGTCACGCACCACCCACGCCACCGAAACCTTTTTCTCTTTGGCTATCGCTTCAAGCGATCGATACAGTTCACGCGGAAGGCTCGCCGACGCCCTTACGGATGGCCCTTTTTTCATCTTCGCTTTTCTCCCGCTCACTCGCTTCTTGCTCATTCCTCCGGCTCTCCTTGTCGCATCAGATTACATCACTCTGCTGCATCTTGCCAGAGGGAAAAACAACATTCTGTTTCCTTGGTCAAACGCACCTGATACCCCCGACCCATCCATCACGCCGCGCATCGTTCGCTTGTCCTGCGTCAATTCTGTTCGCCGTTTTTCACGCCACCCCGCTGAAAACACACTTTTCCGTCTTCTGACCATCGCAGCCCGCTCCCCGGCCCCACTGCCGGACGGACGTGCGGCCCAGCACACAGCGGAGAATTTCCTTCGTTATCCCCTTCCAATAACAACCAATTTTCAAGGTCTTTTCATGCTATAAACCTGCCGTTAATTTTCATAATCTACCTTAGATATATGATCCCCAAGGCATCACAACGTGGGGGTGGGCAGCAGCTCGCCACCCATCTTCTGAATGCGATCGACAACGAACGCGCCGAAGTCCTTGACATGCGCGGCGCGGTCGCCCGCGACCTGCACGGCGCTTTTGCCGAATGGGAGGCTGCAGCATCGGCGACCAACTGCCGGAAATACCTCTATTCCCTCTCGATCAATCCAGACCCGCAGCAGCGCCGCTTGTCGCGCGAGGAAGTGGCCGACTTCATCACCCGCGCAGAAACCCGGCTCGGGCTGGCCGACCAGCCGCGCGCCGTGGTTTGCCATGTGAAGGACGGACGCGAGCACTTTCATGTCGCATGGTCACGGATCGACACACAGAAAATGCGGGCCGTCCAGCTTTCCCACGACCGCCCGAAGCTCCGGGCCGCCGTGCTGGAATTCGCCCGCGACAAAGGGCTTGAACTCCCCGCCCGAATGAAGCAACACACACATGACCGCTTCAATGCCCGCGCCGCCCGCAGCAACCACGCTGAAAAGCAGCAGGAAGAACGGACAGGAATCACCAAGGAAGAACGGCGGCGCGACATCACCGAAGCATGGAACCGCAGCGACAGCGGACAGTCACTTCTCCGCGCCCTTGAGGAGCGCGGCTACCTTCTCGCACAAGGCGACCGCCGCGGCTATGTCGTTGTCGATCGGCACGGCGAAATTCACAGCTTGCCGCGCCAGATCGAGGGCGTGAAAACAAAGCAGATACAGGCCCGCCTCATCGACTTTCCCCCGGACAGATTGCCGCCCGCAGCCAAGGCGCAGGAATTCGCCAAGCAGAAAACCAGGATTTCCCTGAAAGAACATTTCCGCCAGCAGGCCGACCACGGACGCGACCGCCTTCATGCCGCGCACAAGCAGCGCCGGGCAGCCCTCGACAAGATCAAGATAACTCTCGAACAGCGCCACCGCGCCGAACGGGCCGCATTGTTGGCCGTTCAGCGCGATCGGAACCAGAAGATTGCCAAGGAACGCCGCGAGCGCGAACCCAAAGGCCTCGCCGCGTTCCTTGGCAAGATCACCGGAATCATGGGCATCACAAAACAACGCCAGCAGGAAGCGGACGCGCAGCGCACGAAGGCGCAGCGCGAAAATATCGGACAACTGACACGCCGCCAGGAGCGCGAGAGCCGCGACCTCGCGCGGCAGTTCCGCGCCCTTGGCCGCGTGGAAAAACGCGAGCTGCGAAGCCTTGAAACAAAATTAAAGCGGGAAGTATTCGCGCAGCGCCGGGAAGCCGCGCGGGCAATCCCCGCCCGGACACTGACACCGGAGCAGCAGCACAAAGAGCATGAATTCAAGGAAAACGCCCGCGAGATGACGACGCCGGCGGAGCCGGCGGCCGTCACCCGGAAAAAATCCGAAGGCCGGGTGATAAGCGACAAATTTGCGGAGGCACTGAAGGCCCGCGCAGCAGAAAAGAAGAAACAAAAACAGCAGGACAAAGAACGATCACCCGACAGGCAGCGCGGGCCTACCCCGGACTAGTCCGACGCCTGAACCGCCGCACCCTCGAACGTGTACGCATAGGCCCGGTAAGCCTACCTCCCGTGCTCATGGCCGTAAGTGTTCCCGCACACCAGATTCCGGCCCGAGGCGTTGTACTGCCTCAAATCCACAGGCATCGGGTTCTGCTCGCCCTGTTCATATATTCGTAAATACCGATCCTCCACATACGCGATCCACGGCCCGTTCACCGGCACGGTCAATTTAAAATGATCCGGGCTTTCGTCGTAGACAATCCCGGACTTTGCCACCCGCGCGGCCACTCGCTTGATGCTATTTTCCGCATCTGCCTTGTACCGCGCCATCGGGCTGCCGTCGGCTGGAAGCTCCCACTCCCCCACCAACTGGCGCGGCACACAGAGCATGACATGATCGGGAAGCAAGGTTACAGCCGGATACCGCCCCGTCACCTTTCCCCATAGCGTTCCGGCGTTCCTCAACACCGATTGCGTGAACTCCGGCAGCGCCCGGTTAATTCCGGTCAGGCTGACAGGCGCACTGCCCTTGTAGTCGTAATATTGATAGTCCGCTTCCAGCAGACCCATCAAAACAATCGCCCCAAGGATCTTCCCCACGTGCATGACTGATCTCCGACGGAAGGCCCCGCGCCGGTCATGGGCGCAGGGCCGGTAATTCCTTATCGGCTGCAGATCACTGTGAGCCGCGCCCGCATGATATTTTCGAGGGTTGCCAGCCCGTTGCGGCGCTCGGCAGTATCCCGCTCTGTCTGGCAGAGACTTATCGACACAGCCCTGAACAGTTCGGACAATTCGTTTTCGTTTCTCCCAGCAAGTTCACTTCTTGTCATCAGTCGCATCTTTTTTTCCTCCTCTTTTTCGCCCCGGCTATCGAGGCGTTCATGGAGGATGGAGCGGCACGGGCAGCGCCACCCCGGAACCCGCAGGGCCGCAATGCAATGGAGGAGGTTCACCCTTGCAGGGATAAAGGCGCGACGTGCCAGAACCGGACTACAAACGCCCATAACGGGGCTTTTCAAGAGGGGAAAATGCGGCTATGACTTGTGAACATGGTGGACAAGAAACCAAAAAATGACGGACTGAGAATTCAGCTCAAGGGCTTGAGATCGATGCACGACTTGCGGGCCATGCTGCACCTAGCCGTTGACGAGCTGGAAGCCCTGCCTATCACTCATGCACGCGGAATCAATCTGTATCTGACACCCGCCGATAAGGAAGCGAATCCGGTCTACCCGCGCAAGAACCGCCGCCCTGTGGCCGACATCACGATAGAAGAACCCTACCGCAGCGCCGCCGACGAACACGGTCTATGACCGCTAAACAACATGACAAAAAAACTGCCGCCCGAGGAAATTCCCACATTGCAAGACATCCGCACGGCCATAAACACCCTGTTCCCGGAAGCTCCACAACACATCAATCAACCCGGCTGGCGACCACTCACAATCGAAGAACATGAACAAATTAAAAAACTCGCTTATCAAATCATGATCCGCCGGAAAACCTTGCACTGATCTTTCACCGCTCACGCTCACCCTGGCCCCCATCGCGCTCACGCTCACGCCGTTTTGACCGCGCCAGCCCGCGCACCGCTTCAGCAAACTTTTCCTTAACCGCAGCCTCACGTACCTTTTCCCGCTCGGCTTCTGCCCGCTTCATGTAGCCGTCCAGCGCCGCCTTTTTCTCATCCTCCATCACCCGGAGCTGATCTTGATGCCGCCCCTGAACCGTCCTATCCGCAATAACCTTTGCCCGCCTCTCTTTCAACCGGCCCGGCAACATCCGTAGCACCAGCTCAGGCCGTTGCAACATCAACCGCGTTTTTTCCCGTTCTGCCAACACTTCCTTATTCCGGTAAAACTCATCCGCTCTTTCCTTGCGCCGCCGTCTATGATCGGCCTCAAGCCGTTCATAGTCCTTCCGCTGCTTCTCCGTCATTGCCGCCCATTGCTGCTCCCGCCAGCCCATCAAATTGTCGGCGGCTTCCCTGAAAGCAGCCTGCACAGGACTATCCCGGTCTTTCACATGCCACCCGCATGGCGTTTCACACCATCACACGCGCACATGTCCACACGTTCACTTGCCCCGCTTGTCCTCAAGGCTTTTGCGTTCCAGATATTTCAGCAGCTTCGCCCGGCTTTCCTCTTTTTTCGGGTCTGGCCCATCGAGTAAAGGACGCTCCGGTGGTCTTGGCGAGCGCGGCAATTCCTGCGAACGACGCGCCCCAGGCAACTCCCTTCTTGTTCCATGAACAAAGCCGGATTCACTCATCGGGATAAATTCCGCATCGAACACATCGAAAATGCCGGTGCAGCGCGGGCAGATATGGACAGGGTGTTTTTCACTGTTCAGGCAGGACAGGAACCCGCAATCGCACAGGAACGTGCCACGGTTACCGCAGAACGGGCAGCCCTGATAGCCCCGCCAGTATTTAATCTTTCCGGTAAAATGCGCCACTTGCTCGCGCTCATCGCGCAGTTGCTCCATCGGAATTTCATAGTACGGCGGCAGCGTTTCCACATTCGTAACCATGGCATCAACGCCGGTCACGGTAATTTCCCGGCGGTAGACACGGCCCTTGCGGTCGCTGCAAAAAATCAACTGGTGCAGGTAATGGCTCATCGTCTACCAAAAATCAATTCCGCCTCTCGCAGCATCCGCCGGAAAAAATGTTCTTCCCGGTCAGGCGTGTAATACCACGGCGGAAGATACTCGTAGTAAGGGCAAATTTTCAACCGCATCGGGCGGCGCGATCCGAACCAGATAATTTGCGTGCTCTTGGCCTTCGCCAGAAACCGGCTCACCTGATCCCGGTCAAGCAAGGCAGCAACCTTTTCCTTTCCGTCCAGCTGCCTGAATTCATGCAGGCCAAGGCGCTCAACAATAAAATCCACCGTCGAGGGGTGGGTTAAGCCCATGAACTGCACGCACTCGGCCCCCCCGATAATGCTTGTCCATGTTTTCGGGTACACATCGGCAAACTGCGCTATATCCTGCCCGACCGCCCAGAATCGCACCCCGTAGGAACGCAGCATCGGCGCGACCAGCTCGATCCTGTCCAGCCGCCCGAGGTTCGGGAATTCGTCAATCGCCAGCAGCACCGGAGGATTCGGCGCATGCGTGCTGTAGCGCGTCATCATTTCGATGAACAGCAGGACGAGCATCCGCAACCATCGTCCTTCCGGCCCCGACACCGCCGTAATCGGCAGGCAGACATAGACGGACGTTCTTCCCATCCTCAAATCATCGAGCGCAAAATCAGAATCCTTCAGAACTTCGGCCATCATCGGGTTATCGAGAAAAGCCGTGTGCTCCTGCGCGGTGGTAACGACTGAACCGCGTTGTCCCTCCGACATCATGCCGATGGCACCGGCAGCCCGCGCAATAGCTTCGCCATAGGCTTCACGCCGAACAAACTTCATTTTCACAATCAGGAAATCATAAGGAGTAAGATGTTCTGCCTTATCCTTACCAGTGTTAATATCGCCCGATGCAACCGCTGCCTCGAAGCCTTCAACATCGCCTTCAGTCAGCAGCTCCCGCAGCCGGATCAAGGTTCTCTTTTCTTTCGGCTCATGGGCAAAAATGTAAAGCACCAGTCCGGTAATCAGTGTTTTTGCAGCGGTATCCCAATAGCTGTCTTGCTCCGACATAGGCCGTACCAGAGCCTCTGCGATTTTCCCGGCATAGGAAACGGCGCGGGCCGGATCGACCGAAGCGGCAGCGGTCATTTCCGTGAAAGGGTTATAACTGGTTCGCAGCTTAGGATGGCCGCCAATGCCGAACGGGTCGAGGATTCTAACCCGTTGCCCCATATTCTCCCGCCGTTGCGCCGTGATCCGGGCCAATTCGCCCTTGGGATCGATGCAGAGCAAAGAGCCTTCATGTATGCACAGATTCGGGATGAGCGCCCCGGTTGACTTGCCCGCGCCTGTGCCTGCGATCGTGACCATATGTTTTTCAGTGGCAATGCCCACCGGGTAATGCAGGCCTCCGAAGATCGTCCATGGCCGACCGAGAAAAACATCACCCGGAGTCCACCGCGCCACAGCCATGTCCGGCAGTCCTGCCCATTTAGCAGTCGGGCCTTTGCCCCACCGTGTCACCATTTCGATCCAGTCACGGACTTCAACCCATAGTCCGGCAAGGGCATCAGGCCACTTCCATTCACGGAAAGGATCATAGACCCCGAACGATTGCAGGCCCCACGAGATCGCCATTGTCCAAATAGCCCATGAAAACGGCAGACCGAAGGCGACACTGGCCCAACCCTTCACCCCAAACATCTGCATGACGAACCGGCCCGGCGTGGCAAAGATCGAAAACACGCCCATCATCCCGCCCATCATCCCCGACATGAACATCCGCGCGAGATCGCCCCAGCTCATTGACCACAATGCAGTGAACCCCGGATAATCGACTTCTCCCGCATTAGGAATTTCTACACCAGCCGCACCCATGGCAGCAGCCAGCACCACCAACAGAGGTAATGGGTACAGAAAAGAAAATTTGCCCAACCACCAGATGATTGAAGCAGAGGTCATCTACATACCCCCGTATGCGCCGACCTTATACGCTTCTCCTTCAAAAAAATCTTTAACGATCCCCTGCCCTGTTCATTTTTCCTTTACCTCTGCCCGGTGAAAATTTTTCGTGCGTTGCCGGAGTTTTTGGAGTATATTTTCAATATTCCAACCGCTTCCCTTTTCCCTGCATTGGTAGGACTTCGCCGTTATCGCGGCTCGCAAGATATGCGTGGTAGTGCCACGGCACCACCACGCAGCGCCTTCGGCTTATCTTGGCAAGGGGCTACTCCGTACCCCGTTGCATCCCCAAGGGCAGGGCTTTCAGCCCGTGCACCCGACCGGGAAGGGAGCCTTCGCGCTCCCTTCCGGCCATCCCATGAACAGGGTTACGCACCCTGTACCGCGCCAAGGGGAGCCTTCGGCGCTCCCCTGTGGAACCCCATCGAACAGGGCTGTGCGCCCGTGTACCGCACCAAAGGGAAGGCGCAGCGCCATCCCCTTGGAACCCCTCCCCGCCCCGGTTCACGCGCCTGCATACCCCTGTATGCAGCGCGTCAACCGTTTTTTAACCACCGCGCTCTACCATGGATTGCATAACCCGGAGGCTCTATGCCGTCGAAACCCGCGACCAACCGAACCCGGAATCTTCCGTACTCGATCCGCTTTTCCCGGCAAGAGCGCGAACACGCCGCCGAACTGGCGGCGCGGGCCGGGATGCCCCTTGCCGCCCTAATCCGGCGCAGCCTGTTCAACACTCCCCTGCCACGAGCCGCCCGCAGGCCCACCGCTGAACTCAAGGCCGTTGCGCAGTTGCTCGCCGAACTCGGCAGAATCGGCGGCAATATCAATCAGGCTCAAAAACACATAAACGCCGGACACCCACAATGGAATGTCTGGGAGGAAGGTGTCCGCGCCCTGATTGAAATGCGCACAGCCTGCATGGAAGCCCTTGGCCGGGAGCAAGACCGGAAAGGGCAGGGAAGCGACCCCTCGTAACCCTCCCCCCCCTCCCCCCTTGTGACCACATGCAAGCATGTGGTATTATCCACACATCGACATATCGACCAACCCACACACCCACATACCCACATGAAAACAATAGCGATCATCTCTCAAAAAGGCGGAGCCGGGAAAACCACTCTTGCCATCAACCTTGCTGTTGCCTCGGAACTTCTCCGAAAATCCGCCGTTATCATCGATCTCGATCCGCAGGCGAGCGCGACCCAATGGAGCGACCAACGCACCAAAGACAGCCCCACCGTTATATCCGCCCAAGCCTCACGGCTTCAGGAAGTCCTCGACACGGCCAGAGAACACGGCGCAGACCTCGCCATCATCGACACCGCGCCCCATTCTGAAAGTGCGGCCCTTGCCGCAGCCCGTGCCGCCGACCTCGTTTTAATACCTTGCCGCGCCGCGATCTTCGATATTCGCGCCATAGCGACAAGCGCGGACGTTGCCGCGCTCGCCAAGAAAACCGCCGTGGCCGTCCTCAATGCCGTGCCACCACGCGGGCAACTTGCCGACGAAGCAGAGGAAGCCTTGAAAACATACGGCCTGTCCGTTGCGCCGGTCAGGGTAGGGCAGCGAGCCGATTTCATCCATTCCATCACCGCCGCGCAGGGCATCACCGAATACGACCCGGACGGCAAAGCCGCCGCCGAGATCAAGGCTCTTTACATGTGGGCTTGTAAACAAGCCGACATGTACACACGCAAACACCCGAACATAGAAAGGACGGCGATACCAGCATGACCAAGAAAACCAACCTTGCCGAAGCCCTCGGCCAATTCTCAACACAGCCAGCCCGCGCTGCGCAAAGCTCCACCGCAACACTGGAAAAGCCCGCAGCGAAGGGCAGGGGAGAGCGCACCACACAAACCCCGCCCAGCCGACAGGACAAGAAAACCATTGCCGGGTTTTTCGATCCTGCCGTGTCCCTACAGCTCAAACAGATGGGCCTCGATCAAGGCGGGCGCACCGTTCAAGACTTCATGCAGGAAGCCCTGAACGACCTTTTCAAGAAATACAAAAAGCCGCCGATTGCATAGGCGCGGTTTTCCTTTAGGATCATTCAGGTGAATAAACCCCATAGCACAAGCAACATGACCGACGACGACCCGACATTTCCCAGCCTAGAACACATTGCCGGATTCATCCCGGCTGTTGCCGCACCGCAGAAAAAGACGCCGCAGGCGCGATACCATTACACCCGCGCCGAACAAATCGAATCCCTTGCCTGCATCGGTGAAGACCCCGCGCAGGACATGGGCTTCATGGCCCGCCTGTTGACCCTGTGCAGCCTGCCGCGCACCGATCCCGGCACCCGGCTCCAGTACAAACGCGAAAACGGCCCCTACAAGCTCGCCATGCTTGCCGGAGTCGACAACAAACTGCCCTTTGGCAATATCCCGCGCCTCTTGCTCGCGTGGGTTTCGACCGAAGCCATCAGGACGCAAAGCCGCGACCTGCAGCTTGGCAGCTCGCTCTCATCCTTCATGCACAAGCTCGGAATGTATTCAGACAGCGGCGGGAGCAGGGGAGACAGAACGCGGCTGCGCAACCAGATCGACAGGCTCTTTAACGCCCAAATCCAGCTTGTCTATGAAACACCCGGCCACAAGTCCACGGCCTCGTCGCCCGTTGCCGAAAGAATGGATCTCTGGTGGGATTACCGGAAACCAAATCAGGAAGTTCTCTGGCAAAGCAGTATCAGGCTAGGGGAGGCGTTCTTCACCGAAATCATCAACCATCCGATCCCGCTCGACATGCGGATTTTGAAGCACATGAAACGCTCATCGCTTGGCCTCGATCTTTACATGTGGCTCAGTTACAAAACCTACTCCCTGTATGCCAACGGAAAGAAGCCCGACCGCCTCACGTGGCACCGGCTCTACCGGCAATTCGGGTCAAACCCTGAAATGGCTAACGACAAGTCCACCGTCAACGATTTCAGGAAAGAGGCGCTTCGGGAAATCGCCAAGCTCAAGGCATGCTGGCCGCATCTCGATCTCGCCACCCCCA
>ERZ1292633.984-Hain-H41-02um-R1-984-length-31441-cov-6_pt1 | contig 15386 bp, 14 predicted proteins | sample MGYA00564406_ERZ1292633 | MGnify/ENA primary metagenome ERZ1292633 (study PRJEB36523, sample SAMEA6512639) | groundwater metagenome | collected 2019-01-08 | study: AquaDiva: Metagenomics assemblies of 32 groundwater samples
AGCGCACGACCTGCTCATCGCGGCGCACGCCCGCGCGCTCGGCGCCGTATGCGTGACCGACAACGTGGCGGAGTTCCGGCGCGTGCCCGCGCTGAAGGTCGAGAACTGGGTGAGGTGAATCGGACCCGTTCGCGCGCCAACGGTGAGTCGCAGGCGCCATCCGTCGAGGTCGGCGGGAAGTAAACGGTGGAGCAAATCACTCTGAGTTCGAACACCCCAGGAAGTTCGAACACCCTGATTTTCTGGCTCCGGGAAGTCGCGGCCATGACGATGCTTTCGCCAAGGGATGAGCAAGCCGGCGCTTCCTCGCCTTACTCCTCATGATGGGCGAATTCCCGGCGAAGGCGCGCGAAGCGGTTCCGAGTACGGCGGGGGCGCCGGCCCTCGCCCGAGCCCCGGCGCTAAACTGGCCTGCCAGTGGACCCGCTCGAGGCACGTTTCACCGAGGTCATACGCAGCTCGGCCCGGCTGGTGCGGTCGGCGATCGTGCGTACCGGTGGGCGGATCGCGGAGCGCCAGCTCGAGGATCTCGAGCAAGAGGTCTACCTCGCCCTTTGGCACCGCTTCCGTTCGAGCGCGGGCCCACCGGAGGAGATCGCTCCGGCCTATCTCTACCGCGCGTCGGTGCGCGAGACGGTGCGGGCCATGGCGCGCCTGCCGATGGAGTGCGAGCTCGATCCGGCCGCGGAGCCCTCCGAGACGAGGGCCGATCCGGAGCGCCGCGCGACATCGCGGGAGCTGGGCGAGCGCATCGCCCTTGCCTTGCAGGGGCTCTCACCGGACCGCCGGCGCGCCGCGGCGGCGCACCTGCAGGGCTTCGACGTCGCCGAGATCATGAACCTCTTCGGCTGGAGCTACGAGCGGGCGCGCAACCTGATCGCCCGCGGGGTGGGCGATCTGCGCCGCCGGCTGGGAAGCGAGTCCGAATATGAACGACACTGATCTGAAGAACCTGCAACGAGCGCTCGCGGGGCGGCTCGCGGAGCCACATCCCGAGGAAGAGGCCTGGGAGCGCTTCGCGCTGGGAGAGCTGCCGGAGCCGGAGCGCCTGGCGCTGATCGATCACGCCCTCGGGTGCGGGATGTGCGCCCGAACGATGCGCGCGGTCGGGGCCCTGGCTGCCCTCGAGCGGCCAGCCGCCGTCGATTCGATCGGGGCCGGGCGCCGCCGGAAGCTGGCTTCACCGTGGCGCCGGGTGCGACCGGAGCGAATCGTGCTCGCGCTGGCCGCGCTGCTGCTGGTGGCGATCGCCGCGCCCTGGCTCGTCGGACGCTTGGCCGCGCCGCCAATGGAGTCGGAGTCACGAGGCACCGGCGAGGGCGAGCGGGTCATCGAACTGCTCGCGCCGCTCGGTGCGGTGTCTCGCGGCGGGCTGATCTTCCGCTGGGATGAACTGCCCGGCGCCGAAAGCTACCGCGTGCATCTGTTTCGCGAGGACGGCCTGCCGGTCGCGACGAGCTCGCCGGTCACCGGGCTCGAGCTCGCCGCGGAGCGCCTGGGTGTCGAGCTTCCGGCCGGCCGCTGGCTGGTGCGGATCGAAGCGCTCCGCGGGGGCGCGCCGGTCGGCTCGTCGACCCTTCGCGCCTTCGAAATCCATCCCTGATGCGCCCAGCGGTTGTTTTCGTCGCCGGCGTGCTGCTGCTCGGCGCACCGCGAGCCGGGCTCGCCGAGGAGCCGTTCGGTCGGCCGATGCCGGAGCAGTTCGGTTGGTGGGTCGAGGAAGCGGCCACCGCCGCCCAGCAGGACGCCGAAAGCGCCCTCAACCAGGTGGCGGATCCGGGGCGCGAGCGCCGCGCCCTCGGCCGGCTCTGCTGGTGGGAGGAGCTCCTGTCGGCGCCGCCCGGGTCCTGCGAGCGCGGCCTCGCCGCGGCGCGCGGCGACGGCGACGCGGAAAGCGAAGGGTGGATCCTGGCGCTGCGCGGTAACGCCCTCATCTGGGCGGGGCATTACGCGGCGGGAAGCGCGGCGCTCGACGCCGCTCTGTCTGTGGCCCCGGCGGGTAGCGCGGCGCGGGCGGTCGCCGAGGTGACGCGCGGCGGGCAGGTGCTCGAGGGAGGTGACTTCGACGGCGCGCTCGACTGGCTCGATCGCGCCCGGGCGGACGCCCAGCTCGCGGGCGACCGCGAATGGGAAGGGTGGGCGGAGATCTGGCGCTCCCGCGTCTACGCCCTGCTCGGCGCGGAGGAAGCGGCGGTCGACGCGGGCGGGCGCGGCCGGGAGCTCGCGCGCGCCGGAGAGGACTCGAACGCGGCGGCGTTCGCGGAGCTCATGCTCGGGCTCGCCCATCTCGAGGTGCGCAACGCCGAAGCGGCGCTCGAGCCGGCGCGGCGTGGCCTCGAGCTCGCGGAGCGGGCAAGGGCGCCGGTCGGGAAGTTCCTCATCGAAGCGGTTCTCACCGAAGCGCTGATCGCCCTCGACCGGCTCGACGAAGCGGCGATGCATCTCGAGAGCCTCGAGCGCGCGGTCGCCAGCGGCGAAGCGCCACCCCCTTTCGCCGCCTCGGCGATCGAGCTCCGGGCGCGTTGGCTCGCCGCGGGCGGCGAGCCGGAGTCGGCGGTCGCGCAGTATCGGCGCGCTCTGGCGCAGGCGAAGACCGTCTCGCTCACCGAACGAGCGCGGCTTGGGTTGGCGAGGGCGCTCGCTGCGGCGGGGGATCGCGCCGGGGCGATCGCGGCCTACCGCGAAGCGATCGCGGGCATCGAGGGGGCGCGCTCGGGGGCGACGGTCGAGGAGCTGCGGGCGCACTTCTTTACGGTGCGTGTCGACACCTATCGCGAGCTCGCCGCGCTGCTCATGAGATCGCAGGGTCCCGGTGCGGCGGTCGAAGCGCTTCGGGTCGCGGAAGCGGGACGCGCCCGGGCCCTCGCGGATGCGCGCCGGGCTTCGAGCCTCGGGAACAGCGTCGCGGACGGGGCTCTCGAAAGAAGCCCGCTCGAACCGGATGGTCTGGCGAGACAGCTCGGGAGTGCGCGCGCGCTCGTCGAGTACGTGGTCGCCAGCGATTCGACGTTCGCCCTCCTCGTCCACGGCGGTGAAGCCGCGAAGGTCGAAGCCATTGCGCTCCCCGCCGCCGGGGGTGCTTTCCGGCTCGCAGAGCGCGTCGACTTCTTCCGCCGGCGGGTGCGCGAAGCCGCGAGCGCCGAGGATCTCTTCGCGGCGGGACGACGGCTGCACGAGGACCTGCTCTCGCCGGTGCTGGCCCGACTGCCGGCGGATCTCTCCGGGCTGGTGGTGATTCCGGACGGCGCCCTCCACGCGCTGCCGTTCGACGCACTGGTGGCCGGCGGCACCGCGGAGCGGCCGGAGTTTCTCTTCTCGCGCACCGAGCTCACGCTGGGTCCTTCGGCGGCGCTCGCGCTGTCCGATTCGCCGCCGCTCGGCGGCGTGGCCGACGAGTCGCTGGTTGTCGCATTCTCGGGCGGCGAGGGGTCGGCGGCGGTAGTGCGCGGCGGCGCAAAGCCGTTGCGACAGCTGCGATTCACCGAGCAGGAGGCGCGGCGCGTCGCCGCGGCGGCGGGCCGCGCTCTCCGGCTGGAAGAGGGGGAGGCGAACGAAGCGCGGCTGCGCGGTCTGGCGATGAATCGGTTCGGCCTGCTGCACTTCGCGGCGCACGGCATCGTTCACAGCGGGATGCCGCAGCGCTCGGCGCTCCGGCTGGCCGCTTCGGGAGCCGACGACGGTTGGCTCACGGTGGGAGAGATCTTCGACCTGAAGCTGCCGGGTTCCCTGGTCGTGCTCTCGGCCTGCGCCACCGGCAGCGGTCCGATCGCGGGGGGCGAAGGGGCGCTGTCGCTCGCCCGCGCCTTTCTCGCCGCCGGGGCGGCGACGGTTGCGGCGACCTACTGGGAGCTCGACGATCGTGGAGCGGTCGAGCTTGTCGAACGGTTCCACCTCGAGCTCGCTGCCGGCAAGAGCGCCGAGCAGGCGCTCGCCGAAGCCCGCCGCCGCGCGCTGGCCAGAGGCGAACCCCCCGCGGTGTGGGCCAACTTCGCCCTCTGGGGCGCGCCGGGATTCCACTCCTCGCCTAACCGGGCCGCGCCCCCGGCGAGCTGGCCGCTGCCAGCGGGATTCGCGCTGCTCCTCGCAACTCTCGGCACGGTTCTGCTGCTACGTCGCGGGTCGCGCGGCGCCTGATCGATCCGCGCTCCGCGGACCACCGGATCCCACCCCGAAATTCCAACGCCGGGCTTTTCTTTTTCAGGATGTCAAGCGGGGCGCTTCACCGGGTGACGCTACGGCGCCCAGCTGGACCAGGCGTCGTAGAGCCCGGACTCGAAACTGTCGTCGAAGATCAGGGTCGAGGCGTTGTCGACGGCTGTCCGGCAGGTGGAGAGCTCTGATGCCAGCGACGGGACGGAGAAGTTGCTGACCAGGGCGCTCAAGATGTCGCCGACGATCGCGGTGCCGAGAATCGTCACCTCGGCGTTACCGGAGGCGTTGGTGGTGAAGGTCGCGGAGGCGAAGGGTTCGGCCTCGGCCTCACCATGGCCGGTAGCGTCGCACTGTGCGTTGTAGAAGAGGTGGACGCGAAGCTGGACGGCCGGCAGGCCGTGGTACTTGACGCGTGCCGTCAGGTTGACGGTCGAGGCGACGCGCGCCGAGGTGATGACCGGCATGTTGAGCAGGCCGTTGGCGCCGCTGTCGGCATCCTGGAGGTCGTTGGCCGTCGCCCCCGCGCCACCCAGGTCGATGGCGAGGCCGGAATTGTCGCGGATCGAGCTTTCGTAGAAGGCCACGAGCCCGGTGCCGTCGGCCCGGACACCGGCGCCGCCGTTGTGCGCGATGACGTTGCCGGTGCCGACGGTCGTGCCCAGGTTCAGCGCTCCGGCGGCGCCCGCGACATGAACGCCATGGCTGACGTTCGGCAGCGGGGTCCCCGGATTCGACCCGACTCCTATGTTGTTGCGCTCGAGGGCCGCCGAGGTGCCGGAATCCCACAGGCGGACCCCGACGGACGCGTTGCCGGAGATGACGTTGTCGCGGAGGACGCTGCTCGTGGAGCCGAGAGCCAGGACGATCCCCTCGGCGCCGTTGGGCAGCGCGGCGTTCGCCGCCGCGTTGGTGCCGATCTTGTTGAACCGCACGTCGTTGCCCGAGGTTCCCGGGTTCCAGATGCCGGCTCCGTAGCCGCTGTTGCCGCTGATGACGTTGCCGAGCGAGGCGTTGACGCCGCCGATCACATTGTTCGAGGCACCGTTCGAGATCGTCACACCGAGGGCGTTCGGCGCCGCGCTGGTGCCGGCCGAGTTGGTGCCGATCTTGTTGCGGTAGACATCGTTGAGTGTCGTGCCGGAGCCGTCGATCTGGACGCCGCCGTTCCCGCTGTTCCAACCGATCGTATTGTCTTCGACGTTGTTGTTGGTGGCGCCGTTGAGCAGGATCACGCCGCCGGCGCCGTTGCCGGCGCCGGGCAAGCCGATGTCGTTGTCGTCGATCATGTTGCCGTTGGTGCCAGCGTTGGCGACGAAGATCCCCCAGTCGTCGTTCCCGGCGACGACGTTGTCGAAGAGCGAGTTCGACGCCGCACCCTGGAGGAGGGCGATCCCCGATGCGGAGTTGGGAATCGCGGCGCTTATCGCGGCGTTGGTGCCGATCCGGTTCAGCCGGATGTCGTGGCCGGTCGTGCCAGCATGGTAGAGGGCCACGCCGTCGTGGCCGTTGCCCGAGACGAGGTTGCCGAAGACATAGGCCGCGGTCGCCTGCTCCTGGATGCGCACCCCGTCGCCGCCGTTAGGCAGCGCGGCGTTGCCGCCAGCCTTCGTGCCGATAAAGTTGTTGCAGATCTGCGTGCCGGTCGTGCCGCTGTTGTAGACGCCGACGCCGTGGGTAGTGTTGCCCGAGATCAGGTTGCCGTCGGCCGGGACGAAGCAGTCACCGACGACCGTGTTGTCGGGGCCGCCCACGACGCGGATGCCGCCGCCGGCGTTCGGCCGCGCCTGGAGCCCGTCGGCGGTGGTGCCGATCCGGTTGGCCTCGATCGAATTGCCGTCGGTATCTCCATCCGCGACATCGATTCCCGGCCCGCCATTGCCGGCGATCCAGTTGTTGCGGATGAAGTTTCCGGAGGCGCCCGCTTCGAGTCGGACCCCGCCCTGGCTGTTGCCGCGGGCGAGGAAACCGGATTCGTCCAGGCCGATGTGGTTTCCTTCGACGAAATTGGAGTCCCCGGAGGCGCCCCGGATCCGTATCCCATAGCTGTTATTGAAGTTGATGACGTTGCCGTAGTCGGTCCCCGTGCCGCCGATGTCGGCCCAGCGGATGTTCTCGAGCTCGATGCCATCGCCGCCGTTGCCGACGTCGTTGAGCGTGCCGTCGTCTCCAATGTTGTTGTAGCGGATCACGATGTCGAAATCGGCCGGAAAGTCGTAGCCGGCGTCCGCTGTGATCTGGATCCCGTCGTTAATGTTGGAGACGATGAGATTGCCGCCGCCGGCCGGGCTGCCGACCCGCAGCTCGTTCGGGTTCTGCATCGTGCCCGGATTCGAGCGCGCGAGGAAGCCGGTGCCGTTGCCGATGAGGAGGAGGGCGTAGAACTCGGCGTCCTTGCAGCCATCGCACAGAATCCCGGCGAAAGAAAAATCTCGGAGGGTGAGATCGCGCACGAGCGACCCTGCGCCGATGACGCCGGCGCCGGCAAGCTTCAATCCGGAGGAGCTTCCCCCGGTGCCGTCCAGGATGGAGTTGTTACCGAAGACGCGATCGCCATCGCCGAGGAAGTCGATCGAGGAGACCTGGATGGTGTAGCTCGCGGCGAAGAGAATTTCATCCGGCACGGTCGAATAGGCGTCAGGCAGCAACCAGCAGAACGGGCCCCCTTCCCAGATCCCGCCGCTGATCTGCGCCTTTTCGCCGTTGTCGATGCAGTCCAGCCCCCCCACGCCGGGGCGACCGTCCGAGATCGAGGTGTCGTTGGCGATCCGGAGCGCTTCCGCCAGGCTCAGGGTGGTTCCGTCGGCGTCGCCTTCGTAGCCGCTCGAATAGCTCGCCGTATTGACCGTAAGGACCATCGCCCGGGCGGGCGGCGCCGACGGAAGCAGCTGCCAGGTCAACAGGGCGGGCAGAACCCAGCGGCCAGGAGATCGCTTGAATCCGAACTCGCGCATGCGGTACCCCCTCTTGATGAGAAAGGCGCGGGTGCGGGAATTTGCTCAGCACCGTGCAGGAAACTGCACCCAAGCTGCGCGGCGGCTCTGCTCTAGCCTCTCGCTCACTCAGGAGTTCCACGGTCAGCACTCTGTTCGCACGGTCTTGGGGCGGCCCCTGGAGCACTCGCCTGCGCGGGCAGAGACCACGGGAGATCCGATCACGCCGAACTCGCAGAGTCGTCGCGGGTTGCTGCCTCAGCTCATGAACTCCTGGTCGGGAGCTCGAAGCGGAAGTCTTTGCCGGCGAGGCTTGTGCCCCCAGCCTTATTGGGGGTCGGTTTTCTGGCCCGGGCGCTCGTGCAGGCGACCCTTCCGCACAGCGACCCGAAGGCCAACGAGCTCGTCCTGCGGAACGGACACTTCACCCTGTCCATCCTCGCCCCGAAGGACGTCAGGCTGCCGTATGGCCGGTATCCGCGCTTGGTCCTCGCCTACCTGACGGCCGAGGCCGTGCGCCGCAGGAGCCTGGACATCGAGCTCGGCAGCCACTTCTCGCACTTCTGTGCGGCCCTCGGGATCCCGCCGACCACCGGGCCGCGTGGATCCTTGCCGCAGCTCCGCGACCAACTCCAGCGTCTCTTCGCCTCGACCTTCCAGTGCCTCTTCCACGACGAGAGCCAGGGGGGTGATCGCCGGGGGCCGGCGACGGCTTTCTGATCGCCGAGAAGCGGGAGCTCTGGTGGGACCCGTGGCCGAGGAGGTGCGAGACGGCCTGGGGTTCTCACGTCGTCCTCTCGGACCGCTTCTATCGGGAGGCGACTGAAGCGCCGGTCCCGCTCGACCTTCGAGTCCTTCGCCCGCTCCGGTCGCCGTTCGAGATCGATATCTATGTCTGGCTGACCTGGCGCTTCTTCCGCCTGCGGCGGCCGGTCACGATCCCATGGACCTCGCTGGCTCTCCAGTTCGGGTGCGGCTACGCCAATCCCCGGCACTTCAAGAAGCGGTTCCTCGGCTACCTGAAGAGCGTCATCGACTACTACCCGGAGGTGAGGCTGGAGAGCAAGGCGACAGGGCTCGTGCTGAAACCTTCGCCGAGTCACGTCGACAGCCGGCCCGCTCGGCGCTGACCGCCGCCGCGCCTGCAGGTGAGCAGGCGTCCGCTGTTGCCGTTTCATTCGCGCGCGGCAGGGAGCTGGTACTCCTTGATCTTGCGATAGAGCGTGGCCGCTCCGATGCCGAGCTGCTGTGCGGTTCGGGTCCGGTTGCCGTTGTTGGCCCGCAGGACTGCCGCGACGTATTCGCGCTCAATCTCGTGCAGGGTTCGCACGCTGCCGGCGGCCGCCACTCCCGGGAGCGCCAACCCCACTTCCTCCGGTAGGTCCTCGACGTCGATCCGGTGACCACCCGCCAGCGCCACCGCCCGCTCGACGGCGTTCTCGAGCTCGCGGACGTTGCCGGGCCAATCGTGGCGGACCAGCTGCTGCGCGGCCGCGGGAGTGAATCCGGACACCTTGCGGCGAAGCCGCACTCCGGCGTCGACCAGGAAGGTACGCGCGAGCGGGAGGATGTCGTCCCGGCGTTCGCGCAGCGGCGGGACACGGATCTCGACCACGCGCAGTCGGTAGTAGAGATCCTGTCGGAAGCGGGCGGCGTGGACCTCGGCGGCGAGGTCGCGGTTCGTCGCTGTGACCACCCGCGCGTCGACCTTGCGGCTCTTGTTCTCGCCGACGCGGCGCACTTCGTGCTCCTGGAGCGCGCGCAGCAGCTTGACCTGCATCGACGGCGGCATCTCGCCGATCTCATCGAGAAAGATCGTCCCGCCTTGCGCCGCCTCGAACAGGCCGGGGCGGTCCTGTGCGGCGCCGGTGAAGGCGCCGCGCGCGTGGCCGAACAGCTCGCTTTCGAGCAGGCCCTCCGGCACGGCGCCGCAGTTGATGGCGACGAACGGCCCGGCAGTGCGCGTCGAGGCGTCGTGGATCAGACGCGCGACCCGCTCCTTGCCGACGCCGCTCTCGCCGGTGACCAGCACCGTCGAGTCGACCTGGCCGACGCGGCGGGCGAGGTCGACGACCAGGCGCATGGCCTCGCTCGCGATCACCATGCCGGCCGGATCGAGTTGCTTCGCGATGCGAGCTCCGAGCTCTTGGCGGCGGCTGCGGAGCTTGCGCTCTACCTTTCGCAGCTCGCTCGTCAGCCGCCCGGCGGTCTCGGTGAGGCAGTTCTCCGCGTAGTAGGGGAGCTCCGCGGCGATCTCGTCGCCCCACTCCTCGCGCGGCCGGGCAACGACTCGACAGACAGCGTCGCCCTTACCGCGGCAGCGGGTCTCGAGCGCGAAGATCTCGCGGCCCCAGACGTGGGACAGGTAGCCGCTCGCGAACCCGGTGAGGGTCCAGCAGACCGGATGGTCCGCCAGCCCGAGATGGACCTGGTGCTGCTCGGCCTCGTAGGAGTCGAGCCAGATCGAATCGCCGACGGGTTTCGCTCCCGGCGCGGGATCCCCTTCCGGCGCCATGGCGACGACAAGCCCTTGAAGCGTGTGGAGCCGGCCGCCGGCGTGCCGCCATTCGTCCTCGTCGTCCCACGGGAAGGCGGTGCGCAGCGATTCAGCCGTCCGCCAGCCGTGGGCGAAGCCGAAGCGGGTGAGCAGGCCGCGTGCGCCAGCCTCGCCGAGTGTCTCGATGAGTAGCTTCCGCAGCAGCCCGAGCGCCAGCGCGTCGAGCAGCAGCACGCGCTCACCGGCGAAGCGCAGCGGGCCGCCACTCGGTTCGAAGCTGAGCAGTTCTCGGAGGTCGAGGTCGCGAGCGCGCATGGCAAACCCCCTTTCACTTTGAGATGCAACTCTATCAATTCGAGTTATCGCGTGCTGCGCCACCGAGGCTATGTCGTTGAATCGATTGACTAGTCAAGCATGGCGCGGGCCGTGCTCTATCTCCTGGCGAGCCCGACAACGGGTGAACGAGCGAGGAGACGCGACAATGACGACCCAGACCTGGCAGATCGACAGCGCCCATTCGGGCATCCACTTCTCCGTGCGGCACCTGGTGATCGCCAAGGTGCGCGGGCGGTTCAGCCGCTGGACGGGAGCCCTCGCGGTTCCGGCCGGCGACTTCACGCAGGCGAGCGTCGACGTCACCATCGACGCCACCTCGATCGAGACCGGCGTCGCAGAGCGCGACGCGCATCTCAAGTCGGCCGACTTCTTCGACGTGGCGAGCTTTCCGGAGCTCACCTTCCGCAGTCGGCACATCGAGCCCAAGGGCGGCGACCGTTTCGCGCTGGTCGGCGATCTCACGATCCACGGCATCTCCCGCGAAGTGGTCCTCGATGTCGAGAGTGCCGGGCAGACCAAGGACCCGTGGGGCAACGTCCGCGCCGGTTTTGCCTGCAAGACCGCCGTCGACCGCAAGGAGTTCGGCCTGTCCTGGAATCAGGTGCTCGAAGCCGGCGGCGTGATGGTCGGCGACAAGGTCGAGATCGAGATCGAGGCGGTTCGCCAGGAAGCGGTTGCCGCGGCCTGAGACACACATGGACAGCGCCGCTCTGCGACCACGGACTCGGTCGAAAAGGAGAACGGAAATGAACAGCAAACTCGAGAAGTACGGATCGCTCATCGCCCGGATCGCGGTCGCCGCGATCTTCATCCATGGCGGCTGGGGGAAGCTTGGCGCGCTCGAAGGAACCGCCGCCCACATCGCCGCGAAGGGCCTTCCCGCGGCGGAGCTGGGCGCGCTCGGCGCCGCACTCCTTGAGCTCGGGGGCGGTCTCGCGATCGCGTTTGGTATCGGCACGCGCCGCGCCGCGCTCGCGCTGGCGATCTTCCTGGTGCCGACCACCTGGCTCTTCCACAACCCCATCGGGCTGGAGGGCGCGGCGGCAGCGATGCAGATTATCCAGGTGTACAAGAACCTGGCGATCGCCGGCGGCCTGCTCGCCCTCACCGCCTTCGGGCCGGGGCCACTCGCACTCGAAGTGCGCGCGAAGCGCCTCTGGCAGAGCCACCAGCCGGCGAAGCCCATCCTTCTTACGTCGCCCGAGACGGGCGCGCAGTCCTGACCATCACACCCATTCAACCAAGGAGAAGACCATGAGAACCCGTACCGCAGTGACCAGTCTCGTCGCCGCCTTCGCGCTCGTCGCGAGCTTCGTCCAGCCGATTCCCGCCGTCGCGGGCGACGCCGAGCTCGCGCAGGCGTTCCTCGCCGAGCAATCCCTGGTCAAGAAGCATCTCGACACCTTCGATGACCTCGACTATCGGGTCTTTTCCGGCGCGCAGTGGGCCGATCTCCACCTCAGCCACTCCCAGGACATCGTCGTCCACTGGCCGGACGGCCACTCGACGCAGGGCATCGACAAGCACATCGAGGACCTGAAGGCGATGTTCGTCTGGGCGCCGGACACCCGCATCAAAGAACACCCCGTCAAGATCGGGCAAGGCGAGTGGACCGCCGTCATCGGCGTGATGGAGGGGACGTTCACCCAGCCCATGCCCATCGGCGAAGGAAAGACCATTCCGCCGACGGGGAAGGCCTACAAGATCAGGATGGCGACCATCAGCCACTGGAACACCCAGGGCGTCATGGACCAGGAGTATCTGTTCTGGGACAACCAGGAGTTCATGAAGCAGATCGGCCTCGGCAAGTAAGCCGACCAACCTAACCGGCCTCACAAGGAGATCCATCATGGCAACGAAGAAGATCGGAATCATCGGCGACGGAAACGTGGGGAGCGCCCCAAGGCTCGCGTCGTGAAGGCATTCAACACGCAGTTCGCGCAGCACATGGACAGCGGCCGACTCGGAAACCAGCGCCTCACCGCGTTCCTTTCGGGCGACGATGCCGGCGCGAAGAGCGACGTCACCGAGCTCGCTACCGCGATCGGCTTCGAGGCCGTCGATGCCGGGCCGCTCGCGAACGCTCGCCTGCTCGAGCCTCTGGGCTACCTCAACATCCAGCTCGGCTACGTGCTCGGACTGGGCACGCAGATCGGCCTCAAGCTCGTCCGTGAGTAATCGCTAGCCCCAGAATCGTTGTCGCACGAAAGGAGCATCCCATGAAGGTGAGAGCCGCCGTCGTCGAGAACAAAATCACGAGTTCTTCGTCGGCGAACACCGGCGCTACTTGGCAGAGAGGAACTCGTCCACGAATTGGCGTGGCCGGAGGACCCGGGCCCGTTGCCAACCGTCGTGATCGAGAAGGTCCTTGTCGCCCGAGACGATAACGGCGACTCCGGCAGCACTGGCGCAAGCGAAGAACTTGTCGTCGTCCGGATCAGCGGAAACCGGTGCCGGCAATGCCGGAGCCTCGATGATCTCGGCTTCGACCGTCAGGAGCGCGAGGATCGGTTCGAGGTCCACGCCGGCGTATTGGGCGCTGAGAGCCTGGCCGACACGCTGGTACTCGTCGAGGATCGCGGCGGAGAGAACCAACTGAAGTCGACCGTCGCGCCACGCCCCGAGGATCCGTCCGGGGACACCGCCGAAGAAGACGGCCGAGACGAAGACGTTCGTGTCGAGGACGATCCTCACCGAGCGGCGCGGACCTTCGCGACGGCGCGCTTCACATCCGCCGGCTTCATGCCCGCCTTGCGTGCTGCGCCACGAGCCGTGCGAACGAGCTCGTCGAACTCCGCCATCGCCGGCGGCGCGATCGTCTTGAGGATCACGACATCGCGATCGCCAACCACCACGAACTGGGTCCCTTCCTTGAGTCCGAGGCGCAGGCGAATCTCCTCCGGGATGACGACTTGTCCCTTGGATGAGAGCTTGGTTGTGGCGAGGGATTCCATGGTGCCTCCGATCTTACGGGTAAGATTTTAGACGGAGACAAGGAGTGGGTCAAGCAGTGGAAGGCGGGTCGCGCGACTCGAAGAGATACGAACACTCTTAACCCGTTGAAGCAACGAGTGTTGCCCCGGAGGGCGGCTCCGGCGGGTCAAGAACCTCGAAGCGTAAGTCTTTGCAGCAGAATGAGATAAGGAATGGTGGAGCGGAAGGGATTTGAACCCTCGACCCCCACGTTGCGAACGTGGTGCTCTCCCAGCTGAGCTACCGCCCCAAGGGACCGCGGCAAGCGCGGAAATGCAGAAAGCGAAGTCTATCTTCGGCCGGGCTCGGCGATCAAGGTCGCGGCGGCGCAAAATCCGCCGGGCGCGTTGCTTCGAGGTCGATCTCGGACCGTTTGGGCAGCAGATCGGCCAGCGTGCGGTCGCCCAGGGTCGCGGCCCACTTGGCGCGCGATCGCGTCGCGAGATCGGCGAGATCGGGCGGCAGGCGGGCGGCGATTGCAATGTCCACGACACCAGGCTCGTACGGTTCGAGCAGGTGGTCGAGCCGCAGGCGGTCGGGGCGGAGCGCGAGCCGGTAACCGCCGGAAGGCGTCGTCGGCGGTTCGACGACGCCGCGCTCGATGAGCGGCCGCAGCAATCGCCGCAGCCGCTCGCCGTCCAGTCCGAAGCTCGCCGCGGCCTCGAGGTCGTCGAGCCCGGGATCGCGCGTGCCGAAGCGCTCACCCAGCCGCTGCAGCACCAGCACCGCCGCCCATGGATCGGGGCGGAACCCGGCCTGCGGCTGCTCCTCCGCTTCGACGGGCAGCGCGAGGCAGGCCGCGACCTCGCAGCCCATGAGCAGGATCCACCAGGCGAGCTGCAGCGAGATCACGAACAGCAGCGCGAAGACGAAGCCGCCGTAGACGACGCGCGACGCCGCGGTGAAATGTTCGACGTAGATGCTGAAGCCGAACTTCAGGAGCTCGAGGCCCAGCGTCGCCACCAGGCTCCCGGCGGCCGCGTGGCGGATCTCCACCCGGCGGGTCGGGATCAGCCAGAAGAGCATCGTGAGGCCGATGAAGGTGGTCGCCACCGGGACGAGATGAAGCAGCAACGAGCTGCGGGCGAAAGTGGCGAGCCGCGGATGCTGCTGCAGCCAGAGGAGCCCTGAGTAGCTCCCGCCGATGAGCAGCGGACCCCAGAAGAGAAGCATCGAGAACGAGATCAGTCGTCGGCCGGGCGGCCGCCGCCCCTCAACGCGCCAGATGCGGTGGAACGCCGACTCGACCTCGAAGAAGGCCCAGAGCGAGGCGAGGAGGAATCCCAGCAGGCCGAGATTGGAAAGCGATTCGGCCTGGCTCACGAACGAGTGGATCGCGCTCTCGATCGCCTCTTCCCGGTAAGGGAGGAGCTCGACCAGGAGATCGATGAATCGTCCATCGCTCTCGCGAAAGCCCTGCGCGACGAAGGTCGAGATCACCGCCAGGAGCGGCACGATCGACAGGAGCGTCGAGAAGGCGAGCGCCGACGAGCGCATCCCCACGCTGTCGCTTCCTGCTTTCAGAAACAGGCGATGGAGGAAGGCGAGGGCGCCGCGGCGCCGCGCGCTCACCATTCGGCTGGCGCGCCGGCGAGCGGCGTCTCCGGCCGCGGCCAGCCCAGCTCATGGATCGCCGCGGCGAGCGCCTTGCGCGCCGGGTCCTCGCCGTGGTTGAGGAAGATCCGTCGCGGCGGCGCGGGCAGCGCCCGGCACCAGCGCAGCAGCTCCTCGCGGTCGGCGTGAGCCGACATCCCGGAGATCTGCGCGATCTCGGCACGCACCGGGATCGGTCGGCCATGGATCGAGATCGCCTGGGCGCCTTGGAGGAGCGCTCGCCCGCGCGTTCCCGCGGCCTGGTAGCCGACGAAGACGACGGTGTTCTTCGCATCGGGCAGCTTCTGCGCCAGGTGGTGGACGACGCGCCCGCCGTTCGCCATGCCGCTCGACGCGACGATCACCGACGGACCGCGCCGCTCGTTGAGTGCCTTCGATTCGTCCACCGTGCGCGCGCGATGGAATCGATCCGCGGCGAGAGGGTTGAGCTTGCGGTGGGCCAGCGCCGCGGTCTCGTCGTCGAACTCCGGGGTCGCCTGGCGGTAGATCTCGGTGGCGCGGATCGCCATCGGGCTGTCGAGAAAGACGGTCTCGGGATCAAGCCAGCCGCGCTCGACGAGGTTGGTGAGCTCGAAGAGCAGATCCTGGGTGCGGCCGAGCGCGAAGGCCGGAATCACCACGCTGCCGCCGCGCGCGAAGGTGCGCCTCAGGATCTCGGCGAGTCGCGCGCCCGTGTCCTCCGGGGCGTGCGTCCGGTCGCCGTAGGTCGACTCGAGGAGCAGCGCTTCCGCGCTCGCGGCGGGCACTTCGGGGTCGCGCAGGATCGGCGCGTCGTAGCGGCCGACATCGCCCGAGAAGATCCAGGTCTTGCGCTCGCCGCCGTCGCCTCTGGCCGAGATCTCGGCCGAGGCCTGGGAACAATGGAAGGAACACGCCAAGATGCT
>ERZ1292633.3449-Hain-H41-02um-R1-3449-length-15381-cov-4_pt1 | contig 15381 bp, 13 predicted proteins | sample MGYA00564406_ERZ1292633 | MGnify/ENA primary metagenome ERZ1292633 (study PRJEB36523, sample SAMEA6512639) | groundwater metagenome | collected 2019-01-08 | study: AquaDiva: Metagenomics assemblies of 32 groundwater samples
GTAAAGACCAAAACCCGTCGCGCCATTATTGAGACTAGTAATAATATTGCCAATATTGCCAGCAGGAATTGTGATGGTTTTATCGCTCATAATTGCGCCATTGGGCGAAACCAAGCGCATTTCAAATGTATCACCAACTGTAAAACCGTGGGCGTCAGTTGATTTTAGACCCGTTGAAAACGATGTTTGTTGGCTTGAATTGACCAAATTATTTAAGCCAAAGAAATGCGCAAAAGCTTTGTCACCGCGCAAGGATTGGTTGGTCGCTGGCTCATCAAAAACCACGCCATTGCCAGCAACGCTGTTGGTTATACGCAATGCGCCACCCGAAAAGCTCGCGCTACCGACGCCGCCAAGCGCGGTATTCAATGCGGTTACAAAGGAGCCGATGCTTGCGCCGATTGGCGAAGTGGGGCCACCATTGACACTTATTGTGCCAAGGTCAAAATCAATATTTATTTTGCGTTGCAACGATCCATCGGTTGCAACAATCCCCAGCGCAGTTTGCCCAGTGAAGCCCAAAGCATCGCCCGACAAAAGGCCGGTATCAACACCTTGCGCATTAGCCAAAGCTGGTAATGACGCCGCAACATTGTGAACCGCATTTACTGCATCGGCGAATTTGGCGGCAAATTCACCCAAATATTCGGCCATATCAGGCAAATCGTGATTTCTTACATCCAATAGCCCGCGTAACTTACCGCTTTGGATCGCAGTTTCCATTGTGCGTTGCAATGGGTCGGTGCCATAAGTTATGCCGATGGTGTCGTAAAAAGTTTGGCCACTGCTTGATGGCGTATAATTTAGCTGGCTGGCTTCGAACCCTGCCAAAAACAGACCATCGGAGGTATAAATCTTGCCAACACCATCGTCAGAAAAATCCACTCGAATGTCAATCAATTGCGATAATTCGTCAATGATTTGCGATTGCCGTTCTTGGGCGCCAGTCGCGTCGCCTTGAATTGTGCCACGAGTTATTTCGCCGTTTATCGCAGCAACATCGGCCAATAATTTGTTGATTTGCGAAATGGTCGATCCAATTTCACTATCAGCTTGGGTGCGCAAATTTTGAATTTGCACCGAAGTTTGCCCCAATTGCGACAATAGGCTTTGCATATTGGAAATTATGTCGCGGCGAACCGACACTGAACCTGGATTGGAAACTGCAGTTTCAAAAACCGCGAGCGAACTATTTACTTTGGAAAAAAGCGAACTTGCACTTGTTGGATCGCCGAAAAATGATTGCAAATCGCTTAAATATTGTGACTTTGCGGCTTGGTTGCCCGAATCCCCCGTTGCATTGATGCTCGCGGCCTGCAAAAAGCGATTGGCGGCACGGCGCAAACTCGAAACCTGCACGCCCGCATTTTTGTTCGCAAGGTTTAGCGCTTCCTGCTGCTGCTCCACTCTGACATAGCCTTTGGTATTAACATTGGCGATATTTTGCGAAACTGTTTTAATGCCAGACTGACTGGCAAATAGGCCAGACGTCGCAATATTCAGAATTGAGTTTATCGACATTTATTTTACCTTTTGGCTTTCAAAACCTTATGGACGAAAATCCTGTGACTTTAATACTTGGGCAGTTGATAGGCCAAATATGCCGACAAGCGGTCAATTTTGGCGTGCAATGATTGCCGATTCATGTCTCAACAGAAATTATACTTCCTTTACTTCATTGATATATTTAACTTTTTTCCAACTTGCTGGAGTGAGTTTAGAGCTTAATCATTTTTCCTCAAAAATAGTTGCAAATTCTAAGCCATGAAATATGTGCGAGAAATTAATGGGGTTGGTGATTGAAATAAGTGCTTCCCTTGAGGGAAGGACTTACGCGCATTTGCTTTCTCAGATGTCTGCTCGGCAATCTGTGCCTAATGGGTGGTAGAATTTACTTAAAATGCTATAGTTAACGCCCACTTAATCGTTATTTTTCAATAGCTTAACTGCAATTATTGGGCGGCACGCTCCTTGCTTCTAAATTCGCATATAAGTCGCCCGACAAAGTGGCGGCAAAAATTGGGTATTTGAATGGAAAATTTGTTAGGGGCCGCAATAAGCCCATTGTCAGCAATTTTGGCAAAAGGAAATGCAATGAAGAAGCCGCAGGCTTCCACAAATGGAATTGAAGATTTTATGTCGATATTGGTAAATATCGGCGCCGCTGAAGTTTGTGCGAACGAAAGCCAAATATGTGCCGAGGCCCATACGCCCAATACTCCAAATCATAATGAGATTTCCCGACCAAAAATCGCGAATGTTGAAAGCGATGCTAATGCAAGTTCACCGCAAATTGCGCCAATAATAATTCAAGATATTTCGCAATTTGCGAAATCCGCCACCGCAAATTTTGATATAGGCATGTTTCATGTCGCGCAAGAGGCGGCACCAATTGAATTTACGGTAAATGAAATAACTTCAAGTTCCGCGAATAATCCTAAGAATAATGTCGTAATTGAATCTCCGCCAATTGTTGCAAATATCATTGAACTTGAATTGGCTAATCTTCAGTCACCATCTGTCGCCATTGCGGAAAATTCAAACAAAGAAATCTATACCACTGTTCAAAACCAAAGCGCTTCTGACATTTTGGAACCAGCAGCCATTAAGGCGCTCGAGGCGATTGGTATTTCGCAAGTCGCTGATGTTCAATTAAATAGCACACCAGCAATTGCCGAACGTCAAGTAATCAGCCAAATCCCAGCGCAAAATAAAGTCCGCACACCGACTAATGCCGCGCAAGTGGAGACAGAGTCAGAACAAAACGAACTTGTTGCAAATCCTGAAGTGGGCATTGAAGTTGCAAAACCATCGGTCGTGAGCAATGAAAACCAAAACAATGCAAACCTCGGCAATAAGCCCTACGAAGAAACCTCGCCACAAACTTTGGACCAAGATTTCAACTCATTTGAAAGCGTCGAATTTGAATTGGTGCAACTAACCGAAACGCCAAACCAGCCTGAGCAAAATGCAACCGCAATCGAAACCCCGCGCTTAATTGATGCGCCAGCTTTGGCTGCAACCATGATGCGCAAATTCCAAAATGGCGAGAAGAGCTTTTTCATAAGGCTCGACCCCGCTGAACTTGGCGCGATAAATATTGAGCTTAAAATGGGCTTAGACAAAAAACTACGCGCTGTAATTGCGGTTGAGAAACCTGAAACCCTAACTGAGCTTTCGCAATCGCTTGATAATTTGGCCGCGAGTTTAGCTGATGCCGGTATGGAACTTGCTGAAAACGGCATTAGTTTTAACCTCGAAAATTCCAGCGATCAAAAAAATAGTTTCACTGGCTTTGCAGCCAATGAAAACCAACAGCACGAACGCCGCACCGCAAAATCAACCGACGCAATCCAAGCTGCACCAAAAGCCGCAAATGAAAACAATGACTTAATGCGCACTCTTTCGCCACACTCACAAGTTTGGCAAAGAATTCGCGTGTCTTTAGTCGCTTAAAGGAAAGAAAACATGCCTACAGTCAATGCAGTAGCCGCCGCAAATTCAACCGCCACACCAAGTAAATCGGCGACTGGCCTTGCCGCGAATTTTGAAACTTTCATTACTTTGTTGACTGCGCAGTTGCGGGCGCAAGACCCCCTGTCGCCACTCGATACCAAAGATTTCACCAACCAATTGGTGCAGTTCACTGGTGTCGAGCAACAAATGAAAACCAATGATTTGCTAAGTTCTTTGGCGCAGAATTTTTCGCTTAATGCAGGTTCAATGGCGGTTTCTTATTTGGGCAAACAAGCCACTGCGACAACAGATTTGGCGGCACTTAATAATGGCGCAGCAAAATGGACATATAATTTGCCGACCAGCGCATCAGAAGTGACGCTAAAAGTTTTCGACGCCAATAATCGTTTAGTAAGAAGTGTGTCAGGCAATTTGGCGCAGGGAGGCCATGATTTCAATTGGGACGGCGTAACTAATAGTGGTGGCCGCGCAGTCGATGGCCAATATAAATTAGTGGTGGAAGCCAAAAACGCTACTGGATCCACAATTGCTGTTCCGATTTCCCAAACTGGCATAATTTCGGATGTCGATTTGTCAGGGGACGAACCAAAAGTGAAAATCGGTGGAACTAGCGTCGCACTTAGCGCGATAACTAAAATTGCGCTTGTGGCTAACTGATAAAGTGCTGTATTTTAACTATTTATAGTCAAAAAAATTACGAATAATCAACAATGTTCCAATATAAGGAACGGGTAATATGGTGGGCAGAATGCTTCTTAATAAAACAAGAAATAAATTAGGAGCAAAAAATGTCAATCAACAGCGCTATGCTAGCTGGAGTATCAGGTCTCGTTGCAAATTCTTCTGCAATGGCGGTGATTTCCGATAATATCTCAAACGTAAATACAATTGCATTCAAACGTAACCGCGCCGACTTTAGTCGCTTGGTCAACTCGCAAAGTGCAAGCACCACTTATAATGCAGGCGGTGCCAGTGCATCAACCCGTCAGTTGATTGGCGCACAAGGCAGCGTTAATTCGACATCGCTTTCAACTGATTTAGCGGTGCAAGGCAATGGCTTCTTTGTAGTAACGCCAGCGGCCCAAGTTGCGAACTCAACACCTGAAACATTGTTCACACGAGTGGGAACATTCAAACCAAATGATGATGGCTATTTAGTCAATCATGCTGGTTATGCTTTGCGCGGCTGGCAAGTTGATTCAAGTGGCGCGGTTATTGGTAATTCGTCGGATATTAATTCGCTAACTTCTATCAATGTTAATTCAATTGCCGATACCGCATCGCCAACAACTTCCGCGTCAATTACTGGCAATTTGAAGTCAAGCACCGCCGTTTCTGCCGCGGCGGCAGCGGTTCTAACTGCAAGCCCCGGCGCATATAATGCAGCAACAAATAATATGGCTTCGGGGGCAGTTCAGCCCGATGCAAGTTGGCAATACCAAGTAATTGACAGCCTTGGCGGCCGTAAAAATTTCACGGTTTCTTTCTTAAAATCTGGCACGCCAAACCAATGGTATGCTGAAGTTTATGCATCACCTTCTTCAAACATAACAAGTGGCGCACCGCTTGCGAACGGCCAAATTGCCACTGGCACAATGGCCTTCACACCAACTGGCGCGATTGATACTGCTTTAACAACACCTGCATTGATTGCGCCATTTGCGATTGGCGCTTCAAGCGCAGGCGCACCGGCTGCGGGCACTGCTAAATGGGCAACATCGGCAGGTTTGGCTGCGCAAACATTTGGTTTGCAAATTGGTCAAAGCGCAACCAGCACTGGCGCGATTACGCAATTTGACGCCGATACTGCATTAAACTCAACTTCATCAGACGGCTCGCCATCGGGCGATCTTGCTGATTTGCAAATCGACAAAGAAGGTTTTGTAATTGCAAGTTTCAATTCGGGCCTTACCAAAAAAGTGTTCAAGGTTCCTTTGGCAACATTTGTTAATGGCGATGATTTGCAGGTCGAAACTGCGGGCAATTATCGCATGACTTCGGATTCAGGTAGCCCAACTTTGAAAGCATCGGGCGCAAGTGGCGCTGGCACAATCAGCGGCGGCGCACTCGAAGCATCAAATGTCGATTTGGCGCAAGAGTTTTCAAACATGATTATCACACAGCGCGCTTATAGTGCGTCGTCAAAAATCATTACAACGGCTGACGAAATGTTGGACGAACTTATAAGAATGAAACGCTAATAGGCTGATTTAATTCTTATTTTCATCAAAGCCGCTAGAATTGCGCAATTGTTACTTACTAATATTTAAGTCTGTCTTTTAGGCTGAACTTAAAAAGTTTCGCGTATCTTCTCCCAAATAAGAAGATATGGAGTATGGGTATATGGATCACACATTGTCACGCGAGCCTTCAGTTATCGGTCCCGAAGGGATACCTTTGACTTTGGCAACTTTACCACCGCCAAATACGGGGCGTTGGGTTGCAAGGCGCAAAGCGGAATTAGTTGCGGCGGTTCGCGGCGGGCTGCTTAGCCTTGAAGACGTTTGCAATCGCTATAATTTATCGATGGAAGAATTTCTTTCTTGGCAAAGGCAGGTCGATAGGCATGGTTTGCGCGGTCTTAGGGTAACCCGTTTGCAGTCATATCGGTAATTTTTGCAGCTCTAATTCATAAAATTAATCAGAACTTTACGCTTCAGGTGGGAAAAAGCTGCCTAGTTGTCAAAACGTGAAACCTTAATTCACGATTTGCGCTTGGTGGAGATTTGGTTTGGAGCGTTTTTTATCCTCTTTGGGCTCAATCGGGCCTAGCCGCCTTTTGGCGGCTTTGGGCGTAACCGGGCTTGTCGCAGCCGCTTTATTCGCGATTATGTTTCGCATGGGCGGCGAAGAAAAGTCCCTGCTTTATTCAGGTCTTTCACCAAAAGACGCGTCATCAGTTACCGAAGCCCTCGACGTTGCTGCGGTGAAATATCAAGTTTCGCCCGATGGCTCATCAGTTTTCGTTCCCCGCTCCAAAGTCGCTGAAGCCCGTATGAAACTTGCCGCCGAAGGCGTCCCCGGCCAAGGTTCGGTTGGTTATGAAATTTTTGACAATCAAGACGCGCTGGGTTCAACCAGTTTTGTGCAGAACATCAACCGCATTCGCGCCCTCGAAGGTGAATTGGCGCGCTCGATTGATAGTTTGGACACAGTAAATAACGCGCGAGTGCATTTGGTTATCCCTGAACGCCAATTATTCAGCGAAAACCAAACCCCGCCAACAGCATCAATCGTGATTGGCCTTGAACGCGGCACTTTATCGGCACGGCAAATTCAGGCGATTCGCAATTTGGCCGCAGCCGCAGTTCCCGGCCTTACCGCCGAAAAAGTCACTTTAACTGATGAACGCGGCGAAATGTTGGCAAATGCCCAAGTTGGCGCCGATGCGACCAGCGGTGCGATGGATGATCGCCGTGCGCAATATGAAGAACGAACCCGCCAAAGAATTCAAGAAATGCTTGAAGGGTTGGTTGGCCCGGGCGCGGCCAGAGTTCAGGTGACTGCGGAAATGGACATGTCGCAGATTAGCCAAACCGAAGAAAGTTTTGACCCCGACAAAGTTGTGCCGCGCTCAACTCGCTCAATTGAAGAAACTGGCGCCGAAACCAATGGCGATAATGCAGTAACCCAAGGCCAAAATGTGCCTGATGGCGCGCAAGCTGCGGCAAGCGGCAACCAATCAAATAATAATCGCACCGATGAAACGGTAAATTACGAAATATCCAAAACCACAAAAACACAATTGACTGCGCCGGGAACTGTGACCCGTTTGTCAGTAGCGGTCGCGGTTGACGGCGTGTCAACACCAGCGGCAAAGGCGGGCGGGCAACCAACATGGGCACCAAGGTCCGCCGATGAAATGACGCGCATCACAGCGCTTGTTCGTTCGGCGGCGGGCATAAGTGACGAGCGCGGTGATAAATTGGAAGTTGCTAATGTGCAATTCGCAAGGGCGGCAGTTGAAGCTGGTTCCAAAGCGCCTTCAAAATTTGATTTTGACAAAAATGACATCATTTATGGCGTTCAATTATTGGCGCTTACGATAATTGCAATGGGCATGATTTTCTTTGTTGCCAAGCCATTAGTAAGCGGGATTTTTGGCGATTCTATGGGTGGCGGCGGCAAGAACAAAGCGCTCGCTGGCGGGCCAATGAATATGCAATTGCCACAAAGTGCCAGCATTGATGCGCTGCCATCAAGTGGCGACGATATTGGTTCCAACGCGACAGTCGATATTGCAAGGATTCAAGGCTCGGTGAATGCCAATGCGATGAAGCAAGTCACAGACGTTGTAAGAGAAAACCCCGAACAAACTGTCTCAGTGGTTAGGGCTTGGTTACAAGAGAGGCGCGCATAATGGTCGCTTCCTATAATGAAATGTCTGGTGCCGAAAAAGCCGCAGTATTTTTGCTCGCTTTGGGTGAAAATCATTCAAATGTTTGGGAACATTTTGATGATGAGGAAATTAAAGAAATCTCGCAGGCAATGTCAAGTTTGGGAACAGTTCAATCAACCACAGTTGAAGAATTGGTTGTCGATTTTATTAGCCGAATGTCAACAACTGGCGCGGTTATGGGTTCTTATGAACAAACCCAAAGATTGCTTAATTCGATTTTGCCGCAAGACAAAGTCGATGCGATTATGGAAGAAATCCGTGGCCCTGCGGGCCGCACCATGTGGGACAAGCTTGGTAATGTGTCCGAGCAAACTTTGGCCAATTATCTCAAGAATGAGTATCCACAAACTGTCGCAGTTATTCTCACAAAAGTAAAAGCCGACCATGCAGCAAGGGTTTTAGGTTCGCTGCCCGAGGAGTTTTCACTTGAGTGCATAAACCGTATGTTGAATATGGAACCGGTTCAGCGTGAAATTTTGGAAAAAATTGAAGACACTTTGCGGGTTGAATTTATGTCTAATCTCGCGCGCACTTCAAAGCGCGATAGCCATGAATTAATGGCCGATATTTTCAATAATTTTGACCGCGCAACTGAAAACCGCTTCTTGTCATCACTTGAAGAAAGAAACCGCGAATCCGCCGAAAAAATTCGCGCTTTGATGTTTGTGTTTGAAGATTTGAAAAAATTGGATCCGGGCGGGGTTCAAACACTACTTCGTGCGGTTGATAAAGACCAATTAGGGCTGGCGCTTAAAGGCGCGTCCGATGAATTGCGGCAATTATTTTTCTCGAATATGTCCGAACGCGCGGCAAAAATCCTCAAGGACGACATGGCATCAATGGGGCCAGTTCGCCTTAAAGACGTCGATGTTGCGCAATTTAGCATGGTTCAAGTCGCCAAAGATTTGGCACAAAATGGCGAAATTATCCTCAGCACTGGCGGCGCTGATGATGAGCTGGTTTATTAGGAGGCGACATGCAAAAATACCAACGCGTCGCTTTTGAACCTATCATTGACGGCAATGTCCAGACTGATCCAAAGCGCCGGAAGATTGTTCTTACTCAGGCAGACATTGATACTGCGCGCGGCGAAGGTTTTGCCGAAGGTGAACAATCAGCAATTGCCGCAGCCGCAAAACAAAGTGCCGATGCTTTGCGCTCGATCGCCCATATGATGCAATTATTATTGGGAAAATTGCATTCCGAAGCCACGCAATTGCGCAGCGACGCCCTTGATGTTGCAATGGCCGCAGCTTTTGCAATCGCCGATGCGGCGCTTACCAAATGCGGTGAAGAAACCATCAAACAATATTTGCATGATGCGACGAAAAACTTGCCCGACAGCGCAAAAATTATTGTAAAAACTTCGCCCGAAATTGCAGCTTCAATAAGTGGGCAATTGGAACAAGCCGCCAAAGACGCGGGTTATGATGGCAAATTGGTCGTCAAAAGTGATGCCGAAACCCAAAATTATGATTGCGCAATTGAATGGCAAGGCGGGGCAATCCGCCACAATAAAGCTGCGACAATTGCCGCTATTGAACAAGCCGCGGCTGAATGGTTGCACGCCGCCGATTCAACCGAAATGCAATTGGATTTATTCGAACCCTAAACAAAAACCATTTGAAAGCAAACAAAATGAGTGATGAAACTGAAACTTTAGACTTACCGGATCTCGAAGCCGAAGGCGCGCCAGCGGCCAATATTTCGATTGGTGAAGCCGCGGGTCTTGGCAGATCCGCGTCGGATTTGGCACCAGTTTTTGACGTGCCAGTCCATGTGAAAGCAATATTAGGGCGGGCATCAATGGATGTCGCGGCACTATTAGAGCTTACCACGGGTTCCTTAATTGAGCTTGATAGAAAAGTCGGCGAAGCAATCGATATTTTTATCAATGATAGATTGGTCGCGCGCGGCGAATTAGTGGTGGTTGATAATCACCTTGGTGTAACCATGACCGAAATTATTAAAGATGGCGATGCAGCTAATTAGAATTATATGGAGTAAAATAAAATGCGCTTGATGATTGTTGGCTCCATGAGTGGGCCTCTGGCGGTGGCTTCAAAAATTGCGATGGATAGAGGCGCCAAAGTGATGCAAGTCGATAATATCGACCTTGCAACTGCGGCATTGCGTTCAGGTCGCGGTGCAGATTTATTGATGGTAGATACCGCGCATGACATCGCCAAACTGATAGAGCAAAATGAGCGTGAGCACATAATTGTGCCAGTGGTTGCTTGTGGCATTTCCACCGACCCACGGATTGCGGCGGATGCAATAAGGGCTGGCGCGCGTGAATTTGTGCCATTGCCGCCTGACCCAGAACTAATTGCCGCAGTTATCGCTGCGGTGGTTGATGATGCAAGGCCAATGATTGCAAAAGATGCCAGTATGTTGGCAGCAATTGCATTGGCTGAGCAAGTCGCACCATCAAACGCATCAATTATGATTGCGGGCGAAAGTGGCGTTGGTAAAGAAGTGATGGCAAAATATCTTCACTCCAAATCGCGCCGCGCCGACAAAGCCTTTATTAGCGTCAATTGCGCCGCCATTCCTGATAATTTGCTTGAATCAGAATTATTCGGCCATGAAAAAGGAGCGTTTACTGGTGCAGTTGCTAGGCGAATTGGGAAATTTGAAGAAGCCAATGGCGGAACATTGCTTTTGGACGAAATCAGCGAAATGGATTTGCGCCTGCAAGCCAAATTATTGCGCGCCATTCAAGAGCGGGTAATTGACCGTGTTGGCGGCTCTAAATCGGTGCCGGTGGATATTCGCATTATTGCGACTTCAAACCGCGATTTGATGGAATTGGTGAAATCTGGCACATTCCGCGAAGATTTATTTTACCGACTAAATGTTATTAATTTGGAATTGCCGCCACTTCGCGCCCGCAAAGCCGATATTGTGCCTTTGGCAGATTTCTTCATCAAGAAATACGCTGCTGCAAATGGCACAAATGCAAAAACCCTAAGCGATGATGCCAAAAACGCGATTTTGCAAAACCCATGGCGTGGAAATGTGCGCGAGCTTGAAAACGCGGTTCATCGCGCAGTGCTTTTGTCTCGCGGTGCGCAAATTGAGACGGATGATCTTGGCGGAGTGGTTTCAGGGCCAGTTTCGGCTGGGCCAATTTTTGGCCAAGATGCAGTTACGCAAGCGAGCTTGGCTGCTGGTGCGGTAAAAGCAGCTTCACTTATAGGCCGCACAATTGAAAATGTTGAACAAGAAATGATTTTGGAAACATTGAAACATTGTTTTGGCAATCGTACCCATGCCGCAGTGATTTTGGGTATTTCAATTCGCACTTTGCGCAATAAATTAAAGCAATATACCGACGAAGGAATTGCGGTTCCTGCGCCCAATTCAAATGAACCAAGATTTGCGATTGGATAATTGCAATAAATGACCGAAACTGCCGCCAATCCAGCTAATATTGCCGACCCTTTAGCTTTTAATCTAGGCAAAGTGTTGAACGGAGTATTGCGCGGCGATGTTTTGGTTGGCATAGGCGCTGTTGGCCTTATTGTTCTGCTTATTATCCCGCTTCCTGCGTTTTTGCTCGATTTCTTTTTGGCAATTTCGGTGACGTCATCAGTGCTTATTTTGATGACGGCGCTGTTTATCCGCAAACCTTTGGAATTTTCGGCTTTTCCTGCAATTCTCTTGGTCGCAACTTTGTTCCGACTAGGTCTAAACATTGCTTCAACACGTTTGATTTTGGGTCATGGGCACGAAGGACTATCGTCCGCGGGTGAAATAATCGCGGCTTTCGGACAATTCATAATGCAAGGCAATTTCGTAATTGGCCTGATTGTGTTTTTCATTTTAGTGATTGTGAACTTCATTGTTATAACCAAAGGCTCAACCCGTATTGCCGAAGTCGCTGCCCGTTTTAGCTTGGATGCGATGCCTGGCAAACAAATGGCCATTGATAGTGATTTATCATCGGGCCTATTGACCGAAGATCAGGCCAAGAAAAAACGCAAAGAACTTGAAGGCGAAAGCAATTTCTTTGGTGCCATGGACGGTGCGTCCAAATTTGTGCGCGGTGATGCTATTGCTGGACTTTTGATAACCGCAATCAATATGATTGGCGGCATAATCATTGGCGTTGCACAAAATGGTCTCGGTTTGGCCGAAGCTGGCGCAACTTATACCCAATTAACTGTTGGTGACGGCTTGGTATCACAAATCCCAGCTTTGGTAATATCGGTTGCAGCTGGCTTATTAGTTTCCAAAGCGGGTGTTGACGAAGCCGTGGATGTTGCATTGGTGAAGCAATTGGCAGGCTCCCCGCAGGCGCTTGGAATGGTTGCGGCAACCGCGATTGTTACTGGCCTATTGCCGGGAATGCCAAAATTTGCGTTTTGGTCGATTGGTGTTGCCGCTGGCTATTTGGCTTTCAGAACTTGGCAAAAAACCACAAAAGCAAATTTAGACGAAGCCGCAGCCGCGGTTGCCGCCGCCGCGCCGCCCGATACAAGCGATGTCGAAGAACCAATCAATGAAATAATGAATATCGATGAATTGAAAATCGAACTTGGATATGGCTTATTGGGCCTTGTCAATGATGTGCAGGGCAAGCGTGTTACAGATCAAATCAAAGCGCTACGGCGGCAATTAGCGCAAGATTTGGGTTTTATTATGCCCGCAGTTCGCATTCTTGATAATATGGCTTTGGCAAATAATGGCTATGCTATTCGGGTCAAAGAAATGGAAGCTGGCGAAGGCGAACTTCGCATAGGCCAGCTTTTGGTGATGGATCCATCGGGCAACGCGCCGTCACTACCGGGTGAGCCATGCACTGAACCTGCGTTCGGTTTGCAAGCGGCTTGGGTGGCCGAAGCCAATCGCGAAGAAGCAGTATTTCGCGGCTATACCGTAGTTGACCCAGCGACGGTTTTGACCACCCATTTAACCGAAGTAATTAAAGACAATATGTCCGAATTGCTTTCAATTGCCGAAGTGCAGAAATTGGTGAAACAACTTTCACCAGAGCATCAAAAATTGGTTGAAGATATGGTTCCAGCCCAAGTTTCATGGGCGCTGTTCCAACGCGTATTGCAAAACCTACTTAAAGAGCGGATTTCGGTTCGCGATTTGGCGACAATTGTTGAAGCGATTATGGAGGGCACTGGGCTTGACGCGGTTTCATTGGTCGAGCATGTGCGCGCAAGATTGGCGCGGCAAATTTGTTGGCAAAATCGTGCTGGTGATGGCTCGCTACCAATTTTGGCGCTTTCACCACAATGGGAGCAGGCGTTTAGTGAAGCAATTATTGGCGAAAAAGGTGATCGCCAATTGGCACTGGCGCCTTCCCAAGTGCATGAATTTGTTGCCGCAGTTCGTAGCGCTCTTGATAGGGCCGCGCAATTGGGCGAAGTGCCGGTTGTTCTGACATCGGGCGCAATTCGGCCCTATGTTCGCTCATTGGTTGAGCGTTTCCGCGCGCAAACCGTGGTCATGAGCCAAAATGAAATCCACCCCAAAGCTAGACTTAAGACGCTTGGAACGGTGTAAATGGAACAATTTCGGTTTAGTGGCGATACTCTGCAAGACGCTGTTGTTAAAGTCCGCTCCAAATTGGGGGCAGATGCGACCATAATTTCTTGGCGCAATATGGGCACTGGCATTGAAGTTACTGCGACTGCGCGAAAAAATAGGAGCCAGCCACAAACCGCGACGGGAGCAAACAAAGCGCCGCGCTATGATATTTTTGCGGCTGAAGAAGAAATCGCCAAAACCAAAGCCAGCGCAGCGAACCTAAAACCAGCACCGCAAAAAGGCACCAAAGCCTTAGTCAAAGGCGTGGTGAATACCAAAATCCCGCCTGAACAAATTTTGGCCAAAAAGGCGGCAATTTTGGCACACAAGCCTGCTGCCAAGCCTAAAATCCATCCTTTGGTTGGCATATTGGCAAAATCTGGCCTGAGCTTGCCGCAAATAAAACCTTTTGCCAAATATTTTACCGATGAAGATGTGGCGCGCACCTTCATCAAAATATTGGAAAAAGAATTTAGCTATAGCCCAATTGCCCAAGTGCCAGACGGCATAATATTGCTTACTGGCCCTTCGGGCTGCGGAAAAACAACTACTACGGCGAAATTGGTGGCGCGCGCTATCGCTAAAGGCGGTGAAGTCATGGCGCTTTCCACCGATTGTGAGCGCCAAGGCGGCATGGAACAATTGCGCAATTTGGTGCATAAATTAGGCGCACAATTCGCTTCCGCCGATAGCGTAAAAATGGCAAAAGAAATCGCGCTTGAGGCAGTGGCAGAGGGCAAAACTGTTTTCATAGACACCGCAGCCAGCAGCCAGCTTGACCCATCTTCAATGCGGATTTTGGCGCGCTTGATTGATGAAACTGGCGCCGAGCCTATTTTGTGCGCCGCCACCGATAGCCGAAGTGATGATTTATCTGATTTATTTGGCGAATTTAAGGAAGTCGGGGTCAAGCGCACCATACTTACCCGTATGGATTTAACATTGCGCCGCGCTGGGCCATTGGTTGGCCTTCACAAACACGAAATGGCAATTGCTCAACTTGCGCCAAGCCCTTATATTTCAGGCGGCATAGTGCCAGCAACGCCAAAACGCTTGGCGCAGCTTATATTGGAAGCTTGGGAAGTATGATTTGACACTTGATGAATATAATCAATTTTGCGGATCTCTACCCAACACGACGCATGTCGTTCAATGGGGCGACGCCCATGTTTGGAAAATTGGTGGCAAGGTTTTCGCAATTGCAGGTTGGCATGAAGGCGCAAATTTGGCAGTGACATTCAAATGCACGGCTATTGCTTTTGAAATGTTATCAAACGAAGCATGTGTGCGCCCCGCGCCCTATTTGGCTTCGCGCGGCATGACTTGGTTACAAAGATGTTCTAACGAAACTATAGGCGACTTGGATTTGAAGGAATATATCCGCCAATCCTATTCACTTATTGCAGGAAAATTGACAAAGAAGGTCAAATTGGAGCTTGGAATTACGTTTTAACTCGCCCTCGCCGCGCGGGTTATTGCGAATTCGTCCATTTGCGCAAGTTCACGCTTTTTAGCTTGCTCGGCAGCGCGGGCTTGCCTGCGTTCTTCAATGGTTTCGAATTTCTTTTGTTCTTCAAATGCTTCGGCCAAATCAATTGCCAAAGCACGTAATTGGTCTTCCACGCCCGCCAGTGATGCCTCAACATTGGCGCGTTGCATGTTCCAGCCTTTGAGAAATGCGTTATAGTTCGCGCAAAGTTCAGGGTTATGAGACACCAATTCAAGCTCTTTGGCTTTGGCGCAATCGAGCGATTCCAATTTTTTGTTCAAGTCCGAATGGGTTCGCTCGGCCGCCGATATAAGTTTTTGCACGGAATCGACTTTATATTTCGCCAGCTTTATTAGTGTTTCACCAGATCGCATTTACCCAACCCCGATTTTTGAAATGGGCATTTGCCCTTATTTCCATGAATCTACCACATAAGGGTTAATCAAACGCGCAGATTTAGATTATTGCG
>ERZ1292633.3450-Hain-H41-02um-R1-3450-length-15373-cov-5_pt1 | contig 15373 bp, 15 predicted proteins | sample MGYA00564406_ERZ1292633 | MGnify/ENA primary metagenome ERZ1292633 (study PRJEB36523, sample SAMEA6512639) | groundwater metagenome | collected 2019-01-08 | study: AquaDiva: Metagenomics assemblies of 32 groundwater samples
TCGCACCCGTGGTCGCGCTCGCGCTGGTGCTCGCGGGGTGCGTCGCGCCTCCGTCGGTCTCGCCGTCGCCGGAAGCGACACGGGCCGCGCCCAGCCCGAGCCCGCCGAACCCTGTGAGCGTCCTGGCCATCGGTCCGAGCGCGACCGGGGTCAGCGTGCGGGTCTGCGCGAGCCGTCTCGCCGGCGCGCAGACGTGCGTGCGGACGGGCGCAGACGGGCGCGGCGAGCTCGCGCTCGTGCCCGGGACGTACTCCATCCGAGCCGGACCGGATATCGAGCGGCGGCTGGGCGAGAGCGTCGTCGGCCAGGAGCGGGCGGTCCGCGCCGTCTCGGATGCCGTGCGCCGGGCGCGGGCGGGGCTACAGGACCCGAACCGTCCGCTCGGATCGTTCCTTTTCCTGGGCCCCACCGGTGTCGGCAAGACGGAACTGGCGCGCGCGCTGGCGCAGTTCCTCTTCGACGACGAGCGCGCCATGGTGCGGATCGACATGTCCGAGTACATGGAGAAGCACGCCGTGGCGCGCCTCATCGGCTCGCCTCCCGGCTATGTCGGTTACGAGGAGGGCGGGCAGCTCACGGAGGCGGTTCGCCGCCGCCCGTACTGCGTCATCCTTCTCGACGAGATCGAAAAAGCGCATCAGGACGTCGCGCAGGTGCTGCTCCAGATCCTGGAGGACGGCCGGCTGACCGACGGGCAGGGGAGGACGGTCGACTTCAAGAACGCCATCGTCGTGATGACGAGCAACATTGGAAGCGATCTCATCCTCGAGCACGGAGGCGAAGGGGGCGAGGCGATGCGCGCGCGGCTTCTCCGGGCGCTGCGGGGACACTTCCGGCCCGAGCTGCTGAATCGCATCGATGAGGTTCTCATCTTCGACCCCCTCTCCACCGAGGCGCTCGAAACGATCGTGACGCTGGAGCTGCGGAAAGTGGAGCAGCGGTTGATGGACCGCGACCTTCTGCTGAGCGCCGATCCCGAAGTTCTCGCCTTCCTGGCACGGGAGGGTTACGACCCCGTCTACGGGGCGCGCCCACTCCGGCGGCTCATCGAGCGCCTGGTGCAGACTCCGCTGGCGCGGCGCATCCTCCAGGGCGAGTTTCGCCCCGGCGATCGAATTTGGGTTCGGCTAGGTGACCCGAAGGCGGGCGATGAGCCTGGCGCGTTTCGATTCGTGCGCGTGGAAAAGCCCGAAACCGCAAGCGCCGGGGCGTTTTCCGCTTGACGACCTCGCGGACCCGCGGCTAGCGTGGCGGTTCGCGTTCCCGGGATCCGATCGAAGTCCACGCCACCCCGCCGAGGTCCATGACGGTCGGTCTATTCATGCGCCTGTCCGAGCTGCTGAACGAGCAATCGATCACGCTGTCGCTGACGGCTCGAGACAAGGAGTCGTGCATCAAGGAGCTGGTCCAGCTCCTTGAGACGGCGCATGGCGTGAACACGAAGGGCGAGATTCTCAGCAAGGTGCTGCAGCGCGAGTCGATGATGTCGACCGGCATCGGAAACGGCGTCGCCATTCCCCACGGAAAAACCCGCCTTCTCGATCATCTGGTGGCCGCCTGCGCCATCAGCCCCGCCGGCGTCGATTTCGACACGACGGATGGGGAGCCGGCAACCCTCTTCATTCTCCTGGTCTCCCCCGAGAGCCTCCGCGGACCCCACGTGAAGGCCCTGGCGAACGTCTCCCGGCTGCTGAAGGAGGAGTCGATCCGCGCAGCCCTTCGCCAGAGCGCCACGCCGCAACAGTTCCTCGAGGTCCTCCGCGACGCCGAGAGCCGGTTTCTGTAAGGTTTTTCGACCAACGGCTGGGTTGACGTCGGGGCCGCCCCCCTGGTACCGTTCCGCCATCACCTGCCGTCCCCCAGAAAGGAGTCAATCCCTTCCATGAAGTCGCTTCATGGCCTAGTGGCGGGCGCCCTTGTGTTCGTGGCGATCGCCGGATGCTCCCCGAAAGACAAGACGCTCAATAGCCAGGGTTCCTACGCACCGATCATCACCGGGTTGAAGAACACCACGGGGGAGCCGGCCGTCCGCGGCATCCCGAACGATCTTCAGATCTTGATCACGAACGTGAACAACCTCCCGCTGACGATCCACTGGTCGGCGAGCGCGGGGGTCTTCGCGGACTCCACCAGTCCCACCGCTGTCTGGACCCCTCCCGATACGGTCGGAAACTATAACGTCACGGTTTCCGTTGAATCGAGCGATGGGACAACCAGTTTCTTCAAGACCACGACCTTCGCGATGTACGTGGACAATCTCTACGAGCGCTGGACCAAGGACATCGCCATCCAGTTCGATCCCGCGCCGACCACGAGCGGAGGCCTTCTCTTCGCCCAGCTCCGGAACAACGCCACCGGCGAGGGAGACGTCTACCGCGTCAACACGCCGGGTGGACTCACGGAGAAGCTGACGACGGACTTCTTTTCGGTTTCCTCGCCGACTCCGCGAGGGGACGAACAGCAGGTGGCCTTTGCCGGCCGCCGCCGCACGACCGACTCCACGTCGATCTGGCTCGCTCCCTGGGCGGGCGCGGACACACTGTCGGCCACGAAGCTTTCGCAGGCGAACACGCAGGCTCAGCGGTTCCTCGCGCATCCGCGCTTCGCGTGGAACGGGGGCTTCCTCCTGTATGCCTCCGACTCGACGCTGGTTGGATTCCCCAAGCTCTGGTACCGCGACGTCATCAACACGGTGGCGCCGGTACGATTCATGAGCACCGCGAACAACTCCGGAATCGTGCTGCGGAGCTATCTCCCCGCGAACTGGGGGCCGGGTGGCTCCAACACGCTGCCGCCCGATTCGATCGTCACCCCGGCAGTCGACTTCTTCAACGTGGTCGGCCAAGTCGCGCGCGGCGCGTTCAAATTCAAGACCCTCCTATTCGGGGAGACGCCGCCGGTCACCGATCAGGTGTGGCTAGCCGATACGACCATCGCCGAACCGGACTGGTCGTCGGACGGCACGCACATCGTCTTCGCGCGACGCCAGCCGGGGACGACGCATCGGGATCTCTGGATTCTCCCGACCAACGCGACGAGCCTTTCGGAGGCCACGCAGATCACGCGCGGACCGGCGGACGACTCCCATCCGCGTTTTTCGAAGGACGGCACGACCATTTTCTTCGTCTCGAATCGCCAGGATCGCTACGGACTGAATGGGATCTTCGCCACCGAACGGCGCGGAACCAATCTCTGGAGCGTCCGGCGGTACGACATACCCTAGGGAAATCGATCGGGGGACCGGACGGCCCGCCCGGTCCCCCGATGAGGTCCCCATGAAGCGGCGCGATCCCTCTCATCTGTCGTTCAACACCCTCTGCGTTCACGGCTCCGGCGGCGCCGACCCGGCCACGGGAGCCGTCTCCACTCCCATCTACCAGAGCAGCACCTTCGCCTTCCGAAGCGCCGAGGAGGGCGCCGCCATCTTCGCCGGCGAGCGCGAGGGGTACTTCTACACCCGCCTCGGGAATCCGACGTCGGCGGCGTTCGAGCGTGAGATGGCGTTCCTCGAGCGAGGGGAAGCGGCGCTAGCGACGGGGAGCGGCATGGCCGCCACGACGACCGCCGTCTTCACGCTGGTTCGGGCCGGTGACAACATCGTCGCGGCCCACACGCTCTACGGCGGTACGCACAAGTTCTTCAACGAGCTCCTTCCTCGCTTCGGAATCGAGGCGCGCACGATCGACGCCAACGATCCGGAGGCGCTCGCCCGCGCCGTCGACAAGAAGACGCGACTCCTCTTCGTCGAGACGCCGGCGAACCCCACGCTCGCGATCGTCGATCTTCGACTCTGCGCCCGCGAGTGCAAGCGGCATGGAATCCCGCTCATCGTCGACAACACGTTCGCCACGCCCTACTACCAGCGTCCGCTCGAGCTGGGCGCCGACATCGTCATCCACAGCGCCACGAAGTACATCGGCGGCCACGGCGACACCGTGGCGGGGGTGATCGTCGGGAAGAAGGAGTTCGTGCAGCAGGCGCGCTTCGAGATGATTCGCGACCTGGGAGGGATCCTGAGCCCCTTCAACGCGTGGCTCCTCCTGCGCGGGCTGAAGACGCTTCCGGTTCGGATGGAGCGCCACTCCGAGAACGCCATGCAGATCGCCCAGTTCCTGAACTTCCACCCGAAGGTGGCTCGCGTCTGGTATCCGGGCTTGAGAACGCATCCGCAGCATGAGATCGCGGCGCGGCAAATGAGCGGGTTCGGCGGCATGCTCGCCTTCGAGCTGAAGGGAGGCCGTGCGGCGGGTTCGACGCTCCTCAATTCGGTCGAGCTGCTGACCCTGGCGGTAAGCCTGGGAGACTGCGACACCCTGATAGAGCATCCGGCGTCCATGACGCACTCCACCTACTCCTCGGAGGAGCTGGCGGCGGTAGGGATCGGCGATGGCCTGGTCCGTCTCTCGGTTGGAATCGAGGGCGTGCAGGATCTGATCGCCGATCTCGACCAGGCCCTGGCAAGGGTGCCCGCGTGACCCGGGCCCCGGGCGGCGCGGCCGGGGCGAGGGAACGGAGCTTCGCCTCGACCTTCCTCCGCTACTGGCTTCCGGCTGTCGTCTACGTGGCGCTCATCTTCAGCGTCTCTTCGATCCACGGCGCCGATCTGCCCGGCGGGTTCCCCAATCTGGACAAGATCGCCCATCTCCTGGAGTATTCGCTGCTCGGACTCCTGCTCGGACGGGCCATTCGCTACACGCTGGCCGGCCGAGGACAGGCCGCGGCGGTGGTATCGACCATCCTCCTCGGCGCCGCGATCGGCGTGGCGGACGAGCTCTACCAGCGGCATGTTCAGGGGCGGAGCAGCGACATCCGCGATTGGATGGTCGACGTGGCCGCCGTCGCGGCCGCCGTTCTCTTGACGCAATGGGTGAGCACGCGATCGCTGCGCTCTCGCGCTGCGCGCGCCGCCCGGGAGGGAAACCGATGAAATTCCAGGTGCCGCGCGGCACGCGCGACATCCTGCCGCCCGACTCGGAGCGCTGGGCGGAGATGGAGGAGCAGGCGAGGCGCATTCTTGGGAGCTACGGCTACCGGGAGGTCCGCACGCCCATCTTCGAGGCGACGGAGCTCTTCGTCCGGGGCGTCGGGGAATCGACCGACATCGTCCGGAAGGAGCTCTACACCTTCCAGGACCGGAAGGGGCGTTCGCTCACGCTCCGCCCCGAGGGGACAGCGCCGCTCGTCCGCGCCTATCTGGAGAGCGCCCCGCTCCGCCAGGAGACGCCGGCGCGGCTTTCCTATCTTGGGCCGATGTTTCGCTACGAGCGGCCCCAGGCGGGCCGCTATCGTCAGTTCTGGCAGATAGGCGCCGAACTCCTGGGATCGAAGGAGCCGACGGCCGACGCCGAGATGATCGACCTCTTCGTGTCGATCATGCGCGCGGTGGGGCTTCCGAACGTGAAGGTGCTCCTCAACTCGCTCGGCGACGGCGCTTGCCGGCCGGTTTATCGCGAACAGGTGCGCGACTACTTCGGCCGCCACCTCGACCGGCTCTGCGAGGACGACCGCGAGCGCTTCACGAGCAATCCGCTCCGCATTCTCGACTGCAAGATTCCCGCCTGCCAGCCGGTGCTGGCCGGCGCGCCCAGCGTGCTCGATGCACTCTGCGACGACTGCCGCTCCCACTTCGCCGCCGTCCAGGAAGCGCTTCGCCTGCTCGGCATCGAGGTGGAGGTGGCGCCGCGCCTGGTGCGCGGCCTCGATTACTACACGCGAACAGTCTTCGAGGTGCACGCCTCGAACCTGGGAGCGCAGAGCGCCGTCGGCGGCGGCGGGCGCTACGATCAGCTGGTGCAGGAACTGGGCGGTTCCGAAACGCCGTCGATCGGATTCTCGATCGGAACCGACCGGCTCCTCCTGGCCACCGGGACCGCGCGACCCGAGGCAGCGCTCGCCGAACCCGACGCCTACATCGTCGCGCGGCAGCCCGAAGCGGCGACCGAAGCGCTGACGGCCGCACGCGCACTTCGCGGCATTCTCGATCCCGGCGAGGGCCGCCCGCTGCGCGTCATGACCGATGTGCAGGGACGAAGCGCCTCGTCTCAGATGAAAGTGGCCTCTCGCGTTGGCGCCAGGCATGTCGTCTTCGTGCCGCGCGACGCCGAGGGATTCGCCGTTCGCGACATGGTCCTCGGAAAGGACGAAATGAAGCAGCCCGATCTCGACACGCTTCGCACCTGGCTCCGTGCCCGCCGCGCGGCCGGCGGGGGTTCGCGATGACCTCCATCGAGCCGCTCCTCCAGCGCCGGCGGACTCACCGCTGCGGCGACCTGCGCCCCGAGCAGGCCGGCACGCACGTCCGCCTGATGGGCTGGGCCCACCGCGTCCGCGACCACGGAGGTGTTCTCTTCCTGGATCTGCGCGATCGCTACGGTCTCACGCAGGTCGTCTTCCGGCCCGAGAAGCTGAACGCGAAGACGATGGAGCGGGCGCGGGAGATCGGCACCGAGTTCGTGGTCCTCGTGGAGGGAACGGTGCTTCGGCGTCCGCCGGGAAGCGAAAATCCGGAGCTTCCGACCGGCGGCATCGAGGTCGAGGCCGACGCCATGTCCATTCTGAACACCAGCAAGACGCCTCCGTTCCCGCTCGACGAAACCGGCACGGCATCGGAAGACATTCGGCTCCGCTACCGCTACCTGGACCTCCGCCGGGAGCCGCTCAAGCGGAACATCATCTTCCGGCACGATATGGTGCGAAGGGTTCGCGACTATCTCTCGGACAGGGCTTTCTTGAAATCGAGACGCCACTCTTGGTTAAACCGACTCCGGAGGGCGCGCGCGACTATATCGTCCCGTCGCGCATCCATCCGGGCCGCTTCTTCGCGCTGCCGCAATCGCCGCAACTCTACAAGCAGATCCTGATGGTGTCGGGCTTCGACCGCTACTACCAGATCGCGCGGTGCCTCCGGGACGAGGATTTGCGCGCCGACCGCCAGCCCGAGTTCACGCAGATCGATCTCGAGATGAGCTTCGTCGCCGAGGAAGACGTCTTCGCCGTCGTGGAGGGAATGCTGGAGTCTGTCTTCCGGAGGAATCTCGGCCGCGAGTTGAAGATTCCGTTTCCGCGAATGACCTATCGCGAAGCGATGCACCGCTACGGAAGCGACAAGCCCGATCTCCGCATTCCTTTCGAGATCAAGGACGTGACGTCGGCGGCCGGCGGCGGAACGATGGAGAAATTCCGCGAGGCGTCGGCCGATCCAGCCGCGCTCATGACCGGCGTGCTCCCGGTGCCGGGGCAGGCGATCGCATCCCGCCGGGAGATCGAAGGGTGGGAGGCCGCGGCGAAGCTGATGGGTGCGACCGGCCTTGCCTGGGCGCGCGTGAAGGGCGGAGGTCTGGACGGCGGGATCGCGAAGTTCTTCACCGAAGGCGACACCGCGGCCAGGCTGATCGCGGAGGCGGGCGCGAAGGAGGGCGACTTGCTCCTCCTGGCCTCGGGACCGCGCGCCATCGTGCTCCGCTCGCTGGGGACCGTCCGCACCCAGATCGGAAATCAGAAGTTCACGCTCGACCCGAAGGAATTCCGTTTTGTCTGGGTGCATCAATTTCCCCTCTTCGAGTGGGACGAGGGGCGAAGCGCGTGGACGCCCGCGCATCACATCTTCACGATGCCGCTCGACGAGCATCTGGCGTATCTGGAGTCGGATCCTGGCAAGGTCCACGCGCAGCTCTACGACCTGGCGGCGAACGGGAACGAACTCGCCTCGGGGAGCATCCGGATCCACCGGAAGGACATCCAGGAGCAGGTGCTCCGCATCATCGGAATGAAGTCGGAAGAGGCGCACCACAAGTTCGGATTCCTGCTGGAATCGTTCGAATACGGCGCGCCGCCGCACGGCGGAATCGCCCTCGGCCTCGATCGGCTGGTTGTTCTGTTCAGCGGCGGCGATTCCATCCGCGACGCCATTGCCTTTCCCAAGACCGCCAGCGCCACGTCGCTCATGGACGGCGCTCCGGCCGTTGTCGACCCGGCGGACCTGCGCGAACTGAAGCTCCGGATCGAGCCCTAGCGGCCCGCGCGGGGGCCCTCCCGGCGAGCGTGGCGCGCATCGCGGCCGGTGGGGCTGGCACCGTTCCTGCCTATCGAATGCCCGACGGGCGGGGCCTTGACTTCCTCCCCGGCGAGCCCTACCGTCGAGGGACTGGCGGGGGTGCCGGATGGGACCCTCGCCGATGATTTAAATTGAATAAACCAAATAACTTAGAAGGACAGCATCGCACCCCGTTCCGCGGGGTGCGCCTAGGTGGCCTCCCGGCACCGACCAGCGTCCGTCCGGACGATTTCTGGTCGCGCTCCCATTTCAGCCTCCCCGGGATCGCTCTGGCCTTTACTATAATCTGTATTATTGCAACGACTTATGGGTGCGGTGGCGCCGTCGTGCCATGTCCGACCCCAACGACCGATCTGGATCGGCATCGGGAGGAGTCGATGGAGGCGCAGCGGGCGGCGTCGAAGGCGGCATCCGAAGCCCGGGCCGCGGGGGCCAGGCGGGCCGAACTGGAGCGTCGGCTCGCTTCGACACGCGCGGCCTACGACTCGCTCTCGATCGACGCGACCGGTGAGCCGGCCCGGACGCCGGAGCCGTGAGGCGTGGAGAGGGGCGCGTCGCCGCGATCGCTCTCTTGCTCGGGTTCGGCCTCCTCGGCGGCTGTGGAAAGCCGGTCCTGAGAATTGCCGATGCGTCGCTGGGGGACTACTTCACGGCCGAGGAGTTCAAGAAACTGCGCGAGGATCAGCGCCTGGAGTATTGCCGCGAATTGGCGGAGCAGGACTCCATGTATCGCGAGGAAATCGCCGACGCGCGATTGGCCGCCGATCGATACGTGAGCCGCGCTTCCTCGGCAAGCGCCGCGGCAGACTCCCTGGCGCGCCTGGCTGACTCGCTGGAGGTGAAGGTGGCGATGGCGCGGAAGGGCAAGGTCATCGCGACGGCCGGCAGTAGCGTGATGAAGGTTCGCCCTGGAGATTCGCTCTGGCGCCTGGCGGCGCGCGATACGGTCTACGGCGACGGACGTCGCTGGAAAGAGCTCTACGAAGCGAACCGGGACCGGATCCGGGACGCCGATCGAATCTATCCGGGACAGGAGTTGGCGATACCCCGATGAAGACCCCCACGACCGAAACGACCCGTAGCGTCCCGCTCGACGCGGTCGATCCGCTGGCCCTCTTCGGGCGGAACGACGCGAACCTCCGGCTGCTGGAGCGGAGCTATCCCGTCTCGCTCACCTTTCGCGACGGTGCGATCGCCGTGCGCGGGGAAGGCCCGGCCGTCGACGAGGTGAGCGCCATTCTCGCTTCCCTCGCCGATCTGGTCCGCCGCGGCGCCGTGCTCGAGGAGCACGACGTGCACAACTTCGTCGGGATCAGCGATCCGGCCGACCGCGAGGCGTCGCAGGCCCTCTACGAACGCCCCATCCTCTTCACGTTCGACAAGCGTTCGATCCGCGTGAAGACGCTGGGGCAGGCGCGCTACGTGCAGGCCCTCCTGAAGCACGACATCGTTTTTTCCATCGGGCCGGCCGGAACCGGAAAGACCTACCTCGCCGTCGCGGCGGCCGTGAACGCGCTGAAGTCGCGGCAGGTGGAGCGGATCTTCCTGGTCCGCCCCGCGGTGGAAGCGGGGGAAAGCCTCGGATTCCTCCCCGGCGACATGAAGGACAAGGTCGATCCCTACTTGCGTCCGCTTTACGACGCGCTGAACGACCTTCTCTCCTACGAGAAGATCCGGCGCTTTCTCGACCTCGGTGTCATCGAGGTCGCGCCGCTCGCCTACATGCGCGGCCGGACGCTCAACAACGCGTTCGTGATCCTCGACGAGGCGCAGAACACGACCGTCGGCCAGATGAAGATGTTCCTCACGCGGCTCGGGTACGGGTCGAAGGCGGTCATCACCGGCGACGTCACGCAGATCGATCTGGCGGCTCAGATGCAGTCGGGACTGGTGGAAGCGCAGGCGATTCTCCACGACGTGCCCGATCTGGCGTTCGTCTACCTGAACGAGCGCGACGTCGTGCGCCATCACCTGGTGCGCGAGATCATCCGGGCGTTCGACGTCCACGACAAGGCGACGGGGAACGAACGGGGACGGCATGGCCGCTGAGAATCTCCGCGTCATGGAGTCGCGCCGCCGCGAGCGCGCCCCCTGGCGAAACGCCGTCGCGGCCATCTTCGGCCCGCGGTTCCGGAGGATCACGCTCTTCATCGGCTTCCTAGCCTTCGCCTGCCTCCTCTTTCCGCGCGATCCCTCCTTCGAGGTCATGACCCTTCGCGAGGGCTATCCCGCGAAGCGCGACCTGATCGCGCCCTTCCAGTTTTATCTCCTCAAGGAGAAGGCGCAGTTCCGAGCGGAGCAGGGGATCGCCGCCCGTCGGGTCGCCCCCGTCTACTCCGTCGACGCGACCGTGGCGGCCTCGGCGCAATCGCTCCTCGACTCCCTGCGCGCCGCTTCGACGGAAGGCGGCGGTCTGGCCTCTCGCGTGCGGGCGCTGGGACTCACGCCGGAAGCCACGCGAACGCTCTCCGGCATCGACGCCCGCCGGATCACGCCCCTCGCCGCGCGCCTCGCCGGCCAGGCGCACGCAGCGGGGTTGATCCCCGAGGTGGAGAGCGCCCGCCTCGACACGGAGTCGCCCGTGGCGATGGTTGAAAAGGTGGGAATGCGGCTGCGGACTCCCTGGGAGGCGCTGCTCGACGTGAATCAGCTTCGCGACCTGGCGTGGGAGGAAGGGGTGCGCGCGTTCCCGGGGCGGCCGGAGGCGGCGCAGGCGTTACAGGAACTGGTCCTGGCCACGACCTCTCCCAATCTCCACTTCGAAGCGTCCACCACCGAACGGCTCCGGGCCGAGGCGCGGAGCGCGGTGAATCCCTATGACGGCCTCGTCCGGAAGGACGAGAAGATCATCGGGAGTCACGAAATCGCCACAGCCGATCACATCCGGAAACTCGAGTCGCTTCGTGCTTGGGGAGCCCACCAGAAGCCGGCTCCCGACTGGAAGCGCGACCTTCCGCCCGTCCTGGGACGGCTGGTCCTGATCGCGTTCCTGATCCTCGGATTTGCCACGTATCTGAAACTCCACCACCCCGGCGTGTACGCCGAGACGCCGCCGCTCCTGCTTCTGGCCGTCCTCTCGGCGCTCGTTATGGGGGTCGGCTGGATGGTGGTGAACCAATTTCGCGGATACGAGATGCTGATTCCGATGACGGTGCTGTCGCTCTCGGTGGCGCTCCTCTTCGGAAACGCGCTCGCCTTCGCGGCCACCCTGGTCGCATCGCTCCTGACCGGCGTCGTCTTCGGGCTTGGGCTTCCATTCCTGACGGGCAGCGCGCTGGCCGGCATCGCCGCCATCGCCACCGCCACGGGCGTGCGCCGCCGGCGCGACTTCTACCGGCCGATGCTCGTCGTCGCGGTCACCTACGCGCTGGCCATCGCCGCCATGGGATTGGTGGACGGCGCGCGGTTCGACGTCCTGCTCCGCCGCATGGCGTGGGGCATGGCCGCAGGGCTCGCTTCGGTGCTGGCCGTCACCATTCTCCTCCCGCTCCTCGAGAGTCTCTTCACCGTCACGACCGACATCACCCTGCTCGAGCTGGCGGACCTGAACCGGCCGATTCTCCGCCGCCTGATGCTCGAGGCGCCGGGGACGTACCACCACAGCATCGTCGTCGGCACCCTTGCCGAATCGGCGGCCACGGCGATCGGTGGAAATCCGCTTCTGGCCCGTGTCGGCGCCTACTATCACGACATCGGGAAGATCGACAAAGCCGAGTACTACGTGGAGAATCAGTCGAGCGCGCGGAACCGGCACGAAAAGCTATCGCCGACGATGAGCAGCCTCATCATCCAGGCGCACGTCCGCGAGGGCGCCGAGATCGCACGACGGGAAAAACTCCCGAAGGCGATCGTAAACGCGATCGTGGAGCACCATGGGACCACGATCCTGAGTTTCTTCTACGCGAAGGAGCAGGCGCGCCGGAAAGCGGAGGAGAAGCAGAAGAAGCTGAATCCATCGGACCTGGAAGTGCCGGAGGCGGAGTTCCGATACCCGGGCCCGAAGCCGCAGTCGAGGGAGACCGCGGTGCTCATGCTCGCCGATGCCGTGGAGGCCGCGGCGCGATCGCTGAATGAACCGACGCCGGGGCGGATTCGCGGCGTCGTCAACCGAATCCTCGAAGCACGCGTCAAGGATGGCCAGCTCGATGAAAGCCCGATCACGTTCGAAGACCTTGCGAAGATCCGCGACTCGTTCATCCCGATCCTCACCGCCCTCTTCCACGCGCGCGTCCACTACCCGGGCGTCTTCGCGGAGGAGCCCCGCATCGTCCGTCCCGCGGACGACGGTGGCCAGTCCCGCGAGAGATCCCGGCTTAAGATCGACAACTCTTAGGGCGCTCGCCGTGGAGGCGCTGCGGCTGCTGGGCCGGCCGCGCGCCACGCTCTCCATCGTCCTCGCCGACGATGACTTGGTGCGGGCCCTCAATCGCGACTACCGTGACTCCGACAAGCCGACCGACGTGCTCTCGTTTTCGTTCGTGGCGGCCGAGGCGCTGGTCGATCCGGCGGCCCGGCTCTTCCTGGGGGAGATCTACCTCTCCGTGGAGACCGCGCGTCGGCAGGCCCGCGCGGCCCGGCGTCCCTTCGCGCGCGAGATGGCGCACCTCACCGTTCACGGCATTCTCCATCTCGTGGGCCATGACCACGCGAGGGCGGCGGAGCGCCGCCGCATGCAAACCGAGGAACGGCGTCTGATGCGCCTCCTCTCGGCGCGCATTCGGGCGCTCCAAGTGCTATAATCCCGGTATGTTGCGCCGCCTCAGGACTTATTTCCTCACCGGCCTCCTGGTCCTCGCCCCTCTGGCGATCACCGGCTACATCGTCTATCGCCTCTTCGTCTGGGTGGACCATCTGCTCGGAACGACCCTGCGCGGCGGGTACATCCGGCCCGAGGGAGTTCCCGGGCTCGGCTTCCTGACGGTCCTGGTCATCATCACGGCTACGGGCGCTCTGGCGAACAACATCCTGGGACGCCAGCTCGGAGCGCTGCTCGAGACGATGCTCCTCAAGGTGCCGCTCCTCCGCGGCGTCTACGGCACCCTAAAGGAGATCGGCGAAGCGCTCCTGAGCGACCGGGGAAACGCCTTCCAGCAGGTGGTCCTCATCGAGTACCCGAGGCCCGGGATGTACAGCATCGGGCTCGTGACGGGCGACGCGCCGACCACATTCGACGAGGCATCGGGGAAGAAGCTGCGCGGCGTATTCCTTCCCACGCCACCCAATCCCACGACCGGGCCGCTCGTCTACTGCGCCGACGATCAGATCATCCCGACCGCCCTTCGCGTCGAGCAGGCCATCAAGATGGTGGTCTCGGGCGGAGTCGTCGTTCCGCCCAAGGCCGGGACGAGGAGCCCGGACTAGCCGCGTGGCGATCGTCGAAACCGATGCTCTCGTCATCCGCTCCCACCGCCTGGGCGAAACCAGCCTGATCGTGAGCCTGTTCACAGCCGACTTCGGCCTCCTCCGCTGCGTGGCGAAGGGCGCCAGGGGGCCGAAGAGCCGCTTTGGCGCCTCGCTGGAACCAGGAGTCCGGCTCCGGGCGGTCGTCTATCGGAAGTTGAACCGCGATCTCCAGCTTCTCTCGAAGGCGGACGTCATCTCCTACTGGCCGGCTCTCTGGGAGGACCCCGACCGTTTTGCCTGCGCCGGCGCGGTGCTCGAATTCCTGGAGCGCGCCGCCTACGGCGAGGTGGAGGACCCGGGGCTTCTGGAACTCGCCACCGACACGCTCGCCGCCATGGCCCTGGCATCGCTTCCGGCCAGCGAAGCCATGCTCCGCGCGTTCGAGGTGCAAGCCTGCCGGCGCCTCGGGTACGCTCCCGAGCTCACGGTCTGCCTGGAATGCCGGCGGCCCCTCGAAGGAGGCGGCCTCTTCCATCCGGTGCGCGGCGGCCTTCTCTGCGGCGCGCCGTGCGGGGACGATGCGGGCGCCTTCCGCCTCTCGGCAAAGGCGCGGCTGACGCTGGTGGCCCTGGCCGAGCGTCCGGTCGCCAGCATCGCGGAGTGGATCATGGAACGCTATCCCGGCCCCGAAGTGGCCCGGGCGATCGAACGTTTCCTCGCGGCGCATCTGGAGCGCTTCGAGGGCTTGCGCGCGCTGAAGGTGGGCGAACAGCTCGCGCGCTACGCGGGAGGAACAAGATGAGCGACGCCCGGGACGACCGCGCGCCGTCGATGGTGTTTCAGGAAACGCTGCTCCGCCTGGAGCAGTTCTGGTCGAACCAGGGATGCGTCCTCCTCCAGCCGTACGCGGGGGAGGTTGGCGCCGGGACGTTCAATCCGGCGACCTTCTTCCGCGTCCTCGGGCCCGAGCCATGGAAGGCCGCCTACGTGGAGCCGTCGCGGCGGCCCAAGGATGGCCGCTACGGAGAGAATCCGAATCGCCTCCAGAATTTCTACCAGTATCAGGTGGCGCTGAAGCCGGCTCCCGAGAACGTGCTGGAGCTCTACATGGAGAGCCTTCGCCACATCGGCATCGAGATCGAGAAGCACGACGTCCGCTTCGTGGAGGACGACTGGGAGTCGCCGACGCTCGGCGCCTGGGGCCTCGGCTGGGAAGTCTGGCTGGACGGCCAGGAGATCACCCAGTTCACCTACTTCCAGCAGTCGGGAGGATTCGACCTGGAACCGATCACCGCCGAGATCACCTACGGGATCGAGCGGATTGCCTGCTATCTCCAGGGAGTCGATCGGATCATGGATCTCCAGTGGTCGCGCGACCTCCGCTGGGACGATCTCTTCCTGCAGGCTGAGCGCGAGTGGTGCGTCTTCAATTTCGAGCAGTCGGACGCGCCGCTCCTCTTTGAAATCTTTGAGAAATACGAGCGGGAGGCGGCCCGATTGCTGAAGGCGGGACTGGCGCTCCCCGGCTACGACTATGTCGTGAAGTGCTCCCATGCCTTCAACCTCTTGGAAGCTCGCGGCGCCATCAGCGTCACCGAGCGCGTCTCCTACATCGCCCGTGTGCGGAAGCTGTCCCGCATGGCGGCGGGCGTCTACCTGAAGCAGCGGGAGGCGCTGGGACATCCGCTCCTAGCCGCCGCCGCGCGGGGAGCTTCCCGTGGCTAAGCGCCTTCTCCTCGAGATCGGTTGCGAGGAACTCCCCGCTTCGTTCGTTCCGCCGGCACTCGAGGAGCTGGAGCGGCTGGCGCGTGCCGGACTCGCCGAGGCCCGTCTGGCCCACGCGTCGCTACGGGTGCTGGGGACGCCACGGCGTCTGGCGCTTTTGGTGGAGGGCCTCGTGGAGCGGCAGGAAGACCGGCTCCGCGAAGTCCTGGGTCCAGCCATCAAGGTGGCCTATGACGCCGAGGGCCAACCGAC
>ERZ1292633.2738-Hain-H41-02um-R1-2738-length-17752-cov-17_pt1 | contig 15372 bp, 17 predicted proteins | sample MGYA00564406_ERZ1292633 | MGnify/ENA primary metagenome ERZ1292633 (study PRJEB36523, sample SAMEA6512639) | groundwater metagenome | collected 2019-01-08 | study: AquaDiva: Metagenomics assemblies of 32 groundwater samples
CGGTCAATTCACGGAATCCGGCGTGGACAAGCCGGCGCGAAGCGTGGATAATCCTGAAATTCACATGGAGGGACGTGACGTGCGCGATAAGACTCACTCAAACCAATGGTTCTTGTGGATCGGAGCGATCGCGCTCTGTATCTCAGCCGGCGGTTGCAAGCCCGACGACTCGCCGTTCAAATCGGAAAATGAGTCGCTCCGCAAGCAACTGAGCAAACAGGAGTCGGTGGTCAGCTCACTGCAGGATGGAAACAAAGTCATGCATCAGCAGATCGATCTGCTGAACCAGGAATTGCGCGACGCGAAGCAGTCGGCCGAAAGCGCCAAGGCCGAGGCCAAAGCCGCCGCTGACAATTTGGCGATACAAACAGCCCAGGCAAAAAAACTGAGCGCCGACGTCCAGAAAACCGCAGCCGCCAATGCGGCGCAGAATATCCATGTCGAGGAGAAGGGGGCCCAGACTGAAGACATTCCCCGCCCCTTGAGTACCGTCGCCAAGATGGTGGAAGAATCCCTCAGCCGCAACGGATACCACTTCAAAGTGAGTATCAAGACCGATCAGAAAGCGGTCTACGTGACGGAACGGAAAGTTTCTCCACCTATCTCGCTTGAAGTCCCAGGCTCACGGAATCAATACGTGCTGTCGCTGCATGCGCTCCCTTCGAACATCACCAAGCTCAACGTCAAGGCCGACTTCGAAAAGCTGGCCCAGGGTGGACGTATCCTCAGTGTGAGCGCAGAGGAGATCGCGGAAATTGAACGGAGCCTCATCCGGGAAATCAACAAGGCCCTTGGTTCCCCCACCAAGACCTGATGAAATAGCTGTCCATCGATCCGTGAAAGGTGAAAGGATTCGTGGGAAATCCCTCGGCAGTCCCACGTTTCACGTTTTACCTTTCACGTCTCACCTTCTACGGCTCCTCTGACTGCGCAGCAAAGTTTCATTTTCTTGGTGAGAGACTGGCCTCGTGCTAGCATTCCTCTCCGATGACTCTCTCAACCAGCGTGCACGACCACGGCGAGTGAGAAATCATTTGAAGATTCAGACTGTGTCACGTTCCGTCACCCGGCATGAAGATATCGATCAGTTCAGGGAGATGGCCCAAGGCCGGTTCGTCAACGTACGATAAAGCTGATGCGATTCCTCTTCATCATAGCCACGATCGCCACCGTGACGCTCGTAGGCTGTGCCACGCAGGTCGAACGTCCTCGCGCACCGCTCTCGATAGTGCGCCCCTGTTGTCAATCCGTCGAGCGCGCGCCGAGCCGAAGTGCGATCGTGAAGACAGCGGCGAAACTCGTGGGAGCCAAGACGATCGAGAGCAACGGCCGGCGCATCGCTTACGATTGTGCAGGGGTGACTCGTGCGGTGTTTCTCAGACACGGGATCGATCTGTACGGCAGCAGCGAGAACGATCCTGAAGCAAATGGCGTCCGCCTCATCTATGCGCACATACAGCAACAGGGCACGTTTCACCAGGGACCGGTCGCTCACCCGGGCGATCTCATCTTCTTCAACGATACATGGGACTCCAACGGTGACGGCAAGGTAAACGACCCGCTGACGCATGTGGGGATTGTCGAACGGCAGGATTCCGATGGCACCGTGGTCTTCATCAGTCGTGTAGCCGGCGCCGTTGAACGCTACCACATGAATCTCAGCTTACCCCACGTCCACAGAACTGCCAACGGGCGCGTGCTGAACGACTACATCAGGCGGAAAGAGGTCGGAGACCCAGCCGATGCTGGCCATCTCACAGGAGAACTCTTCGCCATATTCGGAACCAGGATTGGCCTCTAATGCGGCAGCGACGGCCTCAACACCAGCGTCATCTTCGCCATCGGCTGCTAGGCCTGCGTCGGAAACTCCTGGCACTGCATCTGGTGCTCATTGCAGCAGAACAGAAAACCTACGAGCACATTCATGGGCGCATCGGCTCAACAGAGCAGTTGCTTGAACTGATGATGAAGGATCCTTGGTTCATCTGGCTGCATCCCGTGTCGGACATTCTGGTTCGGATTGACTACCTGCTGAACGACGAGGCCTTCGATATCACAGAAGAGAACGTCGCCCACCTATTCAACGAAGCCCGGATCCTGCTACGCCCGTCGATCGCGGGCGACGGATTCGAACGCGCCTACTATGAAGCTCTCAATCGAGCTCCCGATGTGCTGCTCGCCCACTTCCACGTCACACGTACCTTGCTGGCAGAAGCCGCATAACTTCGTCCAGGCAAGCCCCTCAACCCTTGCCTGGACGGAGTTATGCGGTCTGTCTGGTTCATCTGGTTTGTTTTGTTTATCTGGTTGATTTGGTTCATCTGATTAGTCCGGCTCAACCAAATAAACAAGACAAACCAAATAAACCAAATAACGGTCTTCTTACGCCGACGTACTTTCTCTACAGTCTGCTACAGTACAAGGATGAATGTGCCGATATTTACGCAATGACAGGGATCGGCCTCCTGACTAAATTTTATTTATAGCGGCCACCATTTTTAAAATAACCTGCTACAGTAATTTTATGGCGTCCGTATCACAGAAGAACTCGATCAAGAAGTCCTCCCCTCTCCGCGAGAAGATCCTCGACGTGAGGGGCAGCCTCTTGAGTCTTCACAAGGCCCTCATCCTGGCAGAGCAAGTCACCTATGAGCGCATCAATGGCCGTGTTGAGTCAACCAGCGAGCTGCTGCATTTGGTGTTGAACGATCCTTGGTTTACCTGGCTTCACCCCATATCGCAGCTGATTGTTCGCATCGATGAACTCCTGGATGACAAGTCCGAGCTATCGCTTGTTGAGGTGGAACACTTTCTGATAGAAGCCCGATCCCTCATCCGTCCTTCAGAGGAAGGAGACGGTTTCGAACGGAGTTACTACGAAGCCCTTCAGCGGGAACCCGACGTCATCTTCGCCCACGTAGAAGTGAAGAAGCTTCTCACCAAAGTCGCCGCATAATTCTCGCACCCTCAATTTTCGTTTCATCGCCACATCTGTAAAAAAATCAAGTTTTTGTTGCCCGTACCGATACTTACAAGTAGACTCATGTACGGAGATTATGTCGATGCAACCACGCTGCCGCCTGCGAGTCCCCGTTGGCTATCCTGCAAGTATCCAAAGTGATACCGGCGCCGGAGAAGGGGTCTTACTCGACCTTTCCCCCGCTGGCTGCAGAATGCGCAGCGACATCGTGATGAATGCAGGAGCCTATCTCACACTGCAAATCGCTGTTGCACAGGAACCAACCCCCCTGGCCGTGGAAGTCTCAGTGGTTCGCTGGTGCAAAGACGGAAACTTCGGAGTGGAGTTCCTGCGATACAGTCAGGGAGACCGTGAACGAGTCACAAATCTTCTAGCAGCCCTACCACCGACCCCAATACCTGCCCATCCTGCTCACGCCATATCGACGCTCAGCGCTGTCGGCTCCTAACCCGCCTCTCGTAAAACGTGAAACGTAAAAAGTGAAACGTGAGAATGGCGCGATCCGAAGTTCGGCCTTCGGAATTCAATGCGCCAAACTGGCTTCCGCACAATCTCTCTCATATTCCCAATAACACGAAGGCGACCGGCCCATCAGGACCGATCGCCTTGTTTCGAGTTGCCCGAGGGCATTATCGGTTAGTTCTTCTCGTGTTTGTCACCATCTTCGTGCTTGTCCTTATCCCCATGCTTCTCCCGATCCTTGTGCTTCCCACGGCGCTTATGTTCACCATCCTTCCGATGCTCCCCACTCTTGCCTCGTTCCCGATGTTCCCGTCTCATCTCGCCACGCTTCTCTTTATCTCCCTCGCCCTTCGGAGCTTCCATCGATGGAGCAGGAGCGGTTGCCGGAGCCGTGACCTGAGGAGCCGGTGATGCCTCTGGAGCTGTCGGAACCGGGACTGATTCCGGCACTTGCGCCAAGGCACTTGTAAAGGCATATAACACTGCAACGGCCGTCAATGAAGCCACTGTTTTGGTCATGCTGATCCTCCCTGGAGTTAGATTTGGATATTGAGATACATCGTCCTCACCATCGCAAGGCCGATGCCACAGCGAGGAGAAAAAACATCAGTTTTCCCATGAAAATTAAGGGTGATACCTGGTTACTGACCGATCTACGACAAAGCTGAGGCACTATGGCTGGTTTTCCCTCCATTCTGCCTCAGACCCATCGCAGAAATTCTCCCTGTAGATTTGAAGTCAACAAAACCTCGCACCTTGTGTTGGCCCCAATAGATGAAATGAGCCTGCGCGCGGATCTGCTATGCTTTGTAGGTAGGCTGAGCCCAATTATAACCAGGAGGTACCGATGAAGGGACGACATTGGATTACATTCGCCAGTCTGGCACTCACCTTCGTGGCAGTACAGCAACCCGCCTTGGCACAGAGCGGCGATGCAGGGGGAGGAGAGGTGCGGGAAAACCGCCAAGACCTGCGGCAAGACCGTCAAGGCATTCGGGAGGATCGCCGTGACATCCGCGAGGACCGCAAGAAACTTCGGGATGATCGCCGCGATCTCCGGCAGGATGTTCAATCAGGAGCGAGCCCGGAACAGATTGCGCAAGATCGGCGAGACATTCGCCAAGACCGGCAGGAACTCCGGAAAGACCATCGGGATCTCCGGCACGATCGCCAAGACAGGCGTGGAGACCGGCGAGACCTACGGCACGACATGGCCGGCCGCAAAGGCCACAATCGTTAAGCATTCTGATAGGCAAGAAAAGCCGGCAACAACTTCGGTTGTTGCCGGCTTTGTTTTGTAGAGAAATCGTACCTACTCAGGTGTTCAGTTGGTTTCTACCGCCTTACCCCCTAAACACCTTCATCCTATCTACCTGCACAACCCGTCACATCCGCCCTTCATCCAGCTCGATCACATCGGCCCAGGTGGAGACAGAAGGGAGAGACGCGACCGGCACCGCGCGCTTCGTGGCGATGTCTTGAATGCGCCCCTGAAACCGCTGTCGCGCCGCATCATCTTTGGGACCGGAAGTAAGCAGACCTTGAGACCATTGCGCGATTTCCTCATCCGATGGTTTTCGACTATTGGCCTTCACCCAGACAAGTAATTCGTCATCCGTTCCGCCGACTAACACCCGCTGCTCAAACGCTTTCGGATCGATCTGCAGAAAATCGACCAAGTACTTATCGAACCCCACCGTGATGTAGTTGTATTCCTGAATCTTGCCTTCATGCCGCAAGCGAATCTTATCGATAAACCGCCCGAGATGTGCGATGCCGCCGAGGAGGGCTTTTGGGCTCCGTGGATACTTCGTCATTTCAGTTTTCTCCGGACGATTATTTTGCTTAACCTTCAGGCCTTGCCCCGCGAGACCCAATAGCCAGGTTTGCGTTTCAGATGCATGACGGCTGCTATATAGATCACTTTCCCTTCGACAGCATAGATAATGCCATAGGGAAACCTCTGAAGGAGATAGCGCCGGAATCTCCCTTTCAGGATGCGCCACACGCTGGGATGTTGCTGAATCTTTCAAAGGCTGATTCAACCGAGTCCACGAACTCTTGTCCCAGCCCCTCCCGGCAATCTTCATAGAACAATGCGGCTTGGCGAATTTCCTGTTTCGCGGCGAGATCGAGGCGGACTCTCAATGACGGAGTTCCCTGCGTATCTCACGCAGTGCCTCGCCTGCAGAAACGGTCTTTGCCGCTTTTCGCTTCCACGCGCCAAAGCGTTTCTCGGCCTCTGCGATCCATGCTTCATCTATGGCTGTAAGCGGTTCGTGCTTCATTTGCACAAGCAGTCGCTCGGCCAACCGTTCGCGTTCCGTTGCGGGCAACTTCTGCGCCTGCTTTTCGAGGGCCAACGCTCGTGCAGTCATCGCCTTCCTCTCGGTAGGAGAACCTACAGCCTCGGTCGAGAACTCTACAAGGTTCAACCAGTCGTTGCAACGGCAGGACAACCTCCCGTTTAGCTATGGTTATGACCCCTCGCGGACTCTTCCTTTGCAGAACATTTTTAACTGCTGCAGGTCACTTGCCCAGAAAAGACTCCCGGTACATTTTCTTGCCCCAGATGAGGGCGAGAGAACTCTAGGAGGGACGACGAGCGCTGGCCTGCCGCCGCTGCTCCCCACCTCCCAGAACGGCCCTTCCGGGCTCGGCCGAGCGGAAGCCTTCTGGAATTCCTTCAGCTGCGATCCTTCGATCGCAGTACTTCAGTCAGTTCCAGCTTTCCCTCTCAGCCAAGCCTCGGTGGGGCCCCGTTCCTCCGGTGAGGTCGCGCGACAGCAGACCAGCGCTCGGAACAATCAACGGTTCGTGAGTTCTTTTCTTTGCTTGAACCTATTCTTTGCCGAGCGCCAGTCTTATGTACACATTTGCAGGTTTAACGGTCAGGCTGAGCGGCTGGCGTCGAGCCGGGCCGTTCAAGCCTGTTGTTAGATATCCTTCACCATGTCGAGGGCGAACCGAGTCGCAAGTTGGTTGACGACGCTAAAAGCCAAGGACCCGCCTTTAGCGGCAACGACGACCCGAATCTTTTTCCAGACGCCCTCGTTCTTGACCTTCGCGAGGAATTCGTGCCCCTCCCAGGTGAGGTCGAATGGCAACACATAGATGACGCGGTCGCTGGTGCTGGATCTAACGGGCTCGCAACGAAGCAGGCCAGCATCATGGAGGAGCACAAGGTGGTACTTGATCGCCAGTTCGTCGTATCCTTCGATCGGTGGAACCTCAACCTGCTGAGGCGACTCCTTCTCTTCGAAAAAGATTAGAAGCTTACGGATCAACTCAAGGTCCCGTTTCACATCTCCCCCACCTCATGAAAAACAACGTTTGCATGCGCGTGGATGGCCAGCTGTGCGCGCCGCTGCAGCTGTCGGATACGAGGTCCAGTACCTGCCAACAGCCTGCGACTTTCGAGTCTCGGAGCAGTCGGGGCAATGGTATGGCCTCGGACCCCATGGGCGTGTCGGATTCCCTGTCGTTGCCTTCAGTGATTCCGGGGGGTGATCATGCCCGAAGCGACACCGCATCTCACACTCCTCAGTATGGTCTAACGTTCAGCTTGAGCCGTGCGCTGCAGCAACGTGATTTGCACAAGACGGTCTGGCGCGACGGCTCCAAGCCGCGGTTAGACCGTACTTCGTTTACGTCCAAGCCGGCTCGTAAGTGTCTCGCGAATTACCATCGCCCGTGAACCATAATGCGCCTCGCGATGATGGTTGGGACACACGGCTGCAACGTTTTCAGCGGAGTCGGGTCCTCCCTCAGCGAGCGGGACGATGTGATGAGTTTCGAGAAAGACCTTGCCATCGGCCATGGTGAATCCAGGATCAAGGCAAAATTCACACCGACCATTCGCTCGGCGCAACGCCGCGGCTCTGAGCAGTGGATTTCGCACAAATACAGTACTCTGCACCGAAACCCGGCCCGCTACTTCGCTGACATCTGGCGACAGATCGAACTGGTCAACGCTTCCCTTCGTGATCACCCCTCGCGTCAACGTGCATTGGCCAGTGCGCTTGTCGTATGAAGTGACCGCCCAAGGGAGAGGATCCAGTAACCGCCGCTGAACGGATGATGCCTTAGCAGTGTCGTCCGCTGCTTTGCGCATTCTTCCGTCGTTGATGATCGCGCGGATCGGCAGAGCCTCCCGGGCGGCTGCTTGAAGGGCGGTGTCGAACCCGATCGCACGTTTCCGCCACACCGCCTTCGCACCAGGAACCGAATGGCGTTGGATCCAGTCGCGCACATTTTCCGACCACATGACTGTTCCGCGGTGCTCTCTCAGCTGCGCATGCCAGAGATTAAGGATGACCACGCGTCCTAGCTCGACGAAAGCCCACTCGTAACAGTACTTGGGATTTGCGGCTGCCCATTTCGGACCTCGTGAGAAGTTCGCCCAGTCGCTCACGTCCAGGCCAGCTTCTTTAACCAAATCAAACACTCGTCGCTTATCGACTGGTTTCAGGTCTTCAAGTTGTCCCATTGCATCTATTCCTGGTCTATCGGTCTAACGCAGACGCTCTGCCGCCGCCGCTTCAACTGTCCACCCAAACGAGGCGGCGGGCGGCAGAAACGAATGGTTATGTGTCTCCAACCGCATTTCTGTGCCTAGTTTCAGCCGTTTTCAAAACGCGCAAGCGCTTCTTCTCGGCAGCCCTTTCAGCCGTTTCCTTTTCACGCGCTACACGAATGGACTCTAAAAGTGTTGAAACGTCGTAGTCTCGAAGCTCCCCATCCAACATGGCTGCGTACTTTTCTTTGTCCAGGTATACACACACCATTATGGCTTCCATTATGGAATCTAGCGGCATTCCGTGTAGCTCTATCTTCCCGAACTTGGGTACACAAAGGTAATCCCATGCATATGTTTCTGCTTTGCTGGCATCTTTTACAGGGACATAATGAATTAGTTTCCATGGCTTGCCAGACTCAAGCGCAATTTTTCCCAGGAGTCCGCGTTCATTGTGCTCCGATAACCGCTGCTGAGGAGAACGCTTTGTCCTTCCGATCTTCACTAAGCCAGGCTTATCGGGGTGCTGTAGTAAATACAAGTAGCCTTCCATAGCTTGCCCCATGTTCTCAGCCAATGTCTGCAAGGGTCACCAAGGACACATAACTATTAAGTGAGCGGCGGCAGGACATGGCTACAGGCAGCCTATCCTTGACCGAGCCAGAACTCTGGTGATTGAAAAGCTGCGAGATCATCCGCATTTCGAGGATCTGTGTCAATTACCGCTCACAAGAATACACTGCCATTCGCGCGGCCTATCTCCCTATTGGCCCGCAGCCTATTTCTGCCTGGTGTGGACGCACAGTTTCCCAAGCCTAACCAGTCTACGGAGCTGCATATACCGCCCCTCCTCGATTAAGGGCATGCGTGTAAAGCTTCGAATGGTGTCTGGACCTATTTCAGACTTGAATAGGGCGTGTCGGGGCTCAGAGCGAGCTTTGCCGAAGGAGTAGGGATCTTCCAGTATTTAGAGGAGTGGCCAAGGCTGCCCTTTACTGCGCGCATCGAAGGATATAGATGCTCCCTCCAAGCTCGCTCGTTATCTCTCAGGGATGGGGGCTGATTGAGCTTCCACTGCGCGCAACTTTATCACCCGCCCACCCACTGGCACGCCGAGACGTGCCATTAACCCGGGCAAGGGCCTTCTGATTCCTCGACTTTCCCAGAAGGAGTAGGCAGATTGTTCTTCACTGCGCGCATCGAGCGACCACCGCTTTATCGTGGGGGCTCTGCGAGCAAGAAGAACGGTCTGCCTGCTCCTTCGCATCCATCTGAGGCCGCGCGTTGCGCGAGCACAGAAGATCATCAGCCTCCATCCCCTCCGCGTTCTGCGAGCAAAATGAATTGACCAGATTAGCTATGACTTAATCGAGAGAAAACTTCAGGAGACTGATTTCTTTGCAGACTTTCCTGCGTGCAAGCAATTCAATGGCTCCTGGAACCTTTTTCAGCCCAGCCGCGCCTGGCAGCCGCAGCGAGGGACGAGCGAAGGCTGGCAGGTGTCGGCTGCAGGCCGGGGTTAGGCGCTGCGACCATCACTCAGCAGCCTGGGTTGGAGAATCACATGGACCTGCACTCGGCTATTCATACCCTCTTCCAATACCACAGCAACCTCTGTCTGGCTCGTAGCTGTTGGAACGATGCGAGCCACGTTGTGGCCAGCGCGAACTTCCGGTTGGCTGGCGGTTCCCAGCTTGGCCACTTGATCTGCCAACCATGCACCAACCCGCTTACCTAGCTCGCTCAACACACCCTTCAGGAAGACCGCACTGCCCGCGACGGCTATACTTGCCAAGAGTTCCCACTCGTGAGTCCTCTCGATTTCCAGTTTGATGGAACCTGCCTCTTCAACGTTAGCAAATGAACGAGGCGTCATAACCATCCCGTCAAGGAGAGGACCGAAATCCAGCCCCTGGAAATATCGGTGCTCATCCGGCTCACCGCGGTAGAAGGCAATGTCCAACCTGCATGCTGCATTTTCCATGTCGATGAACCTCCTCTTACTCCGCGCCTTGAGCGCCTAACGCCACAGCTCAGTAGCCGAGCCGCCTGGCTGGAACTTCATAGCTCGGAAGGCGTAATGGCGGCCCGGTCTGCTGCAGCGCCTTGTTCGGCCCTTGTTGGCTTCAATTCGACTCCCGACCCCTTTGATTTCCCGATCCTCACGCCGCGTCATGGCCAGTTCTTGATGAGATCGTCGATGATCCGATAAACCGGCTCGAATCCCAGCTCAACGGGCACGTTCTGCCACACGGCAACGAACGGCACATTGTCACTCTTGCGCTCGAGAAACGCTGCTTCTGAAAGCACAGTGCCGACGCGGGCGGACGGGCTGTCCCCCTCTCCTACCTTCGCACCCTTGAACCGGAACGAGACCGCGGGCGGATTCGTCAGGGTCGACAACCACGATTCCCCCTTTTCGAAGATGGTCTTCATCTCCTGGCTGCTCGCCGCGTCGATCAGGTCGCCCCGGAATATTTCGGCGAGCAGATGTGCCATCGATAGCGCATCCATCGCGAGCGACGACGTGCCGTTGGTCGCAACGGGCACGTGGAACGACCGCCAGTTCCCCGGCCCTGGCGGGTTGTCGGAAATGAAGTCGCTCGCCATCCAGATGCCGAGGTCCGTCTCGAGGCCGAGGAATCCGGCTTCCGCCAGTGCGCCGTTGTGATAGCTAAAGCCGAGGCGGCGAATGCACGCGCTCGCGCCGGCGTTCTGGCGCTGTTTCAGGAAGATGCTCTCGAGGTCCTGGCGATGCCGCTGGTTCATGGTTACGCTGAATATGCCAGACGCGTTCGGCGTCGCTGTCAGCACTTCGCCGTACTTCGTCTTGCGCCACACCCCCGGCGTGATCGCCGGCACGGCGACGTCCACCTTCGCCTCGAAATCGGCCTTCACGCTCGCGAAGAAATCTTTCGGGCTTCCCTGTGGCATGAGCGGGGCGAGTTTGTTTACGCGCGCAACCAATTCGAAGCTCGAGTAGAGCAGCGATACTTTGAGGAGACTTGCCGAGTAGAACATCTCCGACTCTCGCACACCCGCGTACGTCACGACGCCCGGCAACGGGACGAGCTTGCCGACCAGAAGCGCGATCTTGTCGAGCCGCGTCTTGTTCTCGGCAGAAAGCGTCCCGCGAACGTTTGAGATCGCCGTGGCTAGGCGTGCGTTGTGCTCGCTGACCGGATTCATTCCGGTCGGAAAGAGCTTCTCCGAGAAAGGGCTGATGGCCGACGCGGTTCCCGCTCCGCCGCCACCACCGCCCGCGTCTGCATTGGCCAGATCGTTCGCCATTGCCATGCCGGCTTTCGCGAGTTCGCCGCCAGGCATGCCGAGCGGCCCCCACAGCGCGCGATTGAACGCGGCACCGCCTGCGCTGCTTTCGCCCGAACTCGCGAACATTGCCCTCGTGCCTGTCACGCTACCATCGCCACCACTGCTACTGCCGCCCGACCCTCCGACATCGATGCCCGCGTCGCCGCCGCTCGCGCCACCGGCGTTAGTGATGCCCGCCGCATCACGCTGTTCGCCATGCGCGACACGCGCAGCTTCGGCGCTAATTGTGTTGTTACCGCCGCCGCTCGAAGGCATGCCCATCGCGGTCTTCGCGAGATCGGCCGCGATCTGGCCCATCGCGACGGCCTTCTGCATTTGTGCACGCATGTTCGCGCTAGCGATTTCGGCGGCGGCTGTTGCTGCATCGAGGGTCCCTTGCGCCGTTTGTCCTGCGAGTGCTTGCGTGCCGGCGAGTCCGCTCATGTCGCGGAACATGTTGCCGTTCGCAAGTGCGGTAAGCGCGGCACCCAAGCCGGCCGGGTCGGGCAGCGAAGTGGGATTGACAATGTTGAGCACCGGCTGGCCGAGTTGTCCGGGCCGCAGATCTTCCGCGGTTTCGCGCGAGCCCGTCGCGACTGGTGCAATCTCGGTCGGTTGCAACGGAATGGGCGAGTCCTGCCAGTTCCAGAAGCGCGTGTACTCCAGTTTCTCCGCGCTGTTGGACCGGCCCAGCACCGCTTCGGCGAACACGCCGTTGGTCGGAATCGGAATGACGCGCGCATCGGGTTCGTCGCCGAAGTTGAAGCCTCGTTGTTCCAGGAGCTTGTTCCACTTCACTTGATCGCCGCCCTCGAGCACCCCCGATGGTTGGTCGGCGTCGACGGGCGCGCGCAACACAAGAAAATTTCCCGCGACGGTGACTGGCTTGGGCTCCACCTGGTCGATCACCGGACGACCGTTCCAAGTGTAGTCGCTTAACAGCAAGACCAGCGTGGCGCTGTCGAGCGAACGCAGAATCGCCTGCGTGTAATACGCGTTGTGCGCCTGGAGGTGCGCCAGCAGTTCACGACTGCGGTCGGCTTGATCGGTGCGAAAGCTCGCGATCCGCGTGACGGCCGTGCCCAGTTCGACGGGCATGGACGGCAGCGTAAAGCGCCGCCCCAGATGCCCACACAAGAGCGTCATCTGACCGGAGCCCTGGCTGCCTTCGGTGCGGGAAGCGTAAATACCATCCAGCTCGCCCATGCGCACGCCGGCAGGCAAATCGACGCGACCGTTCATGACCGACAAATCGGTATCGGCCGCCTGCGGGTCGACGCGGTCGAGCCGCAGTTTGTTGACGGTCGCGTTATCGAAGGTGATCGCCAGCAATTCGGTATCGTCGGGCACGAACAGCGAGTCGGAGCCGGGCCGCACGATGGAACGTGTCAGAAAGCGCGACGCCGTCGCGAGCTGCGCGCGATCCCACGTGCGCACTTGAAATGCCGCGGGCGGCGGCGCAGTCGCTGCGGCAGCCGTGGTCGTTGCTTCGGTTCTGGCGGCAAACGCGGCGGCGCGGAACATGGCAGCCGAGGTCTCCCGAATCAAATCCGGCCGTGCAAAAGGCAGCACGATGCGCGCGCTGCTGGCGCTGATTTCCACCGCCGACGCGTCGTCCAGCAACAGCTCGCGTGCGCGGCTATTGAGCGCGGCGCGCACCAACGCGCCTCGAAAGCGCTCCACGTACTTCTCGCCATTGGGGCGGTCGAACAGCAGCCGCTCCATCGGAATGAACAGACACCGTTCCGCGCGATGCAGACGCGTCGCGACGCGATAGACCTGCACAATTTCGTAGTACTGGATCGTCAGCGCGTGCATGTGGTTGTAGTTCGCCACGATGCGCGTACTGACCTGCTCATGTTCGCTTTGCGACACTTCGCGGACCGCCGTAGCTCGGCGATTGCGCGCAGAAGTGCTGTGCTGTTCGGTGCGGTCGTTGATGTTCTGCGTCATCGATGCCGCCACCGAGCGGTTCCCCAGAGACCAGGACGAAGAACTGGCAGTCGTGTCAGTCGTGGCGTTCTGTGTTGTGCCGGACACATCGCCGCTCGCCCACAAGCTCGTGAGCAACCCCGTCCCGACCGACGCCTGCACGCTGCTGCTGCTCGACTCAGCGTGCGACGTCGCCATAGACCCGCCCTGCTGCATCTCGTTGGCCACTGCGTTCTGAACTTCGCTGATGGCACGCGCGTGCGACGTCGCCGAATCAAGCTGCTCGCTCTCGGTGATAGATTCCGTCGTCGAAGCACGGGTGCGCCGTGTCCAATCAATCATAGCGATGCGTGTCGCCTCGCCCGGCGCAAGCGCCAGGGAATGAAGCAAGTGGCCAAAGGTAATGCCCTGGACGTACCACGACTGCGAATAGGTCAGGAGCGCCCCAATGGCGGGTTTGGTAAAGCCGTTGCGCTGCGCCAGCGTCGCGTCGAGCGAAATTCCTCCGTCCAGGGGTCGCATCCCCTCTGCCGCGACTTCGTTCATCTGCAACATCGTCAGCGTCGTGTAATAAACCCGCTCGGTCGGGAATTCCCCGAAGGTTGGACGAAGCTTCTCTTCCTGAATCGCGTCACGATCGGTGACGCCTCCGGCCGCGCCACTCACCAACCGCCGCGCAAAAACGTGAGGCGGCCACTGGGCAAAGTCGCGCAGCGTCGTGACGTGTAATGCCGCGCCGAGCGCAGTCGCTTGGTCCGGACTCAGGCTGCGGAGCGATTCCAGCGGCAACGAACCCAGGGATTCCAAAGACTCGTAACTCACCCCGTCGTCGAGCAAATCACCCGGCGCCATCCCATGCATCGCGGCCTGTCCCAGTTCCTCCTTGCCAAAGGCGGCAAGGCGCGCGTCAGCAAAAAGGCGCGAACACCCAAGATCGAAAATCGTTTGAACGCCCAAAGGAGCGAGCGCGCTGGCGGCAGCCGGCCCGACCGCTAGCAACTCAGTCAGCGGTTGCTTCAACAATTCCGATACATCCAGATGTGCACTCGTTGATCGTACGAATTCTTGGGCTTCATTCATTGCAGTTCCTCCGAACTTGGGTGTGACTCGCGCTATTCATTTCTTCAGCGGGATTGGCTATCAACTGTTTGAGTCCGTCGAACAGCGTTTAGGTGGATCCATATAAGAACCGGATCTGCCATTTTCTATCCACGTAACACACCTTCAATGATCGTGAGTAATATCCCAAAATCAACAGTGGTTCAATGCGTTACGCCCATCGACCATGTATCACGGGTTCTTATGCGGATCCGCATAACACCTCCCCCTTAGGAAGCTCACAATCCGTCCAGCGAACTGCGCCCCCCGGCTCTTGGTATGGGTCTTCCTACATCCTTGGGCTCCATCTGAATGGCTCCACTGTCGGCACCGTCAACCATTTTCCCCGGTTCACGTTAGCTGAACCTGAGTTTGGCAGAAGTCGTTAACTCGCTAGGCTCTCTTGTGCCATTGCACGTTCGCCGTAACGCAAGCTTAATGCCAATCTGAGACAGGAGTGCTGAATAAATAGGATGGCATCCTCAATCTCAGCAATTTCAGCGACGTACGTCTTGCTGAACAGGCATACACACGTAACGTATATCTCCTGATCACGTTCGTCGTATCAGAAGTAATTCATGAGGTGGATCAAATCCGATACCAAGAAAAGAATTAGAGGGGGGGGGTCAGTTCCAGTTTTCCTTCTCAGCCAAGCCTCGATGGGCCCCCGTTCCTCAGGTGAGGTCGCGCATCAGCATGCCAGCGCTCGGAGTGGATGTAGATGGGCAGAGAAAGCGAATTAGGGTAGAAAAGACTCCCGGTACATTTTTCAGGCATGAATACCTGAGTGGGTACGGGGTAGATTACGAATTGAAGATATGAACGAGGATTCCGGTCCTGGTCGTGGAGTTGGTTTTTCTCATGATGTGATTGATGTGTTCTTTCACGGTCTGTTCGGTAATCGAAAGGGCGTTCGCGATCTCTTTGTTGGTCCACCCCTTTGCCAGGTGCTCAATAACGGATTGTTCGCGATTGGTCAATTGGAACTTTTCCTTGGCTTGAATGGCCACCCTGGGGTGCTCCGGTCCATAGCTCGCCTCATCGATAGCTAGCGCCCGCTTCATTAGCGGCT
>ERZ1292633.1053-Hain-H41-02um-R1-1053-length-30293-cov-24_pt1 | contig 15369 bp, 16 predicted proteins | sample MGYA00564406_ERZ1292633 | MGnify/ENA primary metagenome ERZ1292633 (study PRJEB36523, sample SAMEA6512639) | groundwater metagenome | collected 2019-01-08 | study: AquaDiva: Metagenomics assemblies of 32 groundwater samples
ATCTCTCTTTGTGAAGAACGTGATCAAAAGAAATGGATTAATGTATAAGAGCTAATCAAGCCAATTACTGGCCTAGCTTTAAACGAAATGCGCAAATCAAAAAAGAGTATCCACTTTTTTGACAATACCGGTAAAATTATGGATATTTTATAAAATATTGGCTTTGATTCAGATCAATCAAGGCATTGAAATGTCATTCCTTATATTTGGAAAATATTTTGCCGACAGATACTTCATCATGTAATCACCTTGATATTTCACACATAAGAGCAAGTTGCTCAACGTGCAGTTTGCGTGAGCTTTGCCTGCCAGTTGGTCTTAATGAGCATGAAGTGCAAGTTCTTGGCGATGTGGTAAGTCATAAACGCAGGATTCAGCGGGGTGGATATCTGCATCGCACAGGTTTGAAGTTTCAATCACTATTTGCGATCCGTAGCGGATTCTTAAAGACATGCGTGCTTGAAGAAGATGGGCGACAGCAAGTGACCGGGTTTCATATGACGGGAGAACTGTTGGGTTTGGATGCTATTAGCACAGAGGTACATACTTGCGATGCGGTTGCTCTTGAAGATAGCGAAGTATGCGAGATTCCTTTTGAGAAGCTGGAAGAGATTAGCCGTGTTATTCCGTCGCTTATGCATCATTTTCATAAGATCATGAGTCGTGAAATAGTGCGGGATCATGGTGTTATGTTGTTACTGGGCAGCATGAAGGCAGAAGAACGCTTGGCAACTTTTCTGCTCAATCTGTCGCGTCGTTTTTTGATGCGCGGTTATTCCGAGTCCGATTTTTATTTACGCATGACCCGCGAGGAGATTGGTAGTTATCTTGGTCTTAAGCTGGAAACCGTCAGCCGTGCTTTCTCTAAGCTGCAGGATGAGAACATTATTACTGTTGATAATAAGCATATACAAATCAATGACATTGCTCGCTTAAGAATGAAAATAGGAAACACATCTTGTGTTACATAGCGTAAACACTGATGATATTCGAGCTGGAAAATTTTTTGTTACCTCAGAGCAGTTCCCCGTCATAGCGTAAACATCATTCACATCATCTTTATTTTGAGTCATGTTGGCTTGAGTAAGTATTGGAAAATGCTATAATATAAAGATAATTTGATTTCTGTCTGCTATAAGACATTCATGATGCGTGGTATACGAGTCAAATTAAATTCACACATTCGCTAATACAAAGAAGGTGCTTTCCATATCGGGAATGGCCGTGGCGGATGGAGGCTCAATCCTAAAGGAGAACTTATGTCAGTAACTATGCGGCAAATGCTGGAAGCTGGTGTTCATTTTGGACACCAAACACGCTTCTGGAATCCAAAAATGGCCCCGTACATCTTTGGCCATCGTAATAAAATCCATATTATCAATCTTGAAAATACCCTGGTGATGTATGAAGAGGCCATGAAATATGTGCGTCAATTATCAGCGAACAAGGGCGTCATCTTATTTGTGGGCACTAAGCGGCAGGCGCGCGATATCGTACGTGAAGAAGCGGCGCGATGTGGATCTCCCTATGTGGACCAACGTTGGCTGGGTGGAATGTTAACCAATTTTAAAACCATCAAACAGTCGATCAAGCGTTTGCAAGATATGGAAATAATGGTTCAAGACGGAACTTTGGACAAGCTGGTAAAAAAAGAAGCGCTTGATCTTCAACGGGAACTGGACAAGCTCAATAGTAGTTTGGGTGGTATTAAGGACATGAAAGGTTTGCCGGACGCTTTATTTGTAATAGATGTCGGATATCAGAAGGGTGCTGTTACAGAGGCCAGAAAGCTTGGTATTCCGGTGATTGGTGTGGTCGATACCAACCATAATCCAGATGGCTTGCAGTACATTATTCCAGGAAACGATGATTCAAGCCGGGCAATACGCTTGTATGCTCGTGGTGTTGCTGATGCCGTTCTGGAAGGACGTAATCAGGCTATTCAGGAAATCGTTGAAATGAGTAGCGCAGAAACCGAATAAAACAAGGAGATTGCCCTTTGTATCGGCATTCTGACAGTTAGACTGGATATGTAAGTGTAGTTCTCTTTTCTAAGAGACTTGTCGCAATAATATTTAGGATTGGTATCGGATTTGAGGCACTACTTGTTCTCACTTAATCCTGCCGGGAATTAATTGTGCGATAAGTAATTCTTATCCTGATGATCACCTATATCCCATTCATAAACTATTTTGTATCTGGAGTAAATATGGCGGATATTACCGCGAGCATGGTAAAAGAATTGCGTGAGATGACGGGGCTTGGCATGATGGAATGCAAAAAAGCCTTAACAGAAACTGACGGTGATATGAAAGCGGCAGAAGATCTATTGAGAATTAAAAGCGGCGCCAAAGCGAGCAAGGCTGCCGGCCGGATCGCAGCCGAAGGCGTAATTGGTGCATATATTTCAGCAGACGGCCGATGTGGCGCTCTGGTCGAGGTTAATTGTGAAACAGATTTTGTTGCCAAGAATGAGGATTTTATAAATTTTGCAAGGAATCTGGCCGAACTCATCGCAACAAAAAATCTGACTGACATTGCCGCGCTCAGTGATACATCACTCCCTTGCGGTGATACGGTCGAAGCAGTCCGTAAGGCATTGATCATGAAATTAGGCGAGAACATCAGTATCCGCCGTTGCGCCCGCTATGCAACACAAGGTCGGTTGGCGTCTTATCTTCATGGAACCAGAATCGGTGTCATGGTGGATTATGCGGGTGGCGATGAAATCTTAGGTAAGGATCTGGCTATGCATATTGCAGCCAGTAAACCAATGTGCGTGTCTAAAGAGCAGGTGTCTGCAGAGGTGCTGGAACATGAGCGCCAGATTTTTACTGCCCAGGCAGCCGAAAGCGGTAAGCCGGCAAATATTATTGAAAAAATGGTGGATGGACGTATTGCAAAATATCTTGCTGAAATAACATTATTGGGTCAACCCTTTGTTAAAGACCCAGAGCAAACGGTAGAGAAATTGTTGGCAAAGAAATCGGCTGAAGTGAGTGATTTTACAATGTTTGTCGTGGGCGAAGGGATAGAAAAGAAATCCGAGAATTTTGCTGAAGAAGTAAAAGCGCAGATGGGACAAGTGAAATAGGACGAGTGATCATAATTTTCAAATTTACCATCAATGACTGCCGCTATCTATAAACGTATTTTACTAAAACTATCGGGCGAAGCCCTGATGGGTGAAGACAAGTATGGTATTAATCATACGGTAATGGGAAGAATCGTTACTGAGATTGAAGAAATCAGTCAGCTGGGTGTTGAGATCGCCATTGTTGTTGGCGGCGGTAATATTTTTCGTGGTATGAAATCAGCTAATGACGGTCTTGAGCGCGTTACCGCAGATTATATGGGTATGCTGGCCACAGTGATGAATGCATTGGCCTTGCAGGATGCCATGAAGCAGGTTGGATTGGTGCCGCGCATACAATCTGCTTTACGTATTGAGCAAGTAGTGGAGCCCTATATTCGCGGACGGGCGATGCGTTACCTGAAAGACGGCAGAGTGGTGATTTTTGCAGCGGGAACCGGCAATCCATTTTTCACGACAGACACTGCAGCTGCTTTACGTGGTATGGAAATGAATGTAGATATCATGCTTAAAGCGACTAAGGTGGATGGTATCTATACCAATGATCCGCAAATTGATCCAGGAGCGACTCGTTTTCATAAATTGTCTTTTGATGAAGCTATTAGCAGGAATTTACAGGTGATGGATGCAACTGCACTGACATTATGCCGTGACCAGAAGTTGCCGCTGAATGTATTTAGCATTTTCAAGGCGGGAGCGCTTAAACGTATAATAACGGGAGAAGATGAAGGAACCTTGGTAACAATCTGATCCAGATTATTTGGAGTCTCTCGAGACAAAGATACAGAAGGGATAATATTATGATTGCCGATGTAAAAAGATCTGCTGAACAGAAAATGCAAAAAAGCCTGGATGCATTGAAAGTAGATTTAAGTAAGGTCAGAAGTGGACGGGCTCATACTGGTTTGTTGGATCATGTCGTGGTTGATTATTATGGTGCACCCACGCCCATTAACCAAGTGGCTAATATTAATCTGATTGATGCGCGGACTATTGGCGTTATTCCTTGGGAGAAAAAAATGGCCAATGCCATTGAAAAGGCAATTCGTGAATCGGATCTGGGTTTAAATCCAATGCCGGTAGGTGAGACCATTCGTGTACCTATGCCGGCACTCACTGAAGAGCGGCGTCGTGATCTTATTAAAGTGGTCAAACATGAAGCGGAAACTGTACGTGTTGCAATGCGCAATATTCGCAGGGATGCAAATGCACACCTAAAAGAATTATTAAAATCTAAAGAAATATCCGAAGATGATGAGCGCCGTGGTCAGGATGAGATTCAGAAGCTGACCGATCGTTATATCACCGAGATAGATAAAGTTTTACAAGTTAAGGAAGCCGAACTGATGGCTGTTTGATATGCATCAAGGCCAGAGTTCAACCCTAGAGATACCTGAAACAGGTTTGATACCCAAACATATCGCTATTATCATGGATGGTAATGGGCGATGGGCCCGGAATCGCTATATGCCACGCATGGCTGGACATAAGCAAGGAGTTGAAACAGTTCGTGGTGTTATAAAAGCTTGCATAGAACGCGGGGTTACCTATCTTACTTTATTTGCATTTAGTAGTGAAAACTGGCGTCGGCCTACGGATGAAATTTCTTTCCTGATGCAACTTTTTATGGGTGCGTTGGAGCAGGAAATAGTTAAACTGCACGAAAATGGCATTCAATTTAAAGTCATTGGTGATTTATCGAAGTTTGAACCTAAGATAATAGAATTCATCCATAATGGCGAGCAATTAACTGCCAAAAATACACGTCTAACGTTTACTATTGCGGCCAATTACGGGGGGCGATGGGATATCATGCAGGCTATGCGTAAAATGATGGCGCAATCGACCGAACCGCCGCTTAATTTTGAAGAAGAAAATTTGGCGCAACATCTTTCCATGAACTATGCTCCCGAGCCGGATTTATTCATTCGTACGGGCGGAGAGTGTCGAGTCAGTAATTTTTTGTTGTGGCAACTGGCTTATACTGAATTATACTTTACCAGTACATTATGGCCTGATTTTGACGAACACGAACTTGAGTTAGCTATTCAATCTTATCAGCAGCGGGAACGCCGGTTTGGCCGTACCAGCGAGCAACTCCAGGTAGCGATATCAGCCGAAGGATAAGAAGATTATTTTACATGCTTAAAGCTCGCATCCTCACCGCAATTGTCGTTTTGCCTTTATTTCTATCAGCGCTATTTTATTTGCAAGACATTTTCTGGGCTGCTTTTTTACTTGCGCTGACAGTGATCGGCTCACGTGAATGGAGTAGTTTGTCTCAATTCTCAGTTAAAGACACAATTCTTTTTATGCTACTCACAACACTGGTGGGTGGAGAATTATTGTTTTTATTGAGTGAATCTGTAAAAGTCAATGTTTACTCATTGGATTTTATGTGGATATATATTTTGTCGGTTGTTTTCTGGATAGTGGGCGCACCATTATATCTAAAGCAGTTTTATGCTATTAAAAGCCCATTTATTTGGATGTTGATCGGCTGGTTATTATTGTTATCAACCTGTCTCGCTCTATATCAATTGCGTGCTATCAGTCCATTACTTTTACTGGGTCTGATGGCGACTATCTGGATTTCAGATACCGCTGCTTATTTTACCGGACGAGCCTTCGGTAAGCACAAACTTGCGTACACTATCAGTCCGAACAAAACATGGGAAGGTGTGGCGGGTGCTTTAATGGCGGTATTAATATATGGATTGGCTTGGGATTTTTGGGTAACTGAAGAGACTTTAACACCCACATTGGTGCCATTGCTGATAGTTATGGCTATATTGGGTATAGTGGGAGATCTGTACGAATCACTGATAAAGCGTCATGCGGGTGTTAAGGATAGTGGTCGTATTTTGCCGGGTCACGGTGGAATATTGGACCGAATTGATGCTTTAATCTCTACATTGCCATTTGCCATTCTGGCATTACTCATTTTCTATTCACCTTCTTTATGAAAACTGTTCGTCAAATAACCATACTCGGTTCTACCGGCAGTATTGGGGAGAGCACGCTGGATGTCATCGCACGCCACCCTGATCGCTTTCGGGTTGCTGCACTGACTGCCCATAAAAATGTTGAAAAAATGCTGTTGCAATGTCAGCGCTTCCGGCCATGTTATGCGGTAATGCTGGATACAGAAAGTGCTGAACAATTGGCGAAAGCAATACAAGTCGCCGGGATAGATACTGAAGTATTATCGGGTATTGAATCATTAGAAAAAGTAGCATCGCTTCCAGAAGTGAATACTGTAATGGCCGCAATTGTCGGCGCTGCAGGTATTCGGCCAACGTTTGCAGCAGCCCGGACAGGGAAACTCGTATTGTTGGCCAATAAGGAAACTCTGGTTATGGCTGGGCGGATTTTTATGGATCTGGTTAAACAGCATAGTGCCACACTGTTGCCCATTGATAGCGAGCATAATGCGATTTACCAATCATTGCCCCATCGTTTTAATGGAGATTTGGCGGCCGTTGGAGTTAGCCGGATATTACTCACTGCTTCGGGTGGCCCATTTCGATGTTCACCTTTAGCCTCATTGGAAAAAGTGACCCCTGAACAGGCTTGTGCGCACCCAAACTGGGATATGGGGCAGAAGATTTCAGTTGATTCAGCTACCATGATGAATAAAGGGTTAGAAGTGATTGAGGCGCATTGGTTGTTTGATGCGGCGCCTGACAAAATTCAGGTGGTGATCCATCCACAAAGCGTCATTCATTCTATGGTTGCCTATATCGATGGTTCGGTTATAGCGCAACTGGGTAATCCTGATATGCGTACTCCTATTGCACATGCCATGGGTTATCCTGACAGGATTGAAAGCGGGGTATCGGCTTTAGATATGTTTAAGGTTGCCCATCTTGATTTTGAACAACCGGATTTTGAAAGATTCCCATGCTTGAGGTTAGCTTATCAGGCGCTTGGTGCGGGTGGGAATATGCCTGCGGTACTCAATGCAGCCAATGAAATAGCGGTAGAGTCATTTCTTAAGAGACGCATGTCATTTACAGCAATCCCAACGATGATTGCGCATGTCATGCAAACAGTAAAACAGGAAGAAATAACCACGCTGGATGATGTGCTTAGAACAGATAGGCTGGCTCGTGATGTAGCGCTGGAGTGGTTAGAAAGTCTGCATTAAAGTGCATTTTAAACCTGCTAATGTATTACTAAGATTTGATCTTTTTATTGACAGTATTTTGCGTTTATTCGATGAATCAATGAAACAATAAGTATTTGTGTGGTCAGACTCTGCTGATTTGCTTATTTTTTATACAATGTTTCCATATGACAATAACTTATACAATCATTTCATTCATTATTGCCTTAGGCATACTGATCACATTTCATGAGCTTGGCCATTATTTAGTTGCCCGCTGGAATGGCGTGAAAGTATTGCGATTCTGTATTGGTTTTGGTCAGCCTATTTTTTGCAAGCGTTGGGGGAAAGACCAGACAGAATGGGTGATCGCAGCGATCCCGTTGGGTGGTTATGTCAAGATGTTGGATGAGAACGAAGGCAAAGTGGAGCCAGAAGATTTGCCGCGCTCATTTAGCCGTCAACCGGTGGCGCGCCGTTTTGCTATTGTGGCAGCCGGCCCCATTGCCAATTTCTTATTGGCGATAGTCTTGTACTGGCTTTTATTTATTCTGGGTGTTCATGGAATGAAACCGGTGCTTGGTCCGGTTGAGCCAGCTACACCTGCTGCATATGCAAAATTTGAAGCAGGCGAGACCATTGTCAGTATCGAAAATGAATCCGTTGCCAGTTGGCAGGATGCTCGCTGGACTTTGTTAAGATATGCCATTGATCAGTCAGCAAACGTAAAAGTACAAACCATTAACAAAAATGGAGAAATCAATTGGCGGCAATTAGATTTAAGTCATATTGACCCGGATAAGCTGAATGAGAATTTTCTGGGAATGGTTGGGTTAAGCAGCCATCAACCGATTGTGAAACCAGTTATTGCCCAAGTGCTGGCTGATGGCGCTGGCTACCATGCCGGTTTATTGGCGGGTGATGAAATTTTAGCCGTCAATGATACTGAAATTCAGACCTGGATGGATTTTGTTCAGGAAATACGCACAAATCCTGATCGCGCTCTGGAGTTGGCGATTCTACGCAGCCATCAGATCATTACTCTAGATATTACACCAGAGACAACGACTGAAAATGGTAAGCAGATAGGTAAGATTGGGATAGTACCTGTCGTCAATCAAGCTGAGTTTGAAGAATTACTGGTTACGGTAAGTTATCCACCCGGTAAAGCCATTCAAAAAGCCATCGAGAAGACTTGGGAGACGACAATTCTGACATTACAAATGTTATCCAAAATGATTATGGGCGATGTATCATTGAAAAATGTAAGCGGGCCGATATCAATCGCTGACTATGCGGGCCAATCTGCGCAGATGGGGTTAGTGTCCTATCTGGCATTTCTTGCTTTGATCAGCGTTAGTATAGGTGTTCTGAATTTATTACCGATTCCAATTTTAGACGGTGGGCATTTAATGTATTATCTCATTGAAATGATTAAAGGAACTCCACTCTCTGACAAGGTGATGTTGATTGGTCAGAAGATTGGACTGGCCATGCTGTTTACACTCATGACTTTTGCCATATATAACGATATTAATCGGCTTATCACTGGCTAAATAATGAGATTCAGGTATTTCGCCGCGCTTGTTGGTTTTTTCTGCACTTTTTCCTCCTGGGCCAGTGACGCTTTCATAGTTAAAGATATTCGTGTTGAAGGGATACAGCGTACTGAAGCTGGAACTGTATTCAGTTATCTTCCTGTGAAAGTAGGCGATACGCTTGATGAGGAAAAAGCGACAGAGGCTATCAAAGCGCTCTATGCAACCGGTTTCTTTAAAGATGTCAGATTAAAATCTGAAGACGGTGTTTTGATCGTACAAGTCGATGAGCGCCCTGCCATTGCGCAGATCAGTGTTAATGGCGCCAAAGAGTTTGAGAAAGATAAGCTGATTGAAGGTTTAAAACAGGCTGGCATATCGGAGTCCCGGATTTTCAGCCGGTCACTTTTGGAAAGGGCGGAGCTGGAACTAAAACGGCAATATATCAGCCGGGGAAAATACTCCGTTAAAATCACAACAACCACAACACCATTGGAGCGCAATCGTGTTGCCATTAATTTTGATATTAATGAAGGCCGAACCGCCAGAATTAAAAGAATAAATTTTGTAGGCAATGAAAATTTTAAAGATAGTGAGTTGCGCGGCACATTAGTCCTCAGAACGCCAGGTTTATTAACCTGGTTTACCAAGAATGATCAATATTCAAAACAGAAATTATCGGCCGATCTGGAAACACTGCGTTCCTATTATTTGGATCGAGGTTATCTGGAATTTAATGTTGAATCCACTCAAGTATCCATAACCCCCGACTTGCGTGATATCTATATCACAATCAATATTACTGAGGGAGCCCAATATACCGTCTCCGATATCAAAGTAGCGGGGGATACGATAATACCGGAAGAAGAGATACGTAAACTGATCTTGCTTAAGACGGGAGAAGTCTTTGCCCGCCAGAAATTGACCGAATCCATTAAATTAATTACCGATCGTTTAGGCGATGATGGTTATGCATTTGCCAATATCAATGCTAATCCTGAGATAGATCATGAAAACCGGCAAGCCGGATTCACTTTTTTTATTGATCCGGGCCGGCGCGTATATGTGCGGAGAATCGATATTGAGGGTAATGACCGCACCCGTGATGAAGTAATACGCCGGGAATTCCGTCAAATGGAAGGAGCCTGGCATTCCACTAAGAATATTAATCTTTCCAGGCAGCGCGTTGATAGATTATTTTTCTTTAACAGTGTCAATGTTGAAACACCTGCTGTACCCAATAAAACGGATCAGGTCGATATTAAAGTCAAGGTAGAAGAGAGACCTACCGGGGCTATTATGTTTGGCGCAGGTTATTCTGACCGTCAGGGCATCATTCTGAATGGCTCAATTTCTCAGAATAATATTTTCGGTACCGGCAATTTTTTTAGCCTCGATGTGAATACAGGGGCGATCAATAAAACCTATGCGGCATCATTTACCAATCCCTATTTTACAGTTAACGGGATCAGTCTTGGGTTTGATGCCTACAAACGTGATCTGGATACACGGCCTTTATCCAGGGTGGGTACCTTTAAAACTGAAACCGTCGGCGTGGGTGTGCGGTTAGGTATACCGATTGCAGAATTTGATATAGTGTCTGTGGGACTGGCAGCTGAGAACACCGTGTTGGGCGTTTTTAATGACAGTCCGCAACGTAACAAAGATTTTGTGACCGAATTTGGAAAATCGACCAATAACTTTCCATTGACACTCAGTTGGGCGCGAGATTTGCGGGATAGCGCTATTTGGACAACCTCCGGAACGACGCACCGGTTGTTTGGTGAAGTCAGTGTGCCCGGCGGGGATTTGGATTATTATAAAGTCAGCTACCATCAGAAATGGTACTACCCCATTTCCGATAACCTGACGCTCATGTTGAATGGTGAGTTTGGATACGGTGATGGCTATACAGGACGCTCACTGCCCTTTTTCAAGAACTTCTTTGCAGGGGGTAATAATTCAGTGAGAGGTTATGATCTGAATTCTTTGGGTCCTCGTGATGATAGAAATCTTTCACTAGGCGGCAGCAAGCGCGTAGTGGGTAATGTAGAACTACTCTTTCCGGTTCCATTTATGAAAGAAGATCGATCGATCCGGTTAAGCGCATTCCTGGATGGGGGTACGGTATTTGCCAGGAATATTGATTTTAATTTAATGCGTTATTCGGCGGGTGTGGCTGTCACCTGGATGTCTCCGATGGGGCCGCTGAAAGTCAGTCTTGCGGAACCATTAAATGACCAGCCTGTTGATAGATTGCAAGCATTCCAGTTTATGTTTGGACAACAATTCTGAGTTTAAGTGAGATCCTGTCAGGTGATTAAATTGAAACGAATAAGTCCAAGGTGGTGCGATCTGGTCATGGGTTTAATGGCCATTGTTTTCACCAGCGGATTTTTTGTTGTTTTTGCAGACGGCCTAAAAATTGGTGTTGTCAATACAGAGAAGATTTTGCGCGAATCTTTACCGGCGGTACAAGCACAAAAGAAAATCGAGCAAGAGTTTGTGCCGCGTGATGAAGATATCAAGAAAATGGCTGTACAAGCTAAAATATTACAAGACAGGCTTGAGAAAGACGGCATTACCATGGAGGATACCGAGCGACGCAGCCTGGAAAGGAATCTGGCCAATCTGAGCCGTGAGTATCAGCGTGCGCAAAGGCAACTGCGGGAAGATTTGAGTGTGCGTCAGAATGAAGAATATAGTGTTATTCTGGAACGCACCAATGGAGCCATCAGCAAAATTGCTGAAACAGAAGGATATGATCTGATATTGCAACTTCAGGATTCCGTGTACAGGAGTCAACGTATTGATATTACAGATAAGGTTATCAGAGCATTGGATAATGAGTAGCTCGCAATTTAGCTGAATCTATTCATGAACCATCAAATTAAGGTAAATCTTGAGTTAAAAGGAAAATGGAATGAGTGCCATGAATATCCACGAAATCTTAAAATACCTGCCACATCGTTATCCCCTCTTGCTGGTGGATAAAGTAATTTCTTATGAGGCCGGTAAGGATATCGTTGCGTTAAAAAATGTATCCATCAATGAACCATTCTTTTCAGGGCATTTCCCGCATTATCCTGTTATGCCGGGGGTTCTGATCGTTGAGGCTTTGGCTCAGGCAGCGGCTATCCTGACCCTCAGAACAGAAGATACGATCAGTAAGGATGATACGGTTTATTATTTTGTAGGAATCGATGGTGTCCGCTTTAAAAAACCGGTAATGGCCGGCGATCAATTAATTCTCAAGGTAGCCATAGAGCGGCAAATAAAAGGGTTATGGAAATATTCTGCCCGTGCTGAAGTGGAGGGGCAACTGGTAACGGAAGCAACGCTGATGTGTACTGCAAGAAATGTAAACAGTTAAACGATCTATCCGAGCCATTCCTGTTGATTGTGTCACGGCTAGTGGGGAAAACAGAATGGATATTGTTTATGCAAATGGATTGATTGGTGGTGTAGATGAAGCTGGAAGGGGGCCGCTGGCTGGACCGGTTTTTGCAGCGTGTGTTGTGCTGGATGTCGCTTATAGAATAGATGGATTGGCTGACTCCAAAACACTGAGTGAAAAAAAACGTAATGAGCTTACTATCATTATCAAAAAACATGCCAAAGCATGGGCGATCGCTTCTGCTTCGGTACTGGAAATTGATCAGTTAAACATCCTGCAAGCCAGTTTACTGGCCATGAAGCGAGCTGTAGAAAGCTTGCCTTTTACCCCTGACATCGTGTTTGTCGATGGCAATCAGAATCCACGCTTGAAATGCCCGGCACGTACCGTCATTAGAGGTGATAGCTTAATACCTGAAATATCGGCAGCTTCTATTTTGGCGAAAACAGCGCGTGATGCGGAAATGCTAAGATTGCATCAGCATTTTCCAGTATATGGATTTGATCAACACAAAGGGTACCCAACCAAAAATCATTTGGTTGCATTGCATCGGCATGGGGTAAGCGAGATACACCGGCAAAGCTTTGCACCCATAAGCGCATTGAAATCTAATGGAAAGCTGCTATAAGTATTGATAATTATCAGATTTATGTTTTATCTCAGAGCGCGGAAAAGAACTAATTCTTAGATATAATGGCCTAAATTCAATTGGCCTCCAGCATTCAATGATGATCCTGATTGTTATGAATATTTTAATTTTTGATTTTACTAAATAAGGATAAACCTACTATGCGTATCGAAAAAAATACCGTGGTTTCACTCAACTATGAATTGTCAGATTCCACAGGCAATATTCTGGAGAAAACAGATACACCGATTAGTTATTTACATGGTGGTTACGGGGGTATTTTTCCTATGGTTGAAGAGGCGCTCCATGAAATGGAGATTGGTCATTTCTGTTCAGTTTCTATGGAACCGGAGAATACTTTCGGTGAATATGATAGCGAATTGATCCGGGTGGAACCGCGCGACTCTTTTCCTGCTAACGTAGCCATTGGCATGCAATTTGAAGGGGGTGCAGAAGGTTCGGAGGATGTCATGATCTACACAGTGACAGATGTTGCTGACGATACCGTCGTTGTCGATGGAAATCATCCTTTTGCAGGCATGACATTGAATTTTTCCTGCACGGTGACCGCCGTTCGCCCAGCCACACCAGAAGAAATCTCCCATCAGCATGTGCATGGTGCACATGGCCATGAACACTAATGCCGTATTGATTTTGTTGCTGGATAAAAGGGCTATTTTTTATCCGTATCAATAGCCTTTTTTAATAAATAGAGTTGCTCCAAAGCTTGCCTGGGACTGAATTCATCGGGCGAAAGGTTTTGCAATAGTGCAATCACTGGATGTTCTTGCGGGATATCTTCTTCCGGTTCGGGAGGGGAAGAAGAAAACAAATCCAGTTGAGGTTTTTTCTTGATACTTTCCTGTTCCAGTTTAATCAGGTATTTTCTGGCCAGCTTGATGACCGGTTCAGGAACTCCCGCCAGTGCGGCAACTTGCAGGCCATAACTCTGACTGGCTGGACCGCCGGTAACTTTATGCAGAAAGACTATGCGGTGCTTATATTCCACTGCATCCAGGTGCACATTCTGGAGTTGCTTAAACTCTTCGGCCAGTTTTGTTAATTCAAAGTAATGCGTCGCGAAAAGTGTGAAACTCCGGTTCTTATTCAGTAGATGCCGGGCGATCGCAAAAGCCAAAGCCAAACCATCAAAAGTAGAAGTACCGCGCCCGACTTCATCCATCAGCACCAGGCTATGTGCGGTGGCGTTATGCAGTATATTGGCTGTCTCCGTCATTTCCACCATAAACGTAGAGCGCCCGCTGGCGAGATCATCGGTCGCGCCAATACGGGTAAAGATCTGATCCAGCATACTCATACATACTTTTTTCGCAGGCACATAACTACCGCAATGAGCCATCAGGGCAATGAGTGCGATTTGTCGCATGTAAGTTGATTTTCCACCCATGTTGGGGCCGGTAATCATCAGCATTTGTGGTTTTCCGGTATAGTCAGCGCCTAACAGAATATCGTTAGGAACAAAACTCTCCACCTGATTTTCCACCACGGGATGGCGGCCCGTATCAATTTCAAAAACAGTCTCAGCGGATAAATATGGAGCGGCATAGTTAAGCGTTTGCGCCCGTTCTGCAAAGGTACACAAGACATCTATTTCAGCAACGCTTGCAGCCATTTTCCGGAGCGGGTGGATGTATTTTAAGAGCGCTTCCAGCAGGGCGTCGTACAAATATTTTTCCCGTGCCAACGCGCGATCCTGTGCGGATAGTGCTTTATCTTCGAAAGCCTTCAGTTCCGGCGTGATGTAACGTTCGGCGCTTTTTAATGTTTGTCTGCGCCGGTAATCATCGGGAATTTTTTCGCTGTGTGCATGCGTGACTTCAATATAGAAACCATGCACGCGATTATATTCCACTTTAAGATTGGGAATGCCGGTGCGTTCTTTTTCACGGACTTCCAACTGCAGCAAGAACTCGCCACAGTTGTTTTGCAGCGCGCGCAATTCATCCAGTTCAGCATCATAGCCATTGGCAATCACGTTGCCTTCGCGCAGCACTACGCCAGGTTCCTTCAGCAAGGATTTGCTCAGTAAATCAGCAAGCGCAGGTTCAAGCTGCATTGCCTGAGTCAATTGACTGATTCTCTCGCTGGAACAATTTGCAATGGCGTGAATGACCTCGGGCAGCAGTTTTAAACTATCACGCAAACCGGATAAATCCCTGGGGCGGGCTGATTTGAGCGCAATGCGAGCAGTTATTCGTTCAATGTCTACAATCTGCCGGAGAAGATTACGCACGGCCAAAAGATTACTTCGATCATTTTCTCCGATCAAGGCAGTCACGCTATCCAATCGCCGTTGTATTTCAGTCTGATCACGTAATGGATGATGCAGCCAGAATTGCAACAAACGGCTGCCCATATGGGTTGAGCAAGTGTCCAACAAGGACAGTAAGGTAGGGGATCTTTCACCACGAATGGTTTCAGAAATTTCCAGATTACGACGAGTCGCCGCATCCATGCGAACATAAATACTATCCCGTTCAGCTTGCAATGCCGTGATGTGGAGAGAGGTTGATCCTTGCGTCAGGCGGGTGTATTCCAATAAAGCGCCAGCCGCACAGATTGCGGTGGATAAATCCTCACAAC
>ERZ1292633.3452-Hain-H41-02um-R1-3452-length-15369-cov-34_pt1 | contig 15369 bp, 11 predicted proteins | sample MGYA00564406_ERZ1292633 | MGnify/ENA primary metagenome ERZ1292633 (study PRJEB36523, sample SAMEA6512639) | groundwater metagenome | collected 2019-01-08 | study: AquaDiva: Metagenomics assemblies of 32 groundwater samples
GTCTGGCAGGATTCGAACCTGCGGCCAATGGTTTCGAAGACCATTGCTCTATCCAACTGAGCTACAGACGCATTGTTTGATTTTTGAATCTTATAGAACCTCTTGCAAAACTATTGTTTTATAACCTTGTCATACCCGAAGGGTTCTATCGGGCATCCATAAATCATTGATTTTCATAAACTGGATTCCCGATTAGACGCTTCGGGAATGACATTTTAGTTTTATATAATGGATGAATGCGAAGCCTACACCACTCCCCTGTCCAGGCTCCTATACTGTATCGCCTCTGCCACATGCCTTGCCTCTATATCAGCGCAACTATCTAAATCAGCTATGGTCCTTGCGACCTTCAGTATCCTTGTAAATGCCCTGGCTGATAAACCAAGTCTGTCTACCGCGCTCTCTAAAAGCCTGTCAGCATCTTCCCTGATAACGCAGTACTTCTTGATGTGCCTTGAAGACATCTGTGAGTTGCAATGGATACCCTTCCCGGTAAACCTTTCTCTCTGGATATCCCTGGCCGAATTGACCCTTTTTCTTATCTCCTCCGAACTCTCCCCTGCCCTCGCTGCTGAAAGCTCCTTGTACCTGACTGCCGGCACTTCTATATGTATGTCTATCCTATCTAGCAAAGGGCCTGAGACGCGCGCCCTGTATTTATGCACTTCATTTGGAGTGCATGAGCAAGCCTTTTGCTGGTCCCCGAAGTTTCCACACTTGCAGGGGTTCATTGCTGTAACCAGCATAAACCTTGCAGGATATGTAAGGGATACTACTGCCCTGGATATGGTGACTACCCCGTCCTCCAGCGGCTGCCTCAAAACCTCAAGGACGTTCCTCTTGAACTCAGGGAGCTCATCAAGGAAAAGGACGCCGTTATGGGCAAGGCTGACCTCTCCCGGTTTTGGGATAGTCCCGCCTCCTATTAGTCCGGCGTCAGAAATCGTATGGTGCGGCGCGCGAAAAGGCCTTGTGGCAATAAGGGATGTGCTTGAGTGAAGAAGCCCCATTATGCTGTGTATCTTTGTTGTTTCCATGGCTTCATCCAGGTTCATGTCCGGAAGGATCGTCGGAATCCTCCTGGAAAGCATGGTCTTTCCCGATCCAGGAGGGCCTACCATCAAAATGTTGTGGCCTCCGGCCGCAGCTATCTCCAGTGCCCTCTTCACGTGCTCCTGGCCCTTCACATCCGTAAAGTCTTCCTGATACTGGGAGTATGTCTTGAAAACTCCTTCCATATCTATCTCAACTGGCCTTATTTCCTCTTCACCATTCAGAAAACTTACCACTTGAGGTAACGTCTCCACTGGAATGACCTCTATTCCTGGAACAACAGCGGCCTCCTTTGAATTTTCAGATGGGATGATGAGCCCCTTTAACCCTGACCTCTTAACGCCAATGGCCGTCGGCAGCGCTCCTCTTATTGGCCTTACCCTGCTGTCAAGGGAAAGCTCTCCCAGTATAGCGTAGTCCGAAAGCCTGTCCTTCTTGATAACTCCAATTGCAGAGAGGATGCCGATTGCTATCGGTAGGTCGTAAGATGAACCCTCCTTCTTTATATCAGCTGGGGCAAGATTTACAGTGATTCTCCTCTCGGGGAATGAGTAACCTCCGTTCTTTATGGCAGATTTGACCCGGTCCTTGCTTTCCTTTACAGCGCCGTCAGGAAGCCCCACTGTGGAAAAGGCTGGAAGACCGGGAGAAATGTCAACCTCCACACCTACCAGATAGGCATCAATACCGAGAACAGCACTTGATAAGACCTTAGAGATCATATCTCCTCCTACTTATCGGTTAATAACGTCATGAATCTATCATGATTTATTACAATAAAAAAGTATTTTAAATCTTTGACTCAATCTCTTCCTTTTGATAAACTCCCGGAGATGAATAATGAGACCCACAAAATTAGGGCACTTGAGGCGAATATAGGGACAGTTATAAAGGGCAAACCGGAGGTAATAAGGATGGCTGTGATAGCCCTCCTTGCCAGGGGACACTTGCTTATAGAAGATGTGCCCGGAGTCGGGAAAACGACCCTTGCCCACGCACTTGCAAGGTCTCTTGGTTGCGCCTTCCAGAGGATCCAGTTTACGAGCGACCTCCTTCCTTCCGACATAATAGGGGTCTCCATATACAACCAGACAAGCCACGAGTTTGAGTTTAACCGGGGCCCTATATTCTCAAACATAATCCTGGCAGACGAGATAAACAGGACCACTCCTAAGACTCAAAGCTGCCTCCTGGAGGCAATGAACGATTTTCAGATATCCGTAGAAAACAGGACCTACCCTTTACCATTGCCTTTTATGGTACTTGCTACACAGAATCCCCTTGAGTACCACGGAACCTTTCCATTGCCTGAGTCACAGCTCGATAGGTTTATGATGAGGATTAAGATAGGTTACCCCTCCGAGGCCCATGAGGTAGAAATCCTGACATCACAGGGAGGAAACAGGGTAGAAGACCTTTTACCAGTGGTCTCATCGGATGAGGTGCTTGAGCTGCAGGCCTTTTCCGAAAAAGTCCGCATGGAACGCTCCCTGGTTGATTACATATTAAAGATTGTCAGCGCTACCCGTACCTCCGAGCTCCTTGCCCTTGGGGTAAGCACTCGGGGGGCTATACACCTTTACAGGGCAGCGCAGGCAAAGGCGATGGCAGACGGGAGGGACTACTGCATCCCTGATGACATCAAAGAGATGGTATTTCCTATCCTTTCTCACAGAGTAATGTTAAGCTCCAGACTGGAGTCCGACAGAGGGGATGCAGAAGTAGTTATAAATGACATTGTGGAAAGTGTTGCGGTGCCGCTATAGCAGGTTGTGTAATAAATAATACTTGCAAACAGTCATTCCTTTCTGCTATAGTTACAAGTCGATAAATATATACTAACTATTTAATATTATTCAATTTTTTAAGTTATCCACAGATGTTTACAACATTGTGTATAACTATGGCTGGGTTATGGATCATATTTGGGAAAAGAGCCTCTCTCTGATAAAGGGAAAGGTAAATAATCACAACTTTGACACCTGGATCAAACCTTTGAAACTCATTTCAATTGATGAGAGAGGGATCGAGATAGAGGTCCCTAATAAGTTCTTTCAGGACTGGTTATACGACAACTACAGCGGTCTTATAGCTGACACCCTGAAAGAGGTAAGTAAAAAAGATTTATCTGTAGCCTTTAAAGTGAAGAAGGAAAGTGGAAGATATATTAGAACCAGTATGTCTGAACAGACCGGAAAAGAGGACGAAAAGAAGATTATCCAACAGGAAGTGCCAAAAGGTGCAACCTTCTTCGATAATAAGTACACCTTTGAAAGTTTCGTGGCAGGATCCTCAAATCAGTTTGCAAGGGCCGCTTCCTTTGCTGTAGGCAGCAACCCTGGTAAGACCTACAACCCACTTTTTATATACGGCGGGGTTGGGCTTGGTAAGACACATCTTCTTTGCGCTATCGGTCATCATGCCCTTTCCAAAAAAAGCAGGTCAAAGGTTATTTATGTCTCCTCAGAGAGGTTCACGGATGAGTTTGTAACTGCAATGAGGTTTAATAAGGCGGATGAATTTAAGGCCAAATACAGGGTGGCTGATGTCCTTCTTATAGATGATATACAGTTTATAGCAGGTAAAGAAAGGACCCAGGAGGAGTTTTTCCATATATTCAATACCCTATTTGAATCTCATAAACAGATAGTAATGACAAGTGACAGCTTCCCAAAAGACATACAAAAGCTGGACGAGAGACTCAGGTCTCGGTTTGAGTGGGGGCTGACAGTTGATATTCAGCCGCCTGATCTTGAATTAAGGGTTGCAATTCTAAAAAACAAGGCAGAATTAAACTCCTTTAACATACCTAATGATGTTGCCTTTTTTATAGCCACCCATTTTAAGTCGAACATAAGGGAATTAGAGGGTGCCCTTACAAACGTTCTTGCATTTTCCTCTCTTACCGGCCAGGATATAACAATGGGTATGGTAAAGGATGTATTAAAGATACATGAGGAAAACAGGATACTTACTATAGATGACATACAAAAGGCTGTAGCAGGGTTTTATAATATTAAGGTATCTGACCTGAAATCTCAGAGAAAATTAAAGACTATAGCTATACCAAGGCAAGTTGCAATGTACCTTTGCAGAACTCTAACAAAAGGTTCGTATCCCCAGATAGGAAGGGATTTTGGCAACAAAGACCACTCCACCGTGATGTATGCAGTAAAAAAGATGGAGAAGGAGATAGTTACAAATCATTTAATAAAGAACGCTGTTGATAACTTGTCTATAAAGCTGGGTAATTAGTGAGGATGGAAGGTAGTTTTTAAATTAATATCTATTAACCAACAGGATATATAAGGTTATCAACAGTAATAGATATATAAAATACAACAGAGAAGTAATAATATTATTAGATGGTTAACCCTGTTATAAACATTTTCACAGGCATTATTATAAGTACTTTATAAATATATCTTTATATATAAGGAGTAATAAGAATGGAACTGACAATAAAAAGAGATGATCTCTACAACGGTTTACTTAAGACCCAAAGCATGGTTGAAAAGAGAAGCACGATGCCGATATTATCGAATGTACTCCTGGAAACGAGGAATGATAATCTCAGGATAAAGGCTACAGACCTTGAGATTGGGGTTGATACAGTATATCCGGCAAATGTAATAAAAGACGGTAGCCTGACTGTACCTGGCAAAAAGCTGTTTGAAATGGTAAAAGAGATGGAGGCAGGTGAATTAAAGTTATTAAAAAAGGAAGGAAATCACCTTGAAGTGCGTTCCGGAAAGGCTGTATTTAACATAGTTGGCCTACCTGCTGAAGAGTATCCATCTTTTCCATCTTACGAAGACAGGCTTTTCTTCTGTTTATCATCCAAGGTTATAAGTAGGATGATAGAAAAAACTATATATGCAGTATCAACAGATGAGATAAGGTATACACTGAACGGGATATTTATAGAAAAGAAAGATGATGAGTTAAGGATGGTTGCGACTGACGGGCACAGACTGTCATTAATGAATTATAAAGACCCTTCTTTAAAGGATGTGGAGATAGGAAAGGGAGTGATAATCCCAAGGAAAGGTGCTGGGGAACTTAAAAAGCTTATAGAAGGAAGCAGCGATGATTTAATGGTAAATATTACGGACAATAATGGCGTATTTAAGGTTGGAAATACATTACTTGCAATAAGGATGATAGAGGGTGATTTCCCTGACTATAAGCAGGTTATACCTGCAAAAGGAGAAAGGGAGGTAAAGGTAAACAGGGAGCTTTTGATAAAGGCGTTAAGGAGGGTAGCAGTCCTCTCTAGTGAAAAATCAAGAGGTGTTAAGGTTTCGGTCACAAAGGGACAGTTAGACGTTTTCACAGCAAATCCTGATATAGGGGAGGCATCTGAGAGTATAGATGCTGAATTTTCCGGGGAAGAGATAGTTATAGGGTTTAATGCACGTTATCTGATAGAAACCCTTAACAGTATTAATGAGGAGACCGTCAAGATAGAGATAAATGATGAGTTTGGCCCTGTTAAGATAGGCGGTTTGAAAGATGGTGGAGAACATATCTCGATAGTTATGCCGATGAGGTTATAAATGGTAAACATTCAGAAAGAAGAGAGCGAATATGGTGCAGAGCAGATAAAGGTGCTTGAAGGCCTTGAGGCGGTCAGGAAGAGGCCTGCAATGTACATAGGAAGCACAGGGCCTGGGGGACTACATCACCTGGTCTATGAAATAGTTGACAACAGTGTGGATGAGGCCCTGGCTGGTCACTGTTCCAGGGTGGACGTCATAATCCATGTTGACGGTTCAGTCACTGTTGAAGACAATGGACGCGGCATCCCTGTTGACTGGCACAAGGGTGAAAACAAGTCGGCTGCAGAGGTAGTGATGACGGTTCTCCATGCAGGAGGAAAGTTTGAAAACAGCGCCTATAAGGTATCAGGCGGACTTCATGGTGTCGGGGCATCCGTGGTAAACGCCCTTTCAGAGTCGCTGGATCTGGAGATATTCAGGGACGGAAAGGTATATCACCAGAAGTATGAGAGAGGAAATCCCGTAACACAGCTTGTTGTAACCGGAGAGACAAAGAGAAAGGGGACAAAGATAAGATTTAAGCCGGATGCCAAGATATTTGAAACTACTGAATACAGTTTTGATATCCTTTCCCAGAGATTAAGGGAGCTTTCATTCCTGAACAAGGGGCTTCTTATTATCATAGAAGACGAGAGGAACGGCAAGAAAAACGAGTTTGAATATAAGGGCGGGATTGTGTCGTTTGTGGAACACCTCAACAAGAACAAGGTGCCTCTGCACGACCCCATATATATCGAGGGCGACAGGGACACGGTCCATATAGAAGTGGCCATGCAGTACAACGACTCATACAGTGAAAACACATATACCTTTGCCAATAATATCAATACATATGAGGGCGGTACCCATCTTATAGGGTTCAAGTCCGCCTTAACAAGGACCGTAAACAGCTACATAACCGCAAACAACCTGTTGAAAGGGCTTAAGGAGAACCTTGAGGGCGACGATATCCGGGAGGGGCTTACTGTTGTTATAAGCGTGAAGATCCCTAACCCCCAGTTTGAGGGTCAGACAAAGATGAAACTCGGCAACAGCGAGGTTAAGGGGTATGTGGAGAGCCTTGTAAATGAAAGGCTTGCCATGTTTCTTGAGGAGAACCCGACTGTAGCTAAGAAGATAGTGGAAAAGGCAGTTGATGCAGCAAGGGCAAGAGAGGCTGCAAGGAAGGCGAAGGAACTTACAAGGAGGAAAGGTGCGCTTGACGGCTGCTCGCTTCCTGGAAAGCTTGCGGACTGCCAGGAGAGGGACCCTGCAAAGAGCGAGTTGTATCTGGTTGAGGGGGATTCAGCAGGCGGCTCTGCCAAGCAGGGAAGGGAAAGGAAGAGCCAGGCCATCCTTCCCTTGAAGGGAAAGATACTGAATGTTGAGAAGGCAAGGTTCGACAAGATGCTCACGAGTCAGGAGATACGGACCCTTATAACGGCCATGGGGACCGGGATAGGTAAGGAAGATTTCGATGTAGCAAAGCTGCGCTACCATACCGTTATAATAATGACCGACGCCGACGTGGACGGAGCGCACATAAGGACCCTGCTCCTTACATTCTTTTACAGACAGATGCCTGCTATTATTGAAAACGGCCACCTATACATTGCTCAACCGCCCCTCTACAGGGTAAAGAAGGGAAAAGAGGAGAAGTATATTAAGGACGAACTCCTTCTCAAGGAGCACCTCCTTGAACTGGCAACTGATAAGATAAACCTTAAGACAGGGAAGGTCTCAGTCGGCGGGAGCGGCCTAGCCTCCATAGTAAAGGGTATTAACAGGTTCTTTGACCTGCTATCCAAATTCGAAAACAGAAGGGTGGAGAAGGGTGTTATAGCCTCAGCTGCCGTTATGGAAGGGCTTAATGAGGAGTCATTGCGGGACAAGGGGGCCTTGGAGGGAATGCTGGGAGGGTTAAAAGAGTTTGCTACGAAGGAGTTTCCGGACCTTACCTCCCTGGAACTATCCATTGACAACGACACCGAACACAATGCATTCAGGATTACGGCAACTGCAAAGAGGAGCGGTTTACTCACAGACACGATAATAGATACAAACCTTATTTCATCACCGGAATTTCTTGAATTAAAGGGTCTGTCTCAGGGGTTCAGTGCGTTAGGCGCACCTCCATACACACTGGAAATAGATGGAACTGTTGTTGCAAAGCTTGACAACTTGAGGTCGCTGGTTTCAGCTGTGGAGGATATTGGTAAAAAGGGGTTATACATACAGCGCTATAAAGGACTTGGAGAGATGAACCCCGAGCAGTTATGGGAGACAACCATGAACCCTGAAAAAAGGCATCTTTTAAAGGTTACAATAGAAGACGCAATTGCAGCAGACGGGATGTTTACCGTGCTTATGGGCGATCAGGTGGAGCCAAGGCGCAGATTTATAGAAGAGAACGCCCTGGATGTGACGAATCTGGACATATAGCTTGACATATCTTTAGCTTTTGCTTAATATAACCGTTTTAATTTCAAAAGGAGTTTTGCCATGAAGAGGACATTTCAACCGAACAACCTGAGAAGGAAGAGGACCCACGGCTTCCTCGAGAGGATGAGCACCAAGAACGGCCGTCTTGTGCTGAAGAGAAGAAGAGCCAAGGGGCGCAAGTCCCTGTCTGTTTAGGGCGGGTTTCCTGTCTAACGCGCTTCCCACGGATTTGGCATCTGCACCTAAAAAATTTTCGTTTACAAAAGAGGAGAGACTCCTTAAAAGGGTCCAGTTTCTTAATGTTACCGAAGATGGTAAGAAGCTTCTTACAAGGAGTTTTATCGTTTTCCTTAAGCCCAACAACCTGGCTTTTTCGAGGATAGGGATTACGGCCAGCAGAAAGGTCGGAGGCTCGGTCGCGCGGAACAGGGTCAAGAGGATTGTAAGGGAGTTTTTTAGACTCAACAAGTCCAGGATCGAGAAGGGTATAGATATAGTTGTTATAGCAAAGAGGGAGGCTGCAGGTAAAGGTTTTGCAGAGGTCTCCAGGGAGCTGGAAAGGGTTCTTGCACCGGCTTTCAAGTTCCAATCAGGTGATGCTGAAGAGAAGAGAGGTTGAATGACCCGTATCCTTGTCTCTGCCATAAAGGCTTATCAGCGGTTCATCTCGCCGATGAAACAACCATCCTGCCGGTTTCATCCAACATGTTCAAACTACTCTATAGGGAGCTTAGAGAAACACGGCATTGTAAAGGGGCTGTTCCTTGCCGCGAAGAGGATACTCAGGTGCCACCCGTTTCACCCAGGCGGTTATGACCCTGTTAAATAGTTTGTAACTACTCAGGTGGATAGACTGAAGGCTTTTAGTACTTCAGCCCTCAGCCTAAATATGTGTTCAGGTGTTTTGGAGGAAGTGAATAAATGGAAAAAAGGGCTGTCTTAGCCGTTGTTTTGTCTTTGCTGGTTTTATTAGGATACCAGTACATCTTTGCCCCAAAAGAGCCGATTGTTGCAGAAAAATCTGCTCCCCTTTCAGGAACCCATTCGATGCCGGCAGGGCCTGCAGGTGCGATGACGCCTGCTTTAGAGCATCCGAAGGCGGAGGGGGCCGCGCAGCCCTCTCTCCCTCAGGGCGAGGGATTGGCAGGGAAGGACATCGTTGTTGAAACTGATACCATAAGGGCGGTTTTAAACACAAAAAGCGCCTCTGTTAAGAGCTGGACGCTGAAGAGGTATAAGGACAAGGCCAATGGAACGGTTGCGGTAGAGATGGTTCCGCCTGGAAAGAGGCAGCTTGAACTTGTATCTACTGAGAACGGAAGGCATTTCCCTGACAATCTCATCTATGTCTCAGACAAGGAGTCCTTAAATGGTGCAGGGAGCATAACATTCACCGCCATGAGGCCTGAGGGGGTCAAGATTACAAAGATCTTTACATTCCCGGAGGGCAGCTACAAGGCGGCTTTAAAGGTTTCATATGAGAACAGCGGTTCCTCAGCGATAATAGAAAGCCCCGCTCTTTCTCTGTCAATGCTTTCCAAGGCTGAGGACAGGGGGATTTTCTATCATGAGCTGGTCTACCTTTCAGGGAAGGATGTCAAAAGGGTATACCCTGACAAATTCAAAGATGAGAAGTTTGGTTCAGGCCAGATGGATTGGGTATTTCTCGGCGACAAATATTTTATGACAGCCATAATCCCAGCAAAAGGCGGGGACAGAGAGGTTTATTCAAAAAAAATCAGCGACGAGCTTTACGAGGCCTATCTGGTTTCAAGGGCATTGCAGATCAAGCCTGGGGAATCGGGTGGAGAGGAGTATGAGATATACTTCGGTCCAAAGGAGGTGGACCTCCTCAAGGCAGCGGGCTCAAGGCTGGAGCGATCCATTGACCTTGGCTTCTTTGACTTGGTTGCATATCCGGTACTTCTTGGCCTGAAGTGGATGTATAATTTGATCCCGAACTACGGGGCTGTGGTAATACTGCTTACAGTTGTAATAAAAATTCTATTTTGGCCCTTATCCCAGAAGAGCTACAAGTCTATGAAGGATATGCAGAAGCTTGCCCCTTTAATGGAGCAGCTCAGGGAGAAATACAAGGACGACAAGGAGAAGTTGAACAGGGAGGTCATGGATCTGTACAAGAAGTATAAGGTGAACCCCCTCGGAGGCTGTCTGCCTATGCTTCTCCAGGCGCCGGTATTTTTTGCCCTTTATACGGTTTTAAACGGCGCAGTGGAACTCAGGCATGCGCCATTCATCCTTTGGATTACAGACCTTTCTGCAAAGGACCCATACTATGTTACGCCAGTCATCATGGGAGCTACCATGTTTATACAGCAGAAGATGACCCCATCGACGACCGCGGACCCCATGCAGCAGAAGGTCATGATGCTTATGCCGGTGATATTCACCTTTATGTTCCTGAATTTTTCCTCCGGCCTTGTGCTTTATTGGCTGGTTAACAACGTCCTTTCCATAGGACAGCAGCATTACGTAAACAAGTATATAAAATGATGGACAAGACAAGCGAGCTTCTCAAGAGCGTGGCCGAGTGCATCCTCGATGAGGAGGGTTCATTCTTTGCTGTGGTAAATGCGGACATGCTTGACCTTCCACTTGAGGGAACTCAGAGGATGGTCCTTGGAGGGAAGGCGACCCCCTATCTGAGATTGACGGACGAGGGGATAGAAGCGGGACTTTCAATAAACCGCTTCCATTACGATGCCTTCATCCCGTGGCATGTTGTGAATGCTGTTGAAGGTGACCGCAAGGCCTTTTATTGCAAACGGGAAGGTGTTGATAAGGAAAAGAAAGAGGAAGAGGCGCAAAAGGAAAACAGGCACCTCAGATTAGTAAAGGACTAAGCAGGAGAGTTTATTGGAACCCCTCGGACTGACCATAGGTAAAAAGAAGATACGGATCCCCATAATACAGGGCGGTATGGGTATCGGAGTTTCCAGGTCAGGCCTTGCAGGCGCAGTTGCAAAAAGCGGAGGCGTAGGAGTTATCGCCTCTGTAGCCCTTGGTCTCATCTCCCCTTACTTCAAAAAGAAATCAGACTATTATGAGGCAAACAAGCTGGCGCTGAGAGATGAAATGAAAAGGGCCAGAGAGATTGCAGGCAATGGCATAATAGGCGTAAACTGCATGGTTGCCATAACCGATTATGAGGATATGGTAAGGGTCTCCGTTGAAAACGGCGCAGATATGATCATATCAGGCGCGGGGCTTCCGACATCCCTTCCAGGTCTGACCAAAGGGTACCCTGATGTCGCACTTGTTCCTATAGTCTCTTCAGTCAAGGCGGCCCAGGTCATAATCAAGAAGTGGGAGAGGAGTTTCAGCCGCATACCTGACGCCATAATTTATGAACATCCCAAGTATGCAGGCGGACACCTTGGCGCCTCACATGATGAATTGGAGCACCCCAAATACGAATTCCCAGCGGTTATACCCGATCTTGTGGAGGCAGTCAAACCCTTTGGGAAGATCCCGATCATTGCGGCAGGCGGAATCTGGGACGCAAAAGATATAAAAATGGTAATGGCCCTTGGGGCATCCGGCGTTCAGATGGCCTCACGTTTTGTATGCACATATGAGTGCGATGCGGATATAAAGTTTAAGGAGATATACATATCTGCCGGGGAGGAAGACCTCGCTATAGTCCACAGCCCTGTGGGTTTGCCGGGCCGGGCCATAAACACTGCATTCATGAAGGCTGGGAAAAAGGCCAAAGGCAAAGGTTGCATGGCCAACTGCCTCAAGGTATGCGCCAAGAGGGATACAGGTGAGGATTTCTGCATAGCCCTGGCCCTCAAGAATGCTGTAACCGGCGATATCAAAAACGGCCTCTTCTTTGCCGGAACCAATGCACCCAAGAGCAGCAAGCTGGTATCAGTTGCTGAGCTTATGGAAGAGCTTTCAGAGGGGTTTGCCCCCCTCCCTTAATCCAGGTTAAGCCCTTTCCAGTTACCCTCTCAAATACCCGCCTCAATAATTTCAATCTGCAATGACAATTGACTGAAAAAAAGCTTTTCATATTTGACAACTTCCCTCTGGATGTTACAATTAAGCTATGGATGCTCGTAGTTTGATAGAGGCCCTTAAATCTCCCCAGATCTACCCTGACAGTCCTTCTCAAATACGAATAGCGGAAACCCATATATCTTATCTCTTCTTCACGGGGAGATATGTTTACAAGGTAAAGAAGCCTGTAGACTTCGGGTTCCTGGACTTTACGACCCTTGAAAAGAGGAAGTTCTTCTGCCTGCAGGAGGTTAAACTGAACAGCAGGCTTTCTCCTGATGTCTATCTCGGTGTTGAAGAGATCAGAGAGGAGAACGGCCGTATCTCTCTTGGGGGACACGGGAAGACTATTGAGTATGCCGTGAAGATGAAGGAGCTGCCTTCCGAAGGTATGCTTATAAGGCTTGTCTCAGAGGGCAAGGCGAAGCCGGAACTTATGGACAGGATTGCATTGAAGATAGCAACCTTTCACAGGGAGGCGGAAACAAGCGATGAAATTGCCGGGTTTGGCAATGTATCTGTTATAAAAAAGAATATGCAGGAGAATTTTATCCAGACAGTACCGTATATAGCGAAGACATTGCTCAGGGAGCAGTATGACTTTATATCAGAAAGGGCCGTGGCTTTCCTGGAACACAAAAACTTGATATTTGCAAAAAGGAAGAATGGCGGGATGATTAAGGACTGCCACGGGGACCTTCACCTTGGCGCCATATGCGTAGAAAAAGATAACATACATGTCTTTGACTGCATAGAGTTCAACGACAGGTTCAGGTACGGCGACACAGCGGCGGATATTGCATTTCTTACAATGGACCTCGAATACAACAACCGCTTTGATCTCTCATCTGCATTTACAGAGGCTTACATCAGGTATTCCGGTGACTCCGATATCAGTGTTGTCCTCCGTTTCTATAAGTCATACAGGGCCTATGTCAGGGGAAAGGTGATGAGCTTTTTACTGGACGAAGGGGAGGTTTCGGAAGAACAAAAGAGAAATGCCCTTAAATCTGCCAAAGGATACTTTGGGCTTGCTTACTCCTACTTCATGCAGCCTACCCTGATTATAATGGCCGGACTTGTCGGAACAGGAAAGAGCGCTGTTGCTGTATCCCTTGGAGAAGCTATTGGAGCTCCTGTAGTCCGATCTGACGAAGTAAGGAAGAGGCTTGCAGGGATATTGCCCGATGAACACAGGTATGAAGATTATGAAAATGGGATCTATTCGGAGGAGTTTACTAACAAGACTTACAGTGAACTCCTTAAGGAGGCCTCGGAGGTACTTGGTGGAGGAAGGTCGATAATCCTGGATGCCTCATATAAGAGCAGGGCTTCGAGAGAAAGGGCTGCCGCCTTGGCAAGAGAGAAGGGTGCGCGTTTCTTTATTGTAGAGTGCGTTTGCGATCATGAGGTTGTCAGGGCAAGACTGAAAAAGAGGATGGGGGAGAAAGAGGTCTCAGACGGAAGGTGGGAGATATACGAAATGCAGAAAAAGGAGTTTGAAGAGATTACAGAGAACGAGGGAAGGCTCATCAGGATTGATTCTGCAAGGCCAGTTGAGGAGAATATGGAACTGATATTAAAAGTCATAGGCAGGTGAATATGAAACGAATCTATCTCGACCATAATGCCACAACTCCAGTGCATCCAGAGGTTGCAGATGAGGTGTGTAGGCGCCTGAGAGAAGATTTTGGAAATGCTGGAACTCTTTACAGTTACGGGAGAGAGGCAAAGAAGCTGGTAGACGATGCCAGGGAGATGATTGCATCTGTTATCAGAGCAAAGAGGGAGGAGATACTCTTTACCAGCGGGGGGACCGAGTCAGACAACATGGCAGTGAGGGGGGTTGCTTACGGGAATATAAACAAGGGAAGGCATCTGATCACATCTGCCATTGAGCACCATGCGGTACTGGAGACTTGCAAGGCCCTTGAAAAGGAAGGGTTTGAGGTTACGTACCTTCCGGTAGATGAATACGGCACAATTAAGGTGGATGAGCTGAAGAATGCTATAAGATCCGATACTACTTTAATTACCATAATGCACGCCAACAATGAGACCGGGACGATCCAGCCTGTCTCTGAGATAGGAAGGATTGCCAGAGAAAAGGGGGTCACCTTTCACACAGACACAGTTCAGACATTCGGAAAGATCGGGATAAATGTGGACGAGATGAATATAGACCTCCTCTCCATATCAGCCCACAAGCTGCACGGCCCGAAAGGTGTAGGCACCCTCTACATGAGGAAAGGGGTGAAGATGAAAGCTGTCATGTTCGGAGGGCACCAGGAAAGGAAGATGAGGCCCGGTACCCATAACGTACCTGGGATTGCCGGGATGGGAAAGGCCGCTGAGATTGCAGCAAGCGATATGGAGGGGGAAGGAGAGAAGCTCTTGAGGCTCAGGGAAAGGCTCTGGGAAGGGATAAAGTCAAATATACCGCACATCAGGATGAACGGCCATCCGACCAGCAGGCTCAATAATACATTGAATGTCAGTTTTGAGTTTGTTGAGGGCGAGTCACTTATCCTGAGCCTTGACGACCTGGGGATATGCGTAGCCTCCGGCTCAGCCTGCACATCAGATTCCCTTGAGCCATCCCATGTCCTTTTGGCTATGGGTTGCGTGCCGGAGGTCGCTCACGGCTCCCTCAGATTTTCTCTAGGAAGGGGGAATACAGAGCAGGAGATAGACTTAGTAATACAGGCCTTGCCAAAGGTTGTGGAGAGGATGAGGTCAATGTCGCCGCTTTACAGAGAGTTTTTGAAAAAGCAGCGAGAAGCTAAAAGCGAGGGATAAGGGACACCTTACCGACCCGTATAAGAGGTAGTTATGCTGAAAAGTAAAGTTATAATTATCTTTACATTAACAGTATTCACATTATCTGCGTGCGTCACAAAGACTAGCATGAAGGGGCTTGGGCCTGGCGAATCATTTGATAGTTCAAGAGGCCAAGCATTAGTGTTCGGCAAGATCGCAATTATTGAAAATGGTAAGGAGTGGCCTTATATCTATGAAAGGCCAGTTGCGTCCCTATTCCAATTAGAATCAAAAAAATACTTTGTTGGTCTCGAGGTTTCGGAAGATGGAAGCTTTGGCTGGAGAATACCGAGGGGAACTTATATCGTTTCCGAGATATATTCTTCCGCACATGATACCTACTTTTCGCCACAAATATCATTTCATGTCCCTCCTGAAGGTCAGGTCTTTTATGTCGGGACATTAAAAATCGGTATAGAGACAGATATAGAAACCCCACATTCAACCTCGAAGTGCAACACCATGAGAAGAAGCGATTTCGTATGGT
>ERZ1292633.3453-Hain-H41-02um-R1-3453-length-15365-cov-27_pt1 | contig 15365 bp, 14 predicted proteins | sample MGYA00564406_ERZ1292633 | MGnify/ENA primary metagenome ERZ1292633 (study PRJEB36523, sample SAMEA6512639) | groundwater metagenome | collected 2019-01-08 | study: AquaDiva: Metagenomics assemblies of 32 groundwater samples
GTTGAGCCTCTGAGCGATGCGAGAACGATGCTGGCGGACTTTATCAACAGCCTGTAGGCATAAAAAAACCTTCTCATCACGATCCGACGAGAAGGTTGCACTGTGCGGACAGACAGAGACCCGATTACAGTTCACGCGCACTCCTTGCTCACCTCGCAGGATGAGCATTAAAGGTTCCCGTATCTTACTGAGGCCGGAGGAATCCTGTCAAGGTGCGCGATTACAGTTCTAGAAATCTGCGCAGCTATTTCTTATTTTTCTCGCCATCGTAAACCAAACTCTCTGACGAAATACCGGACGGAGGGGGACCGGCTGCGCCCTGGGTACCGGGGGCGCCCTGAACAGCGGGGGTGCCGGGGGCAGCAACGCCCTGTGCCCCAAACGCATGGACGAACTTCCATTCCGCATACCGCTTCTTATTCGTGAAGGATATGTCTACAGGCCGAAAGTTGCCGGTCTTGATCGGCGCCTCGTCCGAGAGACTATAGACCCCGATAATGCCGCCGTTTGGGAACCTCACCAGTCCCCACCGTTTCTTTCCGGTGATCGGGTCGGCATAAATTTTCCGCAAGTGGCGAACAGTACCGGGGTACCGGGGATCCTTCAGCAAATCCTCGAGGCGGCGCGGGTATTCCTTCTGAGGCCCCTTGGGATTCAGGTAGTACTGACTAATGGCAGTTCGGAACTGGCCGCCGACAAACAGCAACTCCCGTTCCTTCTGACGCGTTTGCGCGAAGCTCCACACCACTCCTGCCAGGGCCAGCTGAATCCCGATGAGGCCGACTGCAAGCAGAACCCCGATATAGGTAAACCCCTCCTGCGAGCGTATCGACCGGTACCTCCGGCAAATGTTCAGCAGGCGCAGAGCGGGTCTGCTTCGTCCGTTACCAGTCACTGTAGGAACCCCCACCCGTGGCTGTCCCTTCCGCACCGCTTTTCACGTCGTAGACGCCTCCCTTCTCAGGATCGTCAGGCGGAATCACACGCCAGGTCGTCGATGTCTCCGTAAGCGGATCGATCGGGACGGCGCGGAGATACTTTTTGGTGGCCAAATCTTGAAGCTGGTCCGGATACCTTCCAACGTCGCCGAAATATTTATCCAGGGCGTCCCGCATGATCCAAAGGTTCTCCCTCATGACCACTTCTTTGGACTTTTGCAGGCTGGAGAAATACCGGGGCACTGCCAGGGTCAGCAGCGTCGAGACGATGGCCAGGACCACCAGCAGCTCGATAAGCGTAAAGCCCCGCGCGTCCTGTCGATTGCATAATCGCATCGCACCACCCTCTACCACTTCGAATAGGGAATGCCGTTCAACCCGACACCCTTATTCAGGGAATACACATCGAAGACATCGTTGCCGGGACTCGGTTCCTCCGGCGGGCTATCGTAGCTCCTGAGCCCCCAGGTCTCCGCCGCAGACACCGATGGATCTGTAACCAGTGGATCGCGCGGGATCCGGCGCAAGTAGATAATGCGCTTCTTCTTCTGACTCGTCTGATCGACGACCCCATCTGTAAGATCCTTCAATGACTTGGGATAGCCGGAATCCATCGTACCCTTGGCAATGCGTCCGGCATCGAAGTCCCGTCGGTGGGTGTCGATGGCCTCGCGGATCTGCAGCAGCGATTGCCGGAGTTCCTGCTCTTTGCTCCGCTGCGAGACTAAACTTGCAAGGGGCATGGCGGCCGAGGCGAGCACTCCGACGATCGCCACAGTCATGACCATCTCCACCAGCGTAAAGCCCCGCTCAGCTCGGATCCGCTCGTTCATGGAACCTGTCCTGCGCTTTCTGCGCCTTCGGGCGGGACTGGCTCATTTTTAACCGGAACCTCGGAGGCATCTTCGGCGGCGCCTTTTTTCGTTCCTTCGGGGTCCGGAGCGGGGGTCGGCTCATTTCGTGCCGGGCTTTCAGGAGGATTTCCAGCAGCGGCCGGCACAGTCACTGCTTTAAGGCCGTTGGCTTTCTTCCCACCAACCGAGGCTGTGGAAGAAGTCGGCTCATTTTGAGCTGGGCCCTCGGAAGGGCTTCCGACAACGGCAGCCCCCATCGTCACATTAGCAGGCAGACTGGCGGCCCCTTTGGTTTCCCTAGGGGACTTGCGTTCGTTCTCACCTATCTTGACCGTCAAGGGAATGCCTCGCGAGGTTTCTGTGCCGTACAAAATTTCTGACGACGCACTGTCAGGGCGCTTGCCATGTCGGATGACATGGGGTGTGATCGACAGGGCAATTTCCTGTTTGCTCTTATCGATCCTGTCGGAGCTGAAGAGCCGGCCGATGATCGGGAAACTACTGAGTCCCGGCACTTTGCTGGCCGTTTCACGATCAGCGTCGCTGATCAGCCCTGCCAGGATTTGGGTTTCGCCATCCCGCAATCGCAACACGGTCGAGGCAGACCGCGTGCCGACCTGATAGGACAAGCTGGCCCCGTTCGTGCCGGGGGAGGTGACCTCTTTCACAATGTTACTGACTTCCAGGTTCAGCTTCATGGAGACTTCGTCGTCCCAATAGATTGTCGGCTCCACTTCGAATTTCAACCCGACATCGAGGTACGTCACACTGCCGGTCACCACCGGCGCCCCGGTCGCCAGGGGCGTCACCGCGTTTGTGAAAACAGGAACACGGTCTCCAATGTGGATCTTGGCCTTTTCATAATTTCTCGCTCTGATCCGCGGGCTGGAGAGGATATTGACATTGGCGTCCTCCCGCCTCAGGTTGATCGTCGCTCCGAGACTCGACATGCCTGTGTGCGCGCGATCGAATATGAGACTTTGGAGCGTCTGGACCGCCTTATCTCCTACAGGGCCGAGGGCGCTGAGGGTGACCTGGTTCGGATACTTGATCCCGATCTCTGTCAGCTTCGAGCGCGTGATCTCCACGATTTCCACTTCCATCATGACTTCCGAATCCTCCAGGTCGAGCGAGATGAGGAGCTTCTCGGCCATGCGGACCACCTCCGGCGTATCCCTCATCACGAGCAGCCTCGCATGCTCGTCGATGAACAGGGACTTGGTGTCCAGCATCACCTTCAACAGGCTCATCGCCTGCTTGGGGTCTGCGTTCGTGAGGTGGAAGGACTTGACCATCTGCTCTTCGTAGCGCCGCCGTTTCTCCGGCGTGTCGGGATAAATCAAGATGATGTTGTCAGCTAAGAGTTTTCTATCCAGCGCATGCTGAGCGAGCAGCATGTCCAGCGCCGACTCGATCAGCATATCCTTCACAAAAATGTTCGTTTTGGCATCGCTCTTCACGTCTTTATCGAGCACGAAATTGATGCCGCTGGTGCGCGAGAGCGCCTCGAAGACCATGCCCAGTGGAGACTCGCGGAACTGCAACAGGGCGATTCGATCCTCTTTCAAGCGCAGCTTCGGCTTGACCGGCTCCGGAGGCGGGTTTTTCGAGAGAATACGGTCCAGCATCTGTTTCGCTTCAATGTTGTTCGGGTCCGTGCTCAAGATATGCCCCAGTTGTGCCTGAGCTTCATTGAGTTCATTGTGGCCGATCAGATCCTTGGCCATCCGGATCTCGATCTGGTTCGTTTCCGCATTCTTTGTCGACTCGAGGCCGGTCAACGCTTGCGCATTGGCATTGTCCAATTCCAGCACATGCTCATAGTGCCGGCGCGCCCCCGTGAAGTCCGAAGCGGCGCGGGCCGCATCCGCTTCCTGAAGCTCGCGTTGGACGACATATTTTCGCGTCATGCGCAACTGGGTCTTCAAGAACGCACTGTCCGGATCTTTTTTCACCGCGTCCTCCATCTTGGCCAGCCCGACATCCAATCGCCCGGCATTGATGTCCGACATCCCCTCGTTGAATAGCTGGGTGGCGCTGCAGCCGGCGAGCCAACTGGCGAGGAAGGCGCAGCCGAGTATGCGTGTCCAGAACGTGGCGCGAATAGAGAGTGTCATGTTGCAGACCCCAGGCTAATGGTTTGCTTGCGATCCAACGGCAGGTAGGTCACGTTCAACTGCCCCCCCTCCTCGCCGTCGATGGAATACACAGAGTCGAGGATTTGTCCGACCTCAACGGTGTACAGTTTGTTGTCCTTGATCAGAAAATAGATCGTCTGCCCGGATGATTGCCGCTGTACTCCCGCAAACTTGAAGGGGAAGGGCGGAGTTGGAATCACGACAGGCGGCGGCTCTACCACAACCGGCTCGGCCGGCGCCTCCTCGACAATGACCGGACTTGGGGGCGGAGGCGCGGAATGCGACCCGGCCCTTTTAGATTTTCCCTTAGAGCGAGACCCGTCCTGTTTCGAGGAGGAGGAAGGGGAAGAGGATAGTGGAGACGAGCTCTCCTGTCTCACGCCATCCGGAAACATATCGTACACGCTCTTCCCGGTCACCCGCTGATTCAGCTTGCCGAGATCGAGACCGAGATTCCCCTGAGGACTCACCGCCGGACTGCCTGCGGACCCGACGGCAGCCTCAAGAAGAGCCGCCATAAGAGAAACGAGCATCAGGTATTTCGACGTGGAGGTACCCATCAGCTGTCTCTCCGTAAAAAAAGAGTGAAGCTGACCGTCGTCTTTGCCTGAGCGCCACCCATCATATTCTTCTCGACATCCACTTTTGCGAGAGCCGCACTTGGAATTTCGGCCAACACCGCCCTCAGGAACTGGCGTACGTTGAGATAGGGACCTACCAACGGCAACGAGGCTTCATAACGGATCAGACGGCCTGAATGGTCGTCGATCACATGATAATGGCCGGCCTGTAATACCAGGCGCTGCTTTTCAGCCAATTGATTGATCTTCCGCAACGTCTCCGGCACTTCCTTGGCCGGGGGGAAAATGGCATAGAAGTCAGACAGTTGTTCTTTGGGGGTGCGGGGAGCCATGGCGGAAGATGCTCCCGGTCTCTGGACACGCACCAGAGAAGCTTCGAGTTCTTCCAGTATCTGTGCCTGTTCCGCCTCGAGGGTGAGTACCGCAGACAGGTAAAACATCACCGCAAACGCACAGAGGCCAAGACCAACGGCGCCCGAAACACCAAGTCGCTGCACCCACAGTGTGAGGGTCCATCCCATGTGCCCCACTGACGGAAGATTTCGCTTGGTCTTGGAGAGGCCCCCCTCGACGCTTGAAGCCGCAAGCCGCTGCCCCAGGAGTCTACGGGCCCACCCCGGCTGCGCGACTGACGGCTGGTTTCGTGTGGCCTCCTTGAGAGCGGTCATTCGGCCTGCCAGGATCTCGCCCCAAGGAATCGGCAACGGGCGCAGAGCGCGTGCCTTCTGAGCCTGCGGCGCAGGGTCGGTGGCTGCCGATGCAGTCCCTGTCGATCTGAGGAAGCCGCCGAAGTTCATGTTCGTACTCTCCACTCCGCCACGATAGAAAACCGCACCGGCTTCGCGTGATCCTTCTCTTCCCTCTGATGACGGCTGAGGTATGCATGATCGATGATGTCGAATCCCGCCAGTTGCGTCACGAAATCCAACAGGACATCGAAGTCGGCCGCTCGCCCATCGATCACCACTCGCTGTTCGCCCACGTCCGGATGGATGGCCATGAGGGCGATTCGATCGCTGTGCCGGCCCCACACCTCTTCCACCGCGATGAAGAGCGGATCCCACGGAATGGTGAGCTGCGCCAACACAGTCTGGGATTCTTTGATGTCCGCGCGAAAGGTCTTGAGTTCCTCCGTCAACTTTTCCTTTCCCATGCGCTCCCGACCCGTCTGCTGCCTGAATGCCTCGATCTTCTCCATCACGAGAGCAGTCTCTTCCCCGAGATACCAGTAGTACGATCCGACCACTACGGCTAGGAACAGACCGATGCTCAGCCAGGCAGCTCCCTGTCTGGTCCACCACACCGCCCGGTTGGTATAGTCGAGCCTTAAAGGATGCATGAGAAATGGCTTGCCTCCTCAACCACCTGAGGGCGCACGTCAGCCGTCCTCTTCCTGGTGCTGTTGCGTTCCCGTTCACCGAGAAATCTCACGGGGAGTCCCATGGACGTCGATTCGGTTCCTACACGAGAAGGCGCCAATAGATACAGGGCGCCGGCCGCAGCGGACTCCTCGCCGATCAGTTGCTCCCGTGAAATCCAGAGAGAGAGTTCCGATGCCCAGTCGCCCTGTGTCCGCCAACGCCGCAGCGCAACCCAACGGTTCCGGCCCAGGAGGGCTCCGCACAGCATGCCGCTCTCCACCGTCACGAACCACTGCGCCTCTTCACGGAAATCCTGCTGCCAACGGTTAAACGATGCCATGAGCAGAGGTTCCACACTCACGAGCTTCGTGTGGCTCGCCGCCGCCGCCAGGGTCAACCGGCTCATGAGAGACTCGTCCAGCGCGCTGGCGACATGAGATTCGCCCGGCCTGTCGAGGCTCATCCGGATCGCCCAGTTCTTGGCGACCGGGCCATGGGTCACCGCAAAATGGCGCCGGGCGAGCACCAGATGTTCCTTCTCGTTGCTCAAGTCGTCGCTCCAGGGCACCAACACATAGCGCACAAAATGGTTGGAGAGGATGATCCGGAGCGAGGCCCCTCGCCACTGGGGATTGCCCGCTAAGTGGGCTTCCAGCGCTGCGGCAGCCGGCTCCCACCCGGCAGAACCTTCGGGTGAGCCGGGCACCGGGACCGATGTCGTCGTCATCAGTCCCGGGCGCAAGCCGCGGGGCCGATGCCCCACCAGCAACCGGTCTGGGCCCAGAACGATGCTGATCTGGTCAGCCCACAAAGGTGACACGGTTGATTTCCTCCAACGTGGTGATGCCTTGACGAACGAGATCCATTGCAGATTCCCGGAGGAAACGAGTACCGGTCGCCCGCGCCGTGTCTTTGATCCGGCGGATCGGTTCTTTCGCGATGATCTGCTCGCGGATCTCGTCGGTGAGCAGCAGCACCTCCGCGATGGCCTTGCGTCCTTTGTATCCGGTGCCGTAACAGTCCTTGCAGCCGCGGCCGGTTCGAAAGTTGAAGTCCGCCGCCTCCGCGTCGGCCAGCCGTGAAGCGGTCAGAAGTTTGCTGTCAGGATGGTAGGGCTCGATACAATGGGGGCAGAGGACGCGCAAGAGGCGTTGCGCGATGACCCCGTTCAATGCCGAGACGAAATTATAGGGCTCCACGCCCATATGGATGAATCGCCCGATGATGTCCAGCACGTTGTTGGCGTGGACCGTTGCCAATACCAGGTGTCCTGTCAGTGCCGACTGAACGGCGATCTGAGCCGTTTCCGAATCCCGAATTTCTCCGACCATAATCTTGTCCGGGTCGTGTCTCAGGATCGAACGCAGCCCGCGGGAAAACGTCAGGCCTTTCTTTTCGTTGACGGGAATCTGCAGAATCCCCGGCAGCTGATATTCCACCGGATCTTCGATCGTGATGATTTTGTCCTTGCCCTGGTTCAGCTCGTTGAGCACGGCATAGAGAGAGGTCGTTTTCCCGCTCCCCGTCGGGCCTGTGACCAACATCAAGCCGTATGGCTCGGAGGCGAGTCCGCGGATCTGCGTCACCGTCTGCTCGTCGAAGCCGATCATATCCAGCCGGAGCCCCTGACTCTGCTGCGATAACGACTGCTTGTCCAGAATACGAATCACCGAGTCTTCTCCATGGATGCTGGGCATCACCGACACCCGGAAATCCACCGCGCGGCCAAGAACAGCCAGCTTGAAGCGGCCGTCTTGGGGAATCCGCCGCTCCGAGATGTCCAGTTCCGACATGACCTTGATGCGGGAGATCGCCTGCTCGGCCATCTCCTTGCCTTCCACGACCTTCACTTTCAGCAACACCCCATCGATCCGATACTTGACCGTGAGATCCGACGTTCCCGCTTCAAGATGGATGTCGCTGGCGCCGAGCTTGAAGGCATCATAAATCGTCGAATGCACCAGCTTGACTACGGGGCTGGTTCCTTCGCTGATCGATTTGATCGACAGATCCTCGATGGCCTCGGACGCCCTGCGTCCCTCCGGGCCGAGCGCGAGCACATCGTCCATCGCGCGGGCCTCGGCCTCGTACTTCGCGAACATCGAGAGCAGCGCGGTGCGATGGACCAGAACCCACAGGGCAGGATCCCGGAGTTGCTCATTCACCCAGGCTTGCCTGGCCGGATCGAACGGATCGCAAAAAGCCACACAGAGAAGGCTGTCCCCGTCTCGGAACGGCAGGCATTCGTGCGCCACCGCTTCGGGGTAGGAGATACTGTCGAAATTTGCCTCGCAGACATTCAGGGCATCGTGGCTCAGGCAGCGGTACTGGAGGGTCGCGGCCAGTTTCGCCGCGAACTCGTCGTGGCCCAGCTTCACCTGATCGTCCAGCGTCTCGATCAGTCGCCGTTTCTCACGAGAGGCGCCGGTTTTCGCGAGCGACAACTCGCTCGATGAGAATCCGGCGTATCCGGCGATCGTGGACTCGGTCTGGTTCATTGGATACTCCCCGCGAGTTCAAACATGGGGAAATACATGAGGAGCACGATCGTTCCGATCACGAGGCCGATGGCGGCCATCAGCGCCGGTTCGATCAATTTCGTCAGCCAATCCAGTACGCGCGCGATGTCTTCATCATAGAAGACCGCGATCCGTTCCATCATCTCGCCCATCTGTCCGGTCCGCTCCCCGACTCGCAACATGCGGTGGGCGACCGGAGTGGTCAATCCGTGCGATTCCATCGCCTGGGAAACCGGCTTTCCTTCGCGGAGATCCCGCACAGCAGCTTGAAGCGGCCCGCGCAAGGACAGGGGAAGAATGCCGGAGACCATCTCGATGGCGGCCACGATCGGGATACCGCCCTTCACCAGCATGCCCAATGTGCGATAGAAGCGCGCCAGATCGAATACCTGGAGCCGGCTCCCGATAGCCGGGATCGACCGAAGTTGTGACAAGACCCGCGCTTTCACGGCGGGAAGCGTGAGACCGTAGGCAGAGGCGATCCCCACAAACGCCAGGCAGCCCATGACCAGGAGGCCGTGCTCCTCCATCACCTTTCCCCACTCCAGCAACAGCTGCGACAACACCGGAAGATCCTTGCCCGCGTCCTCATAGATGCGGCTGAACTTGGGCACGACATACATCATCAAGAACAGCATCACGAGTCCGCCGACGACGAGCAGCACGATCGGATAGATCGAGGCGCTTACAAGCTTCTTACGAACCAGATCCAGTTGCACCTGGTAGGCGATATACCGGGACAGGGCTTCGCGAAGATCGCCGGTTCTCTCGCTCGCACGAATCGTCGCGACATAGAGCGCAGGGAAACTGGAGGGTAACTGTTCGACCGACGAGGAGAACGTGAGCCCTTCCCGCAGTTTGGCCAGAATCTGTTCCAGCACTTGCTTCAAATCCGGATGGCGCTCTTTTTCCCGGAGTGTCTCGAGCGCTTCAACCAACGACAGACCAGCCCCCAGTAGGGCGATCAGTTCTTGGCTGAACAGAGTCAGAGGAAAAGTCGTCCGCCGCTTGAGATACGCGGCCAATCCAGCCCGCTTCGAACGGAGCGTCAACACCTCGTAGCCCAGCCGCTCGACCTGACGGCGAGCATCGTCGGCATCGATGGAATCGACGTTCAGCTCCACCACCGTATCCAGCGACTGCATGGCCTTGACGTGGTACTGCATAGCCCCCTACCAGTTCGTGATGTCTTCGTTTTCGACCGTTCCACCGGGTTGCGCATCTTTGCCGAACGACCATAGATCGAACTCGCTGTGCTCCCCAGGGAATTTATACGAGTAGGGACGGCCCCACGGATCCGTGGGAAGGGTTTTCTTCAAATAGGGTCCCTGCCATTTCGCTTCATCCGCCGGTTTGACCATGAGGGCGGCCAGTCCCTGCTCCGTGGAGGGATAGCGGCCTACGTCCAAGCGGTATTGATCCAGCGCTTGCTCCACCGCAGTCAATTGGGCGCGGGCGGTCTTCGCCTCTGATTTCCCGATCTGTGCAAAGTATCGAGGCCCGACGAACCCGGCGAGCAGACCGATAATCACCATCACAACGAGCAGTTCCAGAAGCGTGAATCCCCCCTCCCTCTTGCGATTGCACAGGGGACAGCTCCCGGGACAGCGTAGATGTGGCATCGTAGTTTCCATAGCGGCTCCTTTGCGTTGTGTGGTCCGATTTTCCTCACCGTCGTTTGTACAAAGTCCCCTGGCCTCCAGTTATCTGGTCATAGCTGATAAACGATAGTATGGGGGGTCAGCAAACCGCACAATACCCTCTCTGGTAGGGCATTGCCCTTCGTTGGAGGGACCGGAACGGGCCGCAAAAGTAGGGGTACGCAGGACGTGATGAATGCCTGTGAATGGGAAACTGGTTTCTAGTTTCGAGTATCGAGTATCGAGTTTCAAGTTGACTCGATCCGTACAATGAACTAGAGACATGCAACTAGAAACTAGAACTGCCCCTGCCGCTTTTGGTGACTCGGAGCACCGTCTGGGCGATTTGCCGATGGTCCATCAGGGCCGGCAACGACACCCACCGGTTTGTCCTGTCATCGCCGACAATGACAATCCCCGCATGTTGTGTCTTGTCTGCGTCACGGGCTGGGTCAGGATCGTAAAGGCCCATCGCCCGGCGTAACTGTTCAATCTCCGATTCGTTTCCGGTTAAGAAATGCCAACCGCTGAATTGCCCGAAGCGCCCGGCATACTCCTTCAATATTTTCGGTCGGTCTACTGCAGGGTCGAGCGAGATCGAGAGGAAAATGAGGTCGCGCCCGGCCCGGTTCCCCAGAAGCTTGTGGACCCTCGCGAGATTCGCCGTAGTCGGGCTGCAGCTCTGCTGACAGCTCGTATAGATAAAATTCACGAGGACGGTCTTGTCCTTGACCAGGTCATCGTAGAAACGCACTGACTTGCCGTCTTGTGTCTGTAGAAGGATATTGGGGAAGGCGTCCGACGGTTTCCCCATGGAACCGTGCTGGCTCACATCGTCCGGCTCCGAGGCGGAAGCCCGTGGGCCGCTCAGGCTCTCCACTTTGCTCGTGCCGGGAGACACCCCCACAGAGCAGGAACAGAGAAAGATGATTCCCGCACAGGCCACGAAGTCCCAGAAACCCCGTGACCGGCACGGAGCCTTTGCAATCACAATTGATTGCCTCTTTTATCCATGTCGAAATCACAGTTTGGGAATCCCACTCCTCGATCTTCGACGCGATCGAGGTCGCCTGCCACATCGAAGTAGAGGCGCTGCTCTTCTTCCAGCTCCTCACAAGTCGGCACGATCCCGGAGACATCCGCATCGATTTTTCTTTCTCCATCGAGCGGGCTAGGGACCCCGCTCGGTCTTGGGTCATAGGCCCCCATCATCCGCATGTCTTCGTGCTCGATGTTGTGACAATGAAAGACGAATGGACCGGTGAAGGTGCGGAACTTCATCAACACGTCGGCGACTTCTCCTCCGTGGAGAAGGACCAAGTCGCTGTTGAACGATCGCTCAAACGGAGGCGTCTTGCCGTTGAGGGTCTGGATCTGAAATCCCTCCAGGTGGGTATGAAACGGGTGCCACCAGCCGCCCGAATTGTTTTCGAAGCTCCATTGTTCGGTGGTGCCTAGTTCCGGTACCGCATCGGCGCGTCTCGGATTGAAAAACCGGTTGTTGATCGTCCAGGCCCCGAGCGCGCGATCAGATCTAAAACTTCGCGTAGCGACGACTTCGTTTTGCGAAATCGGTTCCCACTGATCTCGGATGATCGTGCCATCGGTGATTGTGACGTCATTGGCCACCGGAGCCCCGGTGACCACGAACTTCATCAGCGCGGTCGGTTTGTTGGGATCCACTCCATCCCCCTTACGTCCGCTGGTTTGAAGCATGATGTTGTCGAGGAACATTTCGTTCGGCGCGTTCCTGAAGTCGATGATCACGTCATGCCGTTGGCCGGGAGCGATCTCAAAGGTCTTCACGGCACCGGCCCTGGGGAAAAGCCACGTGTCGGCCCCGAACACCAGGAAGGGTTGGCCGCTGCTCAGCCGCAACTGATAGATCCGCGCACTCGAGGCGTTCAAGATGCGAAAGCGGTACTTGCGCCGCTGCACTTCCAGGAAAGGCTGCACCGTCCCGTTGACCGTGAACACATCGCCCAGGCGGCCGTCGTGGTCGAAGAAATCGAAGGCCAACGTTCCGTCGGCATTGAATTTCTGATCAGTCAGGGCCAGACCGATATCGAACCCCTCTGCCGGGTCTGGCAGAACCCTGTCCGCGATCAACTGTTCCTCACGTTCGTCGAACATGAGATAGAACCCGGCAAGTCCACGGCTCACGTTAAACCCTGTGATGTCCATCGCATGGTCGTGATACCAGAGGGTGGAGGGAATCCATGTTGGGTCGAACGAACCTTCACAGGTACTCGCCCGCCGGTCTGCTTGAGTCATGCGGGGGATGATGTTGGGATAATAATAATCCTTGGCTTCACCGGCCAAGGTATAGAAGTCCGGCGCACCATCCGAATGGGACGGCACATGGGAGCCATGGAGATGGACGGAGCTCTCGATATCGTGGCCGGTCGAGTTGATGGGCCCCCTGTTTTTTGTGAGGTGGTTCTCGTACCGGACCACGACCGGTTCCCGGAAGCGAGTAACGAAAGTCGGCCCAGGGGTTCTTCCCGCTTGATTGCTTGCATAGGCGTCGCGAAAGGCGAAAATCGGGGTGGAGATTCCGGGAAAGAATGGATGGACGGTTTCCTCGATGATGATGCGATATTCTTTTTCGTGGGCATGGCTGGAGAAGCGGTTCCAGTCCGGACAGGGGAAGCCGGGAACGCGGCCATCATACTCAGGGGCAATGCCGTGAGCGACATCCTCGAACTGCCCGCGAGGGGCGCGTGGTTTCCCGTTCAGCTGTCCGTCCCTATCGTACAGGCCCGGTTTTGGAAAGAGGGTGCCACGGGGCCTGGCTTGGGCAATCGCAGGAATAAAGAGCGGCTGTGAAAAGGATCTGTAGCCGAAGAGCGTGCCGCTCCTGCTGGAGGGCGAGCCGATATTGCTGGAAGATAAGCCGCTCTTGCCGGAGGACGGGCCGCTCTTGGCCGACGCCTCGCTCGGTCCTTCCAGAAAGGGGACAGGGGGCCGCCACTGTCCGAGTGTGAATGCGCCAAGAGTTGCGAGGCCGTACTTTACAAGGTTTCGTCGGTTAATGGGCTGAGACATGGTTTCAGATCCTTTCGATGTAACCGTGAACCGTAAGACGGTAAACGTAGGATTGCCGAGTAGCCTCCCTCGGAAACCTTTTACTTTTTACGTTTCACCTTTCACGTTTCACTTTTCACTTTTCACGAATGGCAAGGCCGAAGCCGCCAACCTTGCCGTCCTCACGTCCAAATAGGCCAGGAGATCTCCCACGTCCGTTTCCGATAATCCGAGATCGGGCATCAAGACGCCGGGAAATTTCGCTGAGAGCGCGACCGCGATCGGATCCTTTTTCGCCCGCATTAGATTAGGCGCTTGTAGAAACTGCGAGAGCCAGGCTCGATCTCTCCTCGACGTCACACCCTGGAGATCCGGCCCGACATGATCGCCCTGCCCGATCGTGTGACAGGAGGAGCAGGCCTTGACGAAGAGGGCTTGCCCAGCCTGGCTCACATAGGGGATGGCGGTCATTTCGGCGTAGGCGGTCCCCGGCTGACTGCCCCTCTTGGCCCGGAAGGCCGGATCCATATTCAGCATGACCAGGGCCAGCTTCCCCGTGTCCTCGAACAGGGAGGTGCGTTCCCACTCCCCGGTCGCGCCATTGCCTGCCATCGCGCCGTTGTTGTGCTCAGTCAAGCTCTTGCTGCGCTCTCCGAGCTTGTAGCGCACGATAGCAATGTCATCCGGCGTGCCTGTCAGAAACAGCCAGCCTGGCCCTGCATGAAAGGCCTCGGCATGTTTCTTCAACACCGCCGGCGTGTCATGCATCGGATCGAGTGTAATCGAGTAGAGAAAGATGTCGCGCCCGACATGGTCGCCCAACTCTTTCTGGACCTGCGCCATGCGGGCCGTCGCGAGGGGACAGACTTCTTTGCAACTCGCGTACATGAAGTTGATCAGAACGATCTTGTTCTTGATCAAGTCGTCGTAGAGACGAACCGTCTGCCCGTCCTGAGTCACGAGCGGCACGTTCGGGATATAGCTCTCACCCCAGGTCGCAGCTGGCGCCGAAGTGGCAGTGAGCGATCCGGAGAGGGCACAGAGAAGCAGCGCACAGATCGTGAAGCGTGAAACGTGAAGCGTGAAGCGCACAGAAGTTTCGAGTTTCATGTTTCGAGTTTCTAGTTTTGATTGAAGATCGATCAGGCAACTTGAAACCAGGGGACAGGCTCCGCCGTTTCGGCGGTGCCTGTCCCCTCAGTCCCTTCAACCTTCAGCCTTAACCCCTTCCCATCACTTACGCCGACACCTGCACGAAGAACCTCTGTTCGGTCTCGAGACCAGCGGTGTCGCGCGCCCGTACCCTGATTCGGATACTCCCCGCCTGCGTCGGTGTCCAACTGACGACGCCCGTCGTCGCGTGGACCGAGAAATTAATGGGATCGTCGCCCCCCTTACGGTAGGTGATCGCATCGCCGTTGGGATCAGTGGCATGCGCCGTATAGTTGTACGGCACCCCGACCTTCCCGGTCAGCCGCGGTACTGAATCGAAGACCGGCGCAGCATTGTTGGCCCCCACAGTCACGGTGAAGGACTGCTGGGCGAACAAGCCTCCCGGATCCGTCACCCGCACCGTTACAGGAAAGGCCCCATTCACCGTGGGCGTCCAACTGATCAGGCCTGTCGCCTGGTTGATCGTCATGCCGGCTGGAATCGGCGCCACCAACCGATAGGTCAGGGTTTCGCCGTTCGCGTCTGTCGCGTTCACATCGTAGCGGTAGGCCTGGCCCACCCTCGCCGTCAGGATCGGTGAGGAGGTGATGACCGGCGCTGCGGCGGTCTGTCCCACCGTGATGGTGAAGGACTGGGTTGCGAAGAGGGATTTCGGATCCGCCACCCGCACCGTCACCTGATTGGCGCCCGTCTGTCCCGACGTCGGCGTCCAGGTGATCAGGCCTGTCACCGCGTTGATGCCCATCCCAACCGGCGCGGTATCCAGGCTGTACGTCAGCGTATCGCCGTTCGCATCCGTGGCATTCACATCGTAGCTGTACACTGCTCCCACCGTCGCGGTCAGGATCGGCGCCGAGGCAATGACCGGCGCGGCCGAGACCGTCACCTGGTTCCCCAAGGGGTTCCCCTCCGCCAACACATCCGGCGTCATATAGGTGCAGCCGTCCGGTGTGGGAATCGGCGTCGGGATGATGTCCACATGGACGTTTGAGGATTTCGGATTGTCCTTGTCCGTCAGAATCTGATACCGCATTAACAGGGCAAAGTCTTCGTGGACTGTGTTATGGCAATGGTTCACGTAGGCGCCGCCATATTCCCCGAAGCGGACCTGGAACTTGACTGAGCCGTTGGGCC
>ERZ1292633.3456-Hain-H41-02um-R1-3456-length-15358-cov-6_pt1 | contig 15358 bp, 4 predicted proteins | sample MGYA00564406_ERZ1292633 | MGnify/ENA primary metagenome ERZ1292633 (study PRJEB36523, sample SAMEA6512639) | groundwater metagenome | collected 2019-01-08 | study: AquaDiva: Metagenomics assemblies of 32 groundwater samples
CGCGTGAGGAACGCGGTTGCCGGTGGGATCGCATTCACCGGCGTCGGCCAAGCCTCCTGGCAGGGCGCCGCCGGTCAGCCGCATAGCGGTCATCTGTCCGCATCATTCTCGGCTTTGCGGTGATACAGCGGGTTCGACGTCCCGGTTGCATCTTTCCGCGCGAAGCGTTGTGCGGCAGCATCTCTTGCTGTTTTCGACGTGAACCTCGTGTGCACCGAGGCGACGCCGAGGACACACAGCATGCCAAGCAAGAGTTTCCCGTGAGTGAGTCGCATTGGCGGGTGACGAAGGTCTGCGCTCTTGAGAGGAAGGCAAAACAGCGCTCAAAGACGCCTTGCGCCGTTACCGTTGGGGTGAGGTGCCGCCTGGCGTCGCTTGGCGATCACTCCGTTTAGTGAGGACGTCTGTGTGTGTGTGCAAAGGTAAGGAGTTGCGTGTTACTCTCGTGAGCGCGGACGGAGGCGTCACTTCCCGACTTTTGCCTTCGTCACGGCGTCAAACTGCTTCTTGAACTCGTCGGCCAATTCCTTCGTTGAGAAACGAATGCAAAACGTCTCCGGATGGCCCTCGTCGTCCTCGTCACTATAGTCCGCGAGTGCCGACCAAATAAAGCACTTGTCGGAGCTTGGGTGTGGCTTGAGTTCGATGCCGGCCACTAGTTCGTGCTGCGCGGCCAGCTTCCCTATTTGAGCGCGTCGCATGATGAAGAGGTGGCGGTTGGGCTTGTCCTTAAACTGAAGGATTTTAGCGTCGCCTTGGCCACGCTCCTTCCACTGGTTCTCACCCTCGTCGAAGCGAAGGAGCTTCGCCGAGACGACGTGAACGGGGATGAAATTCTCTTCGCCCGAGGTCACTTCGACAGGTGCAAACTTTGCCGCGCCGCCGTCATTGGGGCTCAGTTCTTCGTCATTCAGCCCTGCGTCCTCGTTGTGGTTGTCGTCGTCATCGTGGATGTCCATAGTGGGGGTGCCGGTTAGGGCTGATGGTCGTGAGCGACGAAAGGGAACTATGGTAATAATTAACAACCTGTCCCCAAGCAACGGAAGAACAACATAGCAGTGATCCCTGTGATCCACCCAACCCGCCGGAAGGGAAACGAGTGGCAGGAGGTGTCACGAAACCACAATCTGCCTCGCGACAATGCAAGCAGAGGTGAGGGAGACTGCCGGGGCCGGCAGATCCTCACTGCCCTGTGGCTCCTCACTGTTAGTCACCAACATGGCGTACGCGACGAGTGGGGAGTGTTTGTGCAAGATTGATAAGAACCGCTGGGTCCCGAACACGGCGGCCGAGCCCGATTCGATGCGAATCGTTGCGGCGGGGAGAGCGAGCAGATGCGCGTGGTCTTCGTCACACCCCGAAGAGTCCGCGTAGCCGCAGCACGACAGACACGTCTCGACCGCCTTGGTGGTATCGACTTCCTCTGTAGATTGCAGATCCGCCGTTTTTGCCCAAAGGCATCGTTCGCATTGATTGTCCCCAACGAGCCGAATAACGTCGACGGTGCCGCTTCGTGGCTGGCCGAGACGGTAGCACCGGCCGATTAACTGATCTTCCGTGGAAACGTGCCACTGTGGCTCTGCCAGAACCACGACCGACGCGCCCGTTAAGGAAATGCCCAACCCAGCGGAGACAGCGCTGGCTAGCAGAACGAAGCAATGCGACTCCGCGTCATTCAGCATCGAGATGGCGTGTTGTCGCTGCAACTCGCTTTGTGATCCGTCAAGGAATGTCCAATGACGGTGTCTCACGAGACCCGCCTCGGTGAGACAGTTGCCGATAATCGCGAGGAAGGCGCGGAAGCGAGAAAAAATGACGACGCGTCTTTGCAGTTGCTTCGCAGCGGCGATGATTTTCAAACACAGACACAGCTTTGGCGACAAGTAGGCAGCGTCTAATCCTGGCAGGCGATCCACCTCTGCACACACGGGCGCGAGGAAGTCGGTCGCGTCCTCGGCAGTGTTGGCCGCTATCCAGGGATGAGCGGTTGTTTGGTTCACGAAGTTTATGGCCGCAAAGGGTGATGATTTGCGGTGCGCCTCACTTTGCCTCGCGACGGCATCCTGTGCCGTGAAATAGCTGCGGATCATGCGGTACTGGAGAGGAGTGGTCGTCGCGACAATGGTGGTGCTCGACAGCGGCGGAAGCTGATGACCGAGCGCTTTGACGGTGCACCTCTGGATTTTGCGGGGAAGCGCGTGTTGAATGGCGAGCTCTTGGTCCCTCTGACCTCGAACCGCCGGGTACACGACGGCAAGCATCGCTTTCAAGTGCTCGCAGCCCACCATCGAACCGCTTTGTTTCGGGCCGGGGGCAGGCGTGCCCGTGAGAAGCAGCTTGGAGGCGCGCGCGTTCGTGTCGAAAATGCAGTTGATGGCGGTTGCGAGTCGGTGGTGTGGCGGCCAAACGGCTTTGTGTGCCTCGTCCACCACGAGCAGCAAGGGCTCCGTCATCAGCGTGTCGCGTAACGACGTCGTGGCCCCTCTGTCGTCGTCCCGGTGGCCCGCGGCGGCGTTGCTCCTTTCGTCATCGTCCTCAGTCATCATCACCGTCAACGCACTCTTCGCATCTGCCGTCAACTCAGACGTGCCATCGGCAACGGCGTGGCCGAGGACCACGTTCGCAAGGCAGCGATGGCCGAGAACCAACACGCAGCGCCGATCGACCGACTGCCGCATCCAGTCACGCAGGACCTCGGCGCGTTTCGTGGACGTTGCGTTGCCGACCACGCAAAATATCGATGCGGATTCTTCCTGGCACGCTTCCCCCCACTTCATGAGTTCGTGGGCCCAGTGCAGCACCACGCTCTTCGGGGCAGTGATGACGATGCGCCTCACACCGGCACGAGCGCGAGTCATTTCCTGCCACCTCCAGAACGTGAAAATGAACGCTATTGCCGAAAATGTCTTGCCAAGACCCATGCTGTGGGCAATTACGCACCCGGCTCCATTCCGCACGTCCGCGTCGGTGGTGTCGTCGGCTGCGTCCTGTCTCTGATCACGGACCCTGAAACGAGAAGCAAAGCCCGTTGAAATCGGCGGCGGGGTTGGCGCTTGGATTAGCTCACGCCAGCAAAAGCGAACCGCCTGACGCTGGTGAGCCGCGAGAAGCGACGATACCGCGGGCGAGAACAGCACCAGTGGTCGCTCACTGGGATCGCTGACCACGCGGCAAGTTGCGCTGTCGGTGGGGTTGTTAACGAGTTCATCCGCAAGGTCCGGAATCAAATCGACGACGCCATGTCGCGTTGCGTGGGACCCCAACGACGTTTTCGACAAGAGAGCGTCGACCGCCAGTGCAAATTTCGAGGTTTTCCTTTTCTTTCCTGACGGTTTGTCCCCGGCCTGCCGAATCAATTGCCCGGGGTCGTTTATCAACTGCTCGGGGTCGCTGATTTCCGCGGCGTCAATAACTGGCACAATTGCGGACATCAGGGCATCGCCACGACCAGCGGCCTCAACCACTTGACGCGCCTCGTGACACACCGAGGCGATGATCCAAGGCTGCGAGGCGCAAAGATCGGCCTGGGAGACGGTTGGGATTCCTTGGGCCGTGCCCCGACTTTCGGGCGCTTCGTCAGCGAACAACGAAAATCGCCTCGACAACTGCAGCGCTTGCAGCCCGGTCGATGTGTGTGCGTCATCCGGGGACGTCATGCCCGGCAAAGCCGGCCGCGTGAGAACGTTTTGGGACTGAAACCCAACCGCCGGCGCCAATGGTGCCGGCCAAGCTTCCGCATCGTCAACGTCGTCGACGATGGTGGACTCAACTGCCTGCGCGTCACACAAGAAGAGAGGCGGCGGACCGGAGACGACATCCACGGCGGTGGTGGAAGCATTGTTTTGCGACGGAGCCGGCGTGCCCCTTACGCGGGGAATCGCCGCTGAAAAGTCGCAGTCAATGTCGCAAACATCCTCGACTTGGCTGCCAGTTCGCAGAGCTCTGAGACTGCGCTTGACATCCACGAGACGGTTCGTGAGGTTGGATGAAACAGGATCACAACGAGTCGCATCATCAAGAAGAAATTCATCGAGTAGCGCATGAACGTCGACCCTTGTGTACGGCGCCGCTGTCTTGACTTCCCTGGTCCGCTTGGCCCGTTTCGCGGCAAGCGCTGCCGGGGCGGTGACCTCCTCGATCGCCTCGTGGGACTCTTGGCAAGGGGCGCTCGGAGGAAGGCGACGTTTGACAATGATCGGAGCCACGTCATCCGTCGTGTCGTCCGACGCGACGGGTGGCGGCAAGTCTTGGTGTGAGGGATTCAAAGCCCGGACCTCGCTGCAGCCAGGCGGCTCGCTCGCAGCGTGTGACGGTGCCGCACCGTCGTTTTCGTGCACGAGGGGCGCCGCTGGTTCCTTCTCGCGTTCGCCAGCCTCTTGTGCTGCGCTATTCGATCCTGTTGCCATACCGTGTGGCGGCAGTCCCCTCGATCGCATCACCGACATATGTCCGCTGCTCAGCGATAGGCCGTCATCTAGTTTGAAGGAAAAGGACCCTCTCGATTCCAATCCACCCCTGGTGGGCACGTCACCGCCCGTTAACAGGGCAACGGACTGCGGTAGTCCAAGGTCCAACAGGCAAGAACTCGGATGCTTCATCACAACGCACCGCTCGTCGTCCGAGGAGCGACGGGGCTCAATTTGATGTGAAATCGTCAACCGGCCTTTCGTCAGAGACTCGTCCAGCAACGCATCGGGCGCGACTCGCGATCCGACTCCAAACTCGATCACGCAAACAGGTCCTGGGCATTGTGCCCTGGCGGACCCCAAGCACCGTTGGCCATTCACGAAGGTGCCGTTGATACTCTCCAAGTCCCTAACTGAGAAAATCGCCATGCCAGCAACCTCGTCAACCGACACTTCGCAGTGGCGGCGAGAAAGCAACGGCCCTTGTGGTCCGGGAATAGAAACGCAAACGTCGGTATTGTCGGGATCTCTGCCGATGATAAATACCGCCGGCAACGTGCGGCACAACACCTCGGCACGACCCGATGCGTTCGATTGACCTAGGGGCCGACTGACCGTCACATTGCCGGTGTAGTGCGGGTCGGCTGCCCCTTTTCTGCCCCTTCGAGACGGTGCGATGCTGGCGGGGACGCCAGCCATTCCACTGCAATCGATCGTCAACCGCAGCATCGCAGTTTGCTTCTTTGACGAGGGGGCTGGCAACAATAACAACGAGACGAGTTGCACGCGGTGAGGGGAATGTGTCGGAATCGCTGTCGAGGGCACATTGAATCTGGAAATGCCACGTTACGATCGCACGTCAAATACGAGCATCCCTCTTCGCTCGTCAGAAACGACCATCGCCTTTCGCACACACACTTTCACGCACCCACACACACACAACAGCCCTGCGTACATCTGGTTTGTCACGCGCTGATTTGCCGCGTGGCGGCTTGCTCCAGCTCAACGGAGCCATACAGTTGTTCGCTTTCCGTGTCGTCTCCCTTTCGACCCGGAGTGCCTTTTTGAGTTTTGGCTCGCAGTATCACAAACAGCGTTAATGCTCCGACGACCGCGCCGAGGATGAGGCACCCTATTGCGGCGCCCGCGGTGATTCCCCACGCAGGGGATGGACCCGCGCCTTGCGGTGACGTCGGGGCTGCTCCGTTCACACCAGAGCTACTCATCGCCACTGAAAAGGCGTTCAAGTCGGACGCAGCCGCTTGAAGCTGGGCGGTGGCGGTTGCTTCTGTGGTGCAACCTGGGCACAGCGAAACGACGACCGCAGTCGTGTTCGAGGAAGTTACGCAAGCACGGCAGCCAGGCGACAATCGGGAGCTCAGAACCGCCGAAATGCGTTGCGAGTCGATTAGCACATCATTGAGCTGGACCGTAGCGCTGGCGACCGAAACTGATGAGGCGGTTGAGGTGGACGGAGAAATGGAGCCGGTCTCACCCGATGGCGGGATACCTTGATCGGAAACCTTTGTCGTTGGTGACGGTAGCGACGTCTGTGAGTTCGACATTCGTGGCGCTGTTGTGGTCGGCCCTGTGGTTTGCGGCCCGCCTGTAGTCGTGGCGTGCGGCCCTGCAGTGGTCGTTGTTAGCAGCCCTGCAGTGGTCGTGGGCGCGGTTTGCGGCCCTGCAGTGGTCGTGGGCGCGGTTTGCGGCCCTGCAGTTGAAGTGGTCGCTTGCTGTTCTGAAGTTGTGGTCACGCCTGTCGACGCTTGCCAGACTTGTGACGTGACGATTGTCGTTTCGCACGGCAGCTGCGGTGGGCACAGGCAAGCGGTCGTAGCGGGCAGTGATGTCGATGGCGTGGGTGCAGCCGACGTGGGGACGATGGCCTGGGCGGACGTGGTGAGCACGACACCGGTGACGGATGACCGGTTGGACCTGTCGATGGCCATCAATTGAAGTCGGATATAGTAGTCTCCAGTGTTCAGCACGAACATGGACGCCGCGGAAGGAATCCACTGGAAGACGCCGTCATCGCATGAGGCGTTTGCCGGCAGCGCTTGGTAGGGCTGGATGTTGGCGGCACCGTCGAAGCTGCGCGCGGTAAAGACGTGAGCAAAAGGTTCGCCGAGGGTCACCGTGAACTCGGTCGTTCCGACTAACATAGGGGGAGGTGTCGCCAGCGACCGCTGCTCCGCGAGCGCCACGTTTTGACTTCGTGTACTTTCACCCAATGCGGGGTTATTGCTCGCGAGCAAATCGTAGTAGCAGAATTTGTCAGCTCCACACATCGATTCGGCCATGGCGATGGTCGCATTGCTGGCGGATGTGATGCCGAAGTTCCCGGTCGCATTCGTCCCGGTGTTACCGTAGCCGTCAACGGACGACGACAAGCTCGACCACAGCAGCAAGTTACTCGACAGACTGGTTGCATTTTGAACCGCCCACGCAACACCGAAGTCTAGCACCGCGTCCTCTTGGCTGGCCAATGAGCTCGCGAGGACGGTTCCGTTCGGCAGTCTCAGGTCGTTGTCGGCGTTTCCGTCATAATTACCCATCAGACCGTTAAAGGGCGTGTCGAAAAGGTCGCTTGCGACAACAACGCCGACGTTAAGAGCGGATAAGTTCGAGCTGATGTTCGGCAACATATCGACGCTCAGTTGGATGCCGGAGTTCCATAGCATCGTCACGCGGAAGTCTTGGAGCACGACCGTCACATCCGCGAACCGAACAGTGCTGCGATTCGACGAAAAAAACGCAGGATAGAGGGCCCCGTTCGCCCACAACTGCATCGCACTATTGTCCGGTGCACTGCAAAGAACCAAAATTGTGCCTCCTGGTATGGTTTGCTGCGCCGCTACGGATGAGATGATGGACGCCGAGGAAACACCCAGTTGTACGAGTCGAATCTGAGAAACGAAGGACGAAGACTGCAAATACGTGTAATCTCCCAGGCCATTGAATGTGTACTGCAAGCCATCCAGGGTGGAAAAGTGAGGGTCCCCAAACCCACCACCTCCGCCAGGAGGGCGGGGATCTGCCGCCCCTGGTCCATCTGGCCCATCCGGTCCGCCGTCAGAACCGTCTCCCGAGCCGCCGCTGCCTGAGCCGCCACTGCCTGACCCGCCGCTTCCTGAGCCGCCGCTGCCTGATCCTCCGCTGTTGGATCCGTCGGGATTGCACGGATCAGACCCGTCACTGTTGCCGTCGGAATCGCCGCCGCTTGGATCAAATTGGTCGATCGCACCCTGAGCCAAGTCGCCTCCCAGTTGCGACGCAGCCTGGCCAATAATTGCGCCCTCCGGATCAACGACGAGATTAGCTATCGTCGCCGTTCCCAGGGCCGCGTGGCCTAGGGCACCTAGATAGTTTCCGTCGTTGAAATCGGAAACCGCACCCTGCCAGTCGTCATAGCCCACCAAGCCACCAACGAATTGGCCAGCTTGGTCTTCGACGCCGCCCCAGAAGCTTTGCTGCAAGAAAGCTCTCCGTTGCGTGTTGTGACTTTGGTTCGCGCGAAGGATGGGGAACATCGGCTGCGATTTGGGACGATAACGGACGCAAAACGTCTTCGGCGAGGGACAGTAAACGGGGTTGCCGATGTGCGAGAAACCGAAGAATGGCATCGGAACATTGGGTGTCGGATCACGGCCGTTGATGAAGCGGTACACCGTGGACTTGGCGAGGAGCCCTTGCGCGTAGTGGACGTAATCCACGTTCATGCACCGGGGCGACGAAAAGGTAAACAGCGAGCGTATCATGTAACCGCGCTGTGCAAGTTCCACGGCGACCACGGCGGCGGCCGCGCCACCCAGCCCGATTCCATGGACCCGCAAAGAAAGCGACGGGATATCGCTGCAAGTTGCGACAGGATTCCGGGCAGAACGTTTGAAACTATCCTGTGCACACCGCGAGACACGCGACATGTGTTACAGCTCGATGACACTGTTGGCACTAAGTCGTTGAAGGAACTGTTCACGAACGCGGCGAGTTCCTCTGAATGGATTGACGGACCGCGGATAGCAACGTTGACGACGGTTGACTGCGGTAGCGGCCGGACGCTGAAGCCGGAGCCGATGGGTCCCTGGCGCGCGGAACCGACAGTGAGAACCTGCTGGGCATGCAAGCGGTGACCTTGGTCCCCCCCGCCGCTCCCGCCGCAATTACTCTCTTTCCATGCGTCGTCATAAGCGTCAAGGGCATCGTGCTTCGCTGCATCTTCGCATCCATCGGCGGTGACACAAAGGCCAAACTTGTCGGCAACGCCGTCCGCAAACTGACCAGCGGCATCCTCCACCTTCGGATTGGTAGCGAAATTCCAAAGTTTTTCTCCGAGCGACGCCTCCTCTTCCACGCCTTGCGCCAGCATTCGGTGCAGTTGTCCATCGATCAATGTCATCGACGAGTTGTACGTCGTCGCGGGAGTGAAATTTGCCGGGATGGAAGACAACATCCACAGATTTTGCAGATACGGCTGCAACATCCTCGTCACCTTCACATAGGGCTTAAAGTGGCAGAGGGCCTGCAGGTAGGTATCCGTGAGCTTGTGCCGGAGTGGCTGGTCAATGGGGCTGTAACGGAGGTAACGTGTCGCCGCGGGGCCATTGCGAATCAAATCGCCGCGGGCATCGTAGCAGCATTGGCTCACGGCACCGAGAGTGTTTGGCGTGCTCACGTAGCACTCGGTGGGAAAAGATCCAGAAAGCCAATTGGGAAACGTCCACAGCCGAGCGGAGTCAACGGTGCGGAGAAGACATCGCGCGAACGGGGGGTCGAAGGCGCCCCCCCGGGTTCCAGCGTAGCAGGATGGTTCTTTGTGGTAGCGCGGCGAGCGGGCGACGTTGCTCGATGACACCGGACACTGCGGCAAACCTGCATTCCATACAGGCGGAGGCCCGATTCGTTTGTACAAGGAACGGCACGTGTCTTTCGTCCGGCGGAGCAAAGTCTTGACCGTCTGCTCATCGTCCGTCAGTTGTTGGTAGGTCGAGTTGGGAATCACTGGGAAGGACATGTTGACTCCCGCAGCGAACGCTAGCCGCGGGTTGTAGTAGGTAGGTGCAACGCGCCCGATACGAGCTACTTGGAACGTCAAGTCGGCAACGTTGTACAACTGGCTGTCACCTCGACCCACGGCCGCTTCAATGGCCGACTCATCGCCCGCCATCACTGTGCTGCCATCCGTCGTAGCGTATGGGGTGCTGCGATTGAGCGCTGTCATCGTTGCCGTTGAGATAGCGCTCGTCACAACCTTCAGGAACAGCTCCTCCGATAAGAAGGAAGTTGCCGACGCCGAGTTGAGTGTGGCCACAATCGATTGGTTCGTCGTGCGGTTCACGATGGTGCTAACGTACGTGTCGTGGCACGATCTGTCGCGGTGGAGTTGCAGCGCGCGCTACTGCAGCCGAGCGCCCACAGCTCGACATCAACTTCTGTGGCAGGCGCGCTGTTCAGCTGGATCGAAAACCCAGTCGCCATCGATGTGAAGGGGTCGTAGTCACCAACGTACTCGGACGGCAGCAAGGGGGTGCGCAGCGGAAGTGAACTGCTTGGTGGGAACGAAAAAAATGTGGGTTGGACCGAAAAAGCGCTGCTGCGATGCAGTGGCTGATAGTCGAAATACGTCAATGAAGAATAGCTTCGTCCGCCGTCGACCGACAGTCGCAGAGTCGCAAGACCCGTGTCCAGCGATGGGGGTGCATGGCAAAGGACCGACGCCGTACCGGTGATACCACGAACGAACACTGGCGACGGCCACGACGATTTTTCGAAGCGGCACACGGCCACCGATTTCTTGACACAAAAGCCGTCGAGGGGAATAACGGTGCCGCCGAAGAGAGGCACATTCAATGTCCTGCTCGACGTAACTTTACCGAAAAAACAAAGTCCGGTGGTGGGAAAGTTGGTGCCCACCGCGTATACCCAGCGCCCTGGAGTTCCGACGTTGGTGAAACGAGACATTTGTGCGGCGGACGTATTCTTTTCCCCGCCAACAGTGAACACGGATCGGTTTTTGGACAAAAAGGTCATGTTCGGAAACATTTGCGATCCAGTTGTTGAATTCGCTGTGCTAAGCACGTCCAGGTTTTCGTAGTTGAAGGTCAGAATCGGCGTGCCCCCCGCCGTTTGAGCGACGACCAGCTGAAAAGTGTTCGTACCTGACAGAGTCCCTTCCACCGCGATGCGGTGCCAGGTCACCACGAAAGCTTGTTGCACTGACCCATCAAGCACTCCGAGCGCTGACGTGAGAGTGGTATTCACCAGCTGTAAGTCGGGTGCAGACGTGAGCTCCCGCCAGAATACACGGTTGGATACCCGTGGATCGCAATCGCCAGCGCGCGCTACGCTTCGCGGATCTCTCGGCAATCCGAATGGACTGATGATGTTGCCGTTGAGCAAGATGTATCCAGATGTGCTGATTTCCAGCTTGTTCCAGACGGATCCTGCGTAGGCGTACTGCTTGCTAAGCCAAACCAAGATAGTCTTGTCACTAGCTTTGGAGGAAGCGTCACGCGACTGCGTGCCATACCACATCGTTACTGTTGGTCGTAGTGCAAAGTCGGCGCACACGCCACTTGCCATTTCGCCGCCATCGACGCGGAAGTAGTACGTGCCGGGTAAGCCAACGTTGGTGCCGACTCCGAGCGGTTGGTTGAACTCCTCCTCGAATCTGAAATTGCCGGGTAACGACACACGGCTGAGAGAACTGAGATTCTCACTCACGTTCGGAAATTGCATAGCAGCGAACGTCCGCCCATTGGCATCGACGACCATCTTGATGCGGAATGTGCTTTCCCGGGGGGCGTCACCGGCGGAATCTAAGACAGGTCGCCGATTCCATTGAACGAAGAACCCGCCAACGAAGCGCATCGGTACTCGTCGAACGGCGGATAGCGTGTAGCCACCTGGCCAGGGGCCACTGGACCCACTGCGAATTCCAAACGCGTCAGAGCCCGGGTACGTTGAGGTTCCCGGCTGCCACGTCACTTGCACAAGGGTCCATTGGCCGTGGGAAGCAATGCCGGCGTGAATGGCGGCCCGTTGAACTGGACTGTCATCTGTGTAAACGCCGTCGTTTCCTCCGTAAATCGGGCCTGCGTTCGCGTCCGCATAGATTTGGCAGTAAATTGGACCCGTCGACGCTCGCATGTCGTTCGTTGACGGTGCGCCGCCGACACTACCGCTCTCCCATGGGTAGAACACGGTGACGTTGTTGGATATTTCCGCAAGTTCTGCCGATTGAAGCAATCCGAACACGACAGTGTTCGGAAGACGTGGGTCGCAAGAATCGGTTGTGACGACAGAGACGCTCGGGTCAATCGTGGCGTTGTACACTTCCATGTCGTTGATTACCCCCCACGAGTCAAACCTGAGCGTGCCGTCTGCGCCGATGCCAATGGTGCCGGTCCCTCGGTTGTTCGTGTTGACGGAAAACGGCAGCTGCCAAGAGTAGCGGCCGTTTTGAAACACAGCGCCGGGCTGCAAGGCGAGGAGCGATGTGGGGCGCCACGTTGGACATCGTGATGGTATCATGGCGGTGAAGCTCGCGTCGAACGCCCAAGACGCCGGCAGTCCCATGTTGGAAAGCAAATGCAGCTCACTCAACGAGGAGCCGTAGCTGGTAAGAGGCACGTTGACGACGATCACGCGGTTGAACGGATTAAGGTTCACCGATGAGTCGAAATAATTCATATTGTCGGGGCTGTACGACAGCACAACCCAGCAGCGATCCCCATTCGTGCCAGACCAACGAGATACCACAGCTTGAAACGTGTTTGTCATGTTCGAAGTTGGATCCGCGACGTGGCTCCAGGTAACAACGATTCCATCACCGAAACCGGCAGTTGCGCCGATTTCATAGCTCAAAGCGGATAGTGTAAGCCGAACGTCGTTTTGGCCGAACGACCGAATGTGCATCGAATTCGGAATGACACCGCTTCCAAGGTTATCAATGATAATTCGCTTGCTTGGGTCGGTCGCCGTAGAAAACGCCCCCAGGAGGTTCCCTCCGATCGTCAACGTTCCGTTGTGAAAAGCGTTCACGGCGGCACCCCAGCCCGCGTTGCCATATCGCAGGTATTTGTTGTTCGTGAACACGTTCATCCACACCGCGCCGGAGAAAGGAACATCGCCTACTTGGGGTCCATAGGGTAGAAAGAGTTCGTTTGGCGCCGCGTAGCTGGGGGCCGGAATTGGTACGGTCGCGCCGTCGATCCGGAACATCCAACGCCCTGGTAAGTCGTAGTTGGACATGGATGTCAACGATGTCGGATCCGACGTCGCACCGTAAAATCCAAGCGTGCGTCCCGCAACATTGACCACATCGAAAATATCGGTCGTTGGCAGGAATGAGCCAAGTGTCTTGTAGTTGAGCATGATTTCCACACGAGGGTACCACCACTCTCCAACCAATAGTGCGACTTGAAAGGTGTTGATGACCGAAGCATTAACCCCAGCCGCCGCTTGGCGATGCCATGTGACCAGTAAGGATCCCTCGCGATACCGAGAGCCGTTTGGCACGTTCGTGTTCAGGTCGTTGCGATTCATTCCTCGGTAGTAGATGGTGTTGGGTATCTTTGACGTGCATGGAACATCAATCGGGACAACTCGAGAATAGTCGGCCGTCACGTCAACCAGCCTTGCGATGACGTAGTCTTCTTGAAATGAGCAAATGGTGCCATTGGCCGTAACGTTTACCCGGCACAATCCGTGGCCTTGAACATTGACGCACGGAATGCTGGCGGAAAACTCTGGAACGTACCGACTCGCGATGTCCCCGTATTCCGGACCGTAGGGAATCAAAGCATCATAAACATCGGGGCACGTTCCAGGAAACACCGTTGCCGGCGAGACGGCGAAAAGCCACCGACCGGGGAAGCGAATGTTCGTTCGCTGAAGCAGCGTATCGATCGAAGCCTCATCGCTGTGCGCGTACACATCCAGTGGATAGTTATCCAGAAACGCGGCGGCGAGGCCTTTTCCTCCTCCCCATTGCAACTTCTTGTAATTGAACATGGCATAGGAGCGGCGTTGTGTGTCTAAAATCATCGCGAGCTGGAACGTGTTTCGCTCGCTTCCGTTTAACGGATTGATGATTTGGTTCCAAGTAATGACGACGCCCTCCTGGGCTTGAACATTGCCGTACACAGTTCCAAAGGCGCTCGAAAGATTCCCCGCCACAAGCTGAACGTCCTGAAAAGTCATGGTCCGATAGTAAATGGAATTCATTTCCAGCGGCTCGCACAAACGAGCGAACTGAAGCTTGTCGCTCGAGTTTGCGCCAGACGCAAGCGACATGTTGAAAGGCGCCATGAACTTCACAGGATTTGCGACAATTGAGATGGATCCCCAAAAGTCAATTGAGACGCGCTGGAACCCCGTGTTCGTTAACGCGTACCACGAGGGCAGTTGGATGGATTGCCCCGTTGGGTCGATTTGGGTGTCACCTGCCGAAGGCCCATACGGAAGGAGAGCACCGAGGGCGTTGTCGTAGCCCGCGCACTGGCCGGGGGTCGTTTGGCCGTTGATCTGAAACATGAACTGACCGGTGACGCCAGTATTGCTTCCCGTCGTCAGGTCCAACTGTTCGCTGGCAAGGTCGCGGTACGATGAGAGCGACAGGTCGGCGAAGTTCACGGATGCCGCAGATGACGACCCTTGCCAGGCTTTGACATTGACATAGTTGAACACTGCAAATGTGCGTTGATTGTCGTCCGTAACTAAGATGGCTTGAAACGTGTTCGACATGGTCGAATCAGTCGCCGACGGGATCTTATTCCACGTCACGACGACACCACTGGTCATTCGCAGAGGTGAGACTGCAGTTAAGGCGGTCATGTAAAACGTGTTTGGCCATGAGCCAAATGATTGACTTGACACCCCATTTCGTGTCGATCCAACGTACGCGGTTTGTCCTTGTGCCCACCAAACGCGAACGGAGCCCCATTGTCCGTGGAGCAAAATGCCAGCGTGAACCGCCGCCGAACGAACATTGGAGTCTGCGGTATAGTTTCCTGTTCCCCACACAGGACCCGCGTTCACGTCTCCATTGATCATTAGGTCCACGTAGGTGTATGCATCGTAGCGGCCCATGGACCCCCATTCCTGGGGGAGGCTTGCAGAAATCCAAGGGAACACGGCACTCACGTTGACGGAGACCTGGGCTAGCTCTGGACCGGACAGTTGCCGGAAATACACTTCATTGGGACTCGTGGGATCGCAGTCATTGGACGTTCGGGGGGACGCATTCGCGTCCGCAGCGAAGCTGAGAACGCTCACCGTCTTGCCATTGATGGTGATGTTGCCCCCTCGGTGAATTACAAGTACGTTTGAAGATCGCACGTATGAGTAGGTCAGCCAGACATTCGGCGTGAATGTGGCATTTGTCGCGCCTATTCCCATGGTACTGTCACCAGAGCTGGGTCCGAAGGAGAACAACAACCCGGGCTTTTCATACGACTGACAAGCAATGGGCATGAAGCGATTCCGATCCGTTTCGAATATCCAACGGCCAGATACACCTGCGTTCGATTGTTGAAGTAAATCGTTCACCGTCGAACCCAGATACGTCGGTGTTCGCCTCATTATCGACACACACTCGAAAGGGTTCGTGACCTCAAGAGGTGCCGTGACATTGGCGTAATTCAACACTGCAAACGATCGTTGGCTCGCGTGGTTGTACGCGACAATCAACTGGAACGTGTTGCGAACGGATTCGGACGAATTAGTGGCGACCATTTGATACCACGTGGCCACGGAAGCCTTGTGTGGATGAAAGCTGACACCGGCGCGTTGGAAAACTGTGTCCAATTGTTGGAGGCCTTCTGGGTCGCTGATTCGGCGAACATAAACAGAATTTGGAAGAAGGCCGCTGCACCATTCGGTAGGTGGAACCACAGCCTCGAAGTCGTTGCTTTGGTTGAAAACCACCAACGGTGAAAGATTATTTTGCGGAA